>ENA-ORDA01000495-ORDA01000495.1-marine-metagenome-genome-assembly--contig:-NODE-495-length-39293-cov-5.309007_pt1 | contig 39293 bp, 39 predicted proteins | sample MGYA00237778_ERZ508506 | MGnify/ENA primary metagenome ERZ508506 (study PRJEB26177, sample SAMN06267891) | marine metagenome | isolation source: Monterey Bay, California, USA | place: Pacific...
TATGAATTTGCCCAACACGCAATTTTTGACGACTCCGCGCAGCGTGCTGAATCAGACTGGCTGGTCAAAACAGGGGATGCCCAGGTCGAGTTTTGGAATACGCTGTTAAGCGGAATGTTCGAAGGCGTGGTGCAAATAAAAGATAGCCAATCTCTGGCGGCTCATCAGAATTCGGTTGATGCTGTGATCATCCCGGCCGTTGCCGACCTTCAGTACACCATTCCGTTACACACCAACATTAAGATCTACGAGATATGGATGAAGTACCGCTTCAAAATGGTTGCCCTGAAAGATGTTCATAGCAATGAAGACGGTGATTTATCCATTAACCCCGACCAATACTTTGCCGATTGGACACTAACAGCCTACGGCAAAACCCCCACTGCTTTTTTGCAGTCTGACGAAGAGGCGGTCAATCTTGCGGCGGTTGTGGCATTGCGCGACGCGGGCGCCAACTTCGCCACCTCCTTTACCCGTGTCCCCGATATTGCCACCTGGATGACAGAGGGGGTACAGCCTCTATCCAGTGAAGCGACAGAGAATAAAGGGGCAAGCGATGAGTAAGATAACGCAAAGGTGCCTGATCGCCGGATTGGTTGTTGCGGCTTCAATACTTCAAGGCTGCGTTAACGCCACCGTTGATGAAATGACTTTTCTTGAGCCTACCGAGGGTATCGGTGATGCCTCTGTTGTGATCATGGGACGCCGGCATGCCCCGGACTATGAAACCGAATTCGATTTTATTGAATGTATCGGTGACCACATTCGTCGGGGCGATAACTCGATTTCCGTATTACATGAACTTGAGTTTATTAACATGATGTACCCGTGGTTCGAACCGCGCACCGCGCCGCTACGTACCGATGACATCGACAAGCTTCTTGCTCAACAACGCGTCGCCGACCGCTTTGAAGAACTGAAACTCGAGTACATGATTTGGATTGACGGCTCCACGGTCGAAACCAATAGCTCAGGATCAATGACCTGCGGGGTGGGTCCCGGTGGAGCAGGGTGCTTTGGTTTTGGCACCTGGGGCAATGCCTCCGACTACGAGGCCACGATTTGGGATTTCACGGACGAAATTGAAGTGGGTCGCATTAGCGCCAACACTAGTGGTCAAAGCTACATGCCAGCCGTTGTGGTTCCCATACCTATCATTGCCCCGGTGCAGGGCACCGCATGTGACAGTCTGGGTGACCAACTGCTCAAATATTTGTCCGCCAAAATGTAGGGCGACCCATGAAAATTCTTGTACTCATAACCCTGCTTTCCATGATGGCTGCTTGCGGTGGCAGTGGAGGGTCCTCCTCTACCGTGACCGTGGGCGGCAGGCAGGTTAAGGTGCCTGAGGTAACAGGCGACGAGCACCAGCGCCTGATCGATACCATTGGCATTTATGACGATCCTGAGACCGCGGCGTATATAAACGCCATTGGACAGCGTTTGGTCGCAAACTCTTCCCGACCCAACGATACTTTTACGTTTACCTTGCTCGACTCACCCGACATCAACGCTTTTGCACTGCCGGGAGGCTTTATTTATGTGAACCGAGGTTTGTTGGCTTATCTAGAAACTGAAGCCGAGCTGGCCGGTGTTATTGCCCATGAGATAGGCCACATCACAGAAAGTCACCACAGCCGGCGATCGACCCAACAAACGACCTCCACAGTTCTAGCCACCACCGCCTACATCCTTACCGGCAGCGGCGATCTCTATGACGCGGCACAAATGTACGGCGCCGAAGTCGTCAGCGGCTTCGGTCGTGACATGGAACTGGAAGCCGACGCTGCGGGAGCGGAATTCATGCACCGCTCCGGCTATGACGCCGATGCCCTGCTGTCTGTCATTGGTGTATTAAAAGATCAGGAAATGTACCGACGCGTTCAAGCCAAGGCCTCGGGCAAACCCACCGGCACCTACCACGGTTTATATTCCAGCCACCCCAGAAATGACCTGCGCCTACAGACAGTCATTAAGACGGCCAACACCCTTGACCTTGATGACCAGCCGGAAAATCCCGAGGCACCCGGTGTATTTCGAAATCGCGTTGAGGGACTTGTCTTCGGGGCCAGCGCGCAGTCGCAAGCCGAGCCCAATCGGTTCTATCACAACAAGCTAGATTTCACCTTCCGCTACCCCGAAGGCTGGTCGGTAGCCCAAGGTTCAAGAGACGTCACCGTCACCTCAAAGGATGGCAGCGCCTCAATGGCGATCACCCTCTCCCGCTTAGACCCGGGGGTGACTCCCGTTGATTACTTGGCCAGCACAGCATCTGGGGCGTTAAGCGATCAACGTGAACTAGAGCAATTTGGCCTCAAAGGCGGCACGGCTCAGGCAACAGCCGGGGAGAGCACGAAGCGCTTGGCCGTGCTCGATCACAAGTATCGCTTTCTTTTTGAGGGCACAGGCAGTGACGCCGATGCCTTGGTCATTATTGAAAGTTTCCGGCCCTTGGTACCCAAAGAAAAAGCAAAGGGTCCTAGCCGCACGCTGCACTACGTTCAAGTGCCCCGAGGTGCCACGCTAAAAAGCCTCGCTTCCAGCGCCCGGGTTCCAGATGCTGAGGATCAGCTGCGACTGATCAACGGCTATTACCCCGTGGGCGAACCCCGCATTGGCGACTGGATTAAAACAATTCGCTGAGCGAGACTCTAAATACTGCCCAACCTTTAGAGTACGCCATGCAAGTCTTAATACGCCCACTGTTATGTTTGATCGTCAGTTTTTGGCTCACTACCGCACAAGCTGACGTCACGGTATACACCGCAGCTTTAATTCGTACCATGGAGCCCGCTTTACCTGAGGCCACAGCAGTCGCCGTTCAAGACGGACGCATTGTTGCGGTGGGCTCGCTTAAAGATATGGAACCGGTTCTGCGAATCCGAGGCGGCAAGATCGACCGTCGATTTGAGAACCAGGTCATCGTGCCCGGCTTCATTGATCCCCACGTACACCCCTCGCTGCCGGCAATTTTGACGCAGTTCCCGTTCCTTGCCCCCGATGACTGGTCGTTACCAACGGGCGAGTTTCCCGGGGCAAAGACACCCGAGGCTTACAAAGATCGCCTCAAGGCGCTGGCAGCGGAACACCGAGACCCCAAAACACCTTTTATTACCTGGGGCTATCATCCTCTTTGGCACGGCGAGATTTGGCGCGATGAGCTGAATGCGTGGTTTGGCGACCAGCCCGTCATGATTTGGCACCGATCGTTCCATGAAATCGTCGGTAACGATGCGGCTTGGGCCATGCTCGGGGTCACCGCCGAGGACGCAGCGCTAACCCCCGAAGCCAACTGGGAAAGGGGCCATTTTTATGAAGGCGGCCTGAAGGCAGTGGTTGGAAAGTTGGGCTTTCTCTTCGAGCCGACCCGCTTTGGTAAAGGCATGCAAAACTTCCTCACTATGATGCACCAAAGCGGTGTCACCACCGCGCTGGACATGGGCACCGGTATCTTTGGCAACCCACTGCAGGAAATTGCAGGTATTCGAGCCGTTGCCGAGGCCTATCCCGTACCGTCGCGCATTATTCTGACCCCCATCATCCTCGACTTCATGGCACGACAAGTGCCTCCCGAGGCGGCACTGGCAGAAGTAAAGGCATGGCAATTAAACAATTCCGAACGCGTTAAAATCGGTAATCATTTCAAACTCATGCTCGATGGGGCGATATTCAGTGGACTCAGCCAGTTTGGTCCCCCGGGTTACCTCGACGGTCATGAAGGCGTCTGGATGGCACCTCGGGAAGCCACATACGACTATGCCAAAACCTTCTGGGATGCCGGATTTCAGTTGCATGCTCATGCCAATGGCGATGCGGCAGCAGGCTGGTTCATTGATCTGTTGGGTACCCTGCTACGCGAGTCGCCACGATCTGACCATCGCATGACCCTCGAGCACTTCGCTTACAGTACGGAAGATCAAACCCGCCAGCTCAAGACGCTGGGGGCCCTCGTTTCAGCGAATCCGTATTATCACTACATTCTTTCAGAGCTTTACGCCGAGAGCTGGCTAGGCACAGATCGCGCTAGCCAAATGGTGCGATTGGGCAGTTTAGAGCGCGCAGGAATTCCCATAGGCTTACATTCAGACAGCCCCATGGCACCGCTATCGCCCCTCACCCTAATCTGGGCCGCGACCGCCAGAGAAACCATTGGCGGCACCCCGGGGATCGCCAGTGAGGCCCTCTCCAGAGCGCAAGCCCTGCGCGGCGTAACCCTCGATGCTGCCTGGATTTTAGGTATGGAAGACGACTTGGGCTCAATTCGTGCCGGAAAAATCGCCGATTTCACAATCCTCGACGAGGACCCAATGACAGTGCCCGACGAGGAATTAAGAAACATTCAGGTACTTGGCACCGTATTTTCAGGGCAACCCTATACGATCTCAAAATGAATCAAACCGACACGCTAGGGGGTGAACTCCCCTCTATTAAGTTCTATAAGCCCCTGAAAACACCGGAAGATCACTTAAAAAACACGGAAAAATGCGCTGTTAATTAGGTTGTCGAGCCATGCCGTGGCGCGTAGGGTGTGCATCCCCTCAGAGGACTACCCGTCATGAGCACCCCAGATACACAGCCCAGCCGCTTTAATGCGTTGGGATTACCAGACTTCCTACAGGAAAACCTGCAGAGTCTTGGCTACGAAACAGCCACACCGATTCAGGCAGGCACCATCCCACTGTTACTGGAAGGAAGAGACGTTGTAGGCCTGGCTCAAACTGGTACTGGGAAGACCGCGGCGTTCGCGTTACCCATCCTCGCAAACATCGATGTCAAAGTTCGTAGCCCACAGGCACTAGTACTGTGCCCCACTCGAGAACTCGCCCAGCAGGTCGCCGAGGCTTTCCGTAGCTATGGCCGAGGCATGGGGGGGCTGAGAATTTTAAGCATTTTTGGCGGCGCCGATATGCGGCAGCAACTAAAATCTTTACGCGAGGGCACGCATATCGTTGTCGCTACCCCAGGACGACTATTGGATCATATCGAGCGTCGCAGTATCGATTTGACGGGCATCAATGCCGTCGTCCTCGATGAGGCCGATGAGATGTTGCGCATGGGTTTTATCGACGATGTCGACACGATCTTGGCGAAAACCCCAAAAGAGCGCAAAGTCGCCCTATTTTCAGCCACCATGCCCAAGCGGGTTCGCGACATTGCCAACAAACACCTCAGTAATCCCGCTGAAATATCAGTAGCTGCCGCCGCAACAACCAACGAGAACATTGAACAATGCTACTGGCTGGCCAAAGGCGCCAGCAAACTCGAAGCTCTAAAGCGCCTGCTGGCTTTTGAAGATACCGAGGGTGTTATTGTATTTACCCGAACCCGTGAGAGCACCACGGTGATCGCCGAGCAACTCCGCCAGACTGGTCTTAAGGCATCGCCACTCAATGGTGATATGGACCAAAAAATGCGGCTACGAACTGTCAGCGATTTAAAAAGCGGGGCACTCGATGTTTTAGTCGCCACCGACGTCGCCGCTCGCGGCCTCGACGTTGAGCGCATCACACATGTAATCAACTATGACGTGCCCTTCGATGAAGAAGCCTACGTTCACCGTATTGGTCGTACAGGTCGTGCAGGACGCAAAGGCAAAGCGATTTTATTCGTCGTGCCCCGAGAACGGCGCATGCTGCGCAATATCGAGCGCCTAACGCGGCAATCCATCCCAGAAATTAAGCTGCCTTCGGTGTTGGCAATCGATGCCAAGCGCCGTGAAGCCTTTGCCGACAGCATTCGTACTGCCCTTGCAGACCCCATGCAGGCAGAGCTTGAAGAAATTATCGATACACTGAATAAAGACTCGGACTATCGCAGTATCGCGGTTGCCCTAGCCGGCATGTTGCACAGCCCCGGTGCCAGCAAAGGGCCGAAGCACGCCAAAGGCGAGAAGCACACGCCCTACGGAACTCGGGATGCACGGGACGAAAAATCCAGCAAACCCAACCGTAAAGAACGTCGGCAAGGCCTGCAAAAGAAGGCAGCCACGTCTGAGTCAGAGACACCCTCGGCACCAAAGAACGAAAAGCATCTAGGTGAAGCACGGCCTCTCAGGGATCACCCCGACGTGCCGATGGAACGCTTTCGCGTGGAAGTCGGTCGCAAGCATGGCGTTAAACCCGGTGAGCTGATGGGTGCCATTGCCAACGAAGCGGGAATCGAGGGCCAGTATATTGGCATGATCAATATTCTGGAGGAGTGTTCCACCATTGACCTGCCGGAAGGCATTCCCAAGTCAATTCTGAAGCACCTGAAAAAAACTCGGGTCAAAGGCGTACATCTGGCCATGGGGCGAGTGGCCTAGCACCAATTATCCGGCATTCGGCGGCCTGCTTTTAACGATCAATCGACATGGCACTCCATGTCGATCGCCTACCCTGCCCGCTTTAAATAAGGCCCCTTCACAGCCTATACTTTGCTTCGGCTTTACAAGGCTAAGGCGGGAGTAGTATTGCCTGATCACAACTACCCGCCAGTCCACACGCTTGCCGACAAACTTGCCCCTTGGCAATTGAATTCATGACCGCGCTGTTGATGGCGCTACAGGAATACCCATGACTGCCCAGCTATCTGATGCCTTGACGCTCAACAACGGCGCCCAGCTTAAAAATCGCTTTATGCTTGCCCCACTAACCAATCTTCAAAGTGGCGCCGATGGCGTATTAAGTGATGATGAATACCACTGGCTGACTTATCGCGCTGAAGGCGGATTTGGACTCACCATGACCTGTGCTGCTTCGGTGCAGCATTCAGGGGTCGGGTTTCCCGGACAACTTGGGGCTCACGATGACCGGCATATTCCGGGCCTAACCCGTTTAGCAGCGGGCATCAAAGCCCACAACAGTCATGCGGTGGTGCAGCTGCAACACAGCGGCATGCGTGCTCAACCCGACTACTGCTCCGGGGTTCCACAGTGTCCGTCAGACGATGAAGAAACCGGCTCGAAAGCGATGAGTGATGAGCAGGTGCAAGCGCTCATCAACGATTTTATTACCGCGGCAGAACGCTGCCAAAAAGCGGGTTTTGACGGAGTGGAGCTTCATGGCGCTCACGGCTACCTGCTTTCTGAATTCTTGAGTCCCCAATATAATCAGCGAGACGATCAGTACGGCGGTAATGCCGAAAATCGGGCCCAGATACTTTGGGACGTCATCGCGGGCGTCAATGAACGTTGTGGCCGAGGCTTTAGCCTGGGCGTGCGCTTATCCCCCGAGCGCTTCGGTCAACGCACCGCCGAGATTCGTGATCTCGCCGCCGCATTGCTAAGCGATAACCGACTCGATTACCTCGATATGTCCCTCTGGGATCTCACTAAGCCGGCCCATGATGAAGAATTTGAGGGCCAGTCGCTGCTTGAGATTTTCACTCAACTACCCCGTGAAGGCGTTGCTTTGGGGGCAGCCGGTAAGCTTTACAGTGCGGCCCAGTGCCAGAGTGCCATCGATCAGGGTCTCGATTTTGTCATGGTCGGACGCGGGGGCATTTTGCATCATGACTTCCCTCAGCGCGCCCTAGCCGATCCAGAATTTGTCATGGCTGACTTACCCGTTACACGGGAGCACTTGCAACAGGAGCGCCTTGGCCCACCCTTCATTGATTACATGGCCAGTTGGAAAGGCTTCGTTGCTGACTAAGCTGAGCCATCTAGCAGAGCAGACCAGCCTAGGGTAGAAGCCTCCACCCTTCACAAGCACAAAGTTGAAGGGCGGTGCTTACGGCAGGCCCTCGGCGTAACCATTGCCTTATTCGTAGGCTCTGGAGATCAACCCTCTTACCAACCTGAGCCGGAGACCAATTTCTTCTCGGGTACAAAGACCCATGCCCGTGCCCATAGCGTACAGCAGCGTCTCAGGTCGCTCTGGACGCAGCGGAGACAGTGCAAAAAGGCGATTGACTAGCGCTTCACCCATGACTCTGAATTCACCCCAGAAGGTGGCATCAGTTCCCGGGGGAATAGCGATGCCACAGAGGTCTGTCATCGCTTCAGCACCCAGAAGTTCAAGCGCGGTCTCTCCGGAAACCGTTTCCGGATGCGTCATGGATAGGGCATATCCCAGGCCCAGACACCACCCGGCTCTTTCGACCTTTTTTTGCTGTCCTTGCCCTTCATTACCAATACGCATTGCATCTGCGGCTGCGCAAGCAACGGCGGTTACGAGGGTTGTGTAGGTCAATACAGATAAAGCCTGACTTTGCTGACGCTTGGTTAGCGCACTCGCTTGCTGGTCAATGGCACCCCAAATGAGTTGGCGCAACCGCGGGTAATTGCTGCCATCGGGATCAGCGATCTGGTCAAACATAGCCAGATAGGCCTGTTTAAACCCGCCAATTTGCTCGCGATCTATCAAAAACGATTAACCGAAACGTGTATCAGCCACAAACGGGTTTGAAGCGCGCTCACGACCAAAAGTGGAATCAGGCCCATGGCCGGGAATAAACTGAATATCGTCACCTAAAGGAAACAATTTTTCCCGGATAGAGTTTATGAGGTCGTCATGGTTACCCATGGGGAAATCCGTTCGGCCAATCGACCCTGCGAAAATAACATCGCCCACCCAAGCTAACTTTTGCGGGGTGTGAAGAAACACGACATGCCCCGGGGTATGCCCGGGACAATGAATGACTTGAAATTGCGCTTCGCCCACGGTGACAGTCTCTCCATCTTTCAACCAGCGATCGGGCTCGAAGGCATCGGCGTGGGGAAAGTTGGCCATTTGGCACCATTCGGGCAGCTTATCGATCCAAAATCGATCGCCCTCTTCAGGGCCCTCTATGGGAATCTGCAAACGCTGACGCAACACGTCGCTTGCCGCACAGTGATCCATGTGGCCGTGGGTCAGCAATATTTTTTCAACTTGTGCGTCCATCTGTTCGACAGCGGCAAGAATTTTTTCAATATCACCGCCCGGATCAACAATGGCAGCCTTTCCCGTTGCCTGGCACTTCACAATCGAGCAATTTTGTTGGTATTGCGTAACGGGAACTATCGTAACCGCAAGTGTCATGAAACCTCCGAACTCTCGGCAGTAGCCGCCTCTGACGCCATCTCACTATCGGCATCGGGATCGTTATAAATCGTCTCGTCTAACTGCCCCTCACGGTAGGCTACGATAGTCGCTACGGTGGCATCGCCGGTGACGTTGACCGCGGTACGAATCATATCGAGCAACCGATCAACGCCAATGATGAGCGCAACCCCTTCAACGGGCAGGCCCGCTTGGGTGAGCACTAAGGATAACGTAATGAGCCCCACACCTGGGACAGCGGCCGTTCCAATCGAGGCCAGTGTCGCAGTTAATATCACCATGAGCAGCTGCATGGCACTGAGTTCGATGCCGTAGACTTGAGCGATGAATACGGTAGCAACGCCCTGCATGATCGCCGTACCGTCCATATTGACGGTGGCCCCCAAAGGAATGGCAAAACCGGCCACACTTTTTGGCACGCCCAGCCGCTTCTCTACGGTGCGCAAAGTGATAGGAAGCGTCGCCCCCGAGGAAGCCGTCGAAAATGCAAAGGCCCAGACACGGCGCATCTTGCTGCGAAGTATGCCCGGACTAAGACCCGTTGTAGCTTTGAGTAGCAGCCCGTAAACCACGACCCCATGGAAAATCAGCAAGCCCGACAAAGTAAGAAAATAAGCCGCAAGATTGATAATAGTGCCGAAGCCCATGGTCGCGAACAGTTTCACCAGTAGGGCAAATACGCCCCAAGGGGCTAGTTCAATCATGACCCCCACCATTTTCATGACAATGGCTTCCATATCTCGAAACCAGCTCGCTACCCGCTGGCCAGCCTCACCCGCTCGGGTCAGGGAATAGCCCACCAAAATCGCGAACACAATAACCTGCAGCATTTCGCCTTGAGCCATAGCCGCGAAAGGGTTTGATGGGAAAATATTGACCAAAACGTCGGTTAGTGGCGGCGGCATTTTCGGTTCGAAGCCCGTCGAGGCCTCAACCTGCAGCCCCCTACCCGGACCCAGAAGCGACGCGCCTACCAAACCCAAAGTCACTGCGGTTGCAGTTGTCACGAGATACAAGCCAATCGTTCGACCCGCGATGGCACCCATTCTTGCGCTGTTACCCAAAGACGCCATACCGCAGATAAGGGACACCAATACCAAGGGTACGACCAGTAATTTAAGCGAAGCGATAAATATCCTGCCGACAACATCGAATAAACCAAAGATGAGGTAGGTATTAATAAATTGGGCCAGTGACGAATCGGCACTTATTTGCGTCAACAGCAGTTCCAAGCCCGACCCCAGCACGATGCCGGCAGCCATGGCCGTTAAGATTCGATTCGTCAACGACATTTACATTTCCTCACAAGGACCATCGGTCCAGCTATCAACCACAATATCGGCGCAGGCATTGCACCCCGACGGGTAGGTTGCTGTGCCTCCCGACACCAAAGTGGCACAAACCGGGCGATACTCCATGGTGCAAACCATGGGCCGCGGGTCGCGACACTGAGTGCTTGCAGGATGTCCTAATTCAGAAGCATCTTTGGAATTATCGTCTTTGGACACCCCAGTTCCCGACATCGGTGCACAGCTCACAAGGACACTCACCAAAAACAGGGGCAGTACAACACGCATCATGACTCTCTTTCCTTAAAACGACTGGGTTATACGGCGCCCTCGGGACGCTCATCCTAGGATAATAATCAGGCGGCTCATCAGATGCACGCCGCAAATCCCAGCACTTGCCACCCTACCACGGAGCCTGCCCATGACGACGAGGCGTTTCCAGTGGCGCTTTACTAAATTCTCAAATGCTCTGCATTAACTGGTCACGCTGTGCCACGAGGTCGGCCTGCTGTTCGGCTATTTCAGCTGCCGGTGGCGGAGAGCGCCAGATCGTCATGGCATCGGATAAACGCTTTTGACAGGCTGGCGGTGCTTCAGGTAACTGCTCTGCCAGTCCACGCATATCTGACATTCGACCCCAGCAATTTAAGACAACATCGCAGCCAGCCTCCAGAGATTGTCGGCCCAACATTGGAATAGGACCGTTAAGTGCCTTCATGTCGAGGTCATCGGTCATCAAAAGCCCGTCAAACCCGATCTGTCCACGAATCACTTCGTCGATAACACGCTTTGACAGGGTGGCGCACTGCTGCTCATCCCAGGCGTCGTAAACAATGTGAGCGGTCATTGCCATTGGAGCGTACGAGAGGGCCTTAAAAGGCGCAATATCCCGATTCAAAGCGTCAATCGACGCCGTCACCTTAGGCAGCGCCTCATGACTATCTGCAAGGGCGCGGCCGTGCCCCGGAATATGCTTAATAACACCCACGACACCTGCATGTGCAAACCCCTCAAGCAGCGCCGCACCGAGCTCAGCAACAACCTCGGGCTCAGCGCCAAAAGCACGATTGCCAATAATGTCATGGGCGCCAATTGCAGGCACATCAAGTACCGGCGCGCAGTTAACGGAGATCCCCAGTGCGACAAGATCGAGGGCCATCGCCTGATAATTGCACACCGCCGCGGCTCTTCCTCGCTCGGGGCACTTTGCGTAGGCATGGGCAAAGTCCAAAGCGGGGGGCCAGGCTTGCCAATGAGGCGGCACAAGCCTAGCGACCCGTCCGCCTTCCTGATCAATGAGAATGGGTAAATCTTCCCGTCCTGTCAGAGTTTTTAGCGAATTTGTTAGTAATTTAACCTGCCTAGGGCTTTCGATATTACGCGCAAATAAAATAAAGCCCAGAGGGTCTACACCCCGAATAAGGTGCTCCTCTTCAGGGGTAAGTATGAGGCCCGACAAACCAAAAATGGCGGGCAGCATTAGCGGCAAACCCTCGCCAAATTGCCGGCGTAATCAGGGTAAATATAGAGCAATGAGCACGCGCCTAAACGAGCCCACAGGCACTCTACCCCCGCAACTAACGGGATAGACTCACCGCCCATATGGGGCGGAAACCAACAATCCCAGCCCCTGCTCATGAATTGGCCTTTAAAACAAACACCCAATTAGGCCGCCGTAAAAAGGTGATATTTTTTCTTTCCCAAGCGCACAATCCAATACTGACCGTGCAGGGCATTATCAGACTGAAAACAGACTGCTGTGTCGATGGGCGGTGCGCCATCTACCGGCACCCCGTTTATAAACACCGCTTTGTTTTTCAAGGCATCTTTCACCTGCTTGCCCGAGGTCACCATACCAACATCACAAAGTAACTGAGTAAGTGTAGGTGCTAGCGACTCCGCGCTGAGCGCGGTCGTTGGCAAACCATCAAGGGCTAACTGCTCTAAGTCATCGGGACCCAGTGTGTAAGCCTCTCCCACGAATAACGCTTGAGTAATACGCTGGGCCGCCGCCAGCCCCTCTTCGCCATGCACGAGTTTGGTGACCTCGTCCGCCAATATCTGTTGACCCTGAGGCCGCCCTTCTCGAGTGGCATCGGCCGCTTCAATAGCCGCGATGTCCTCGACGGACAAAAAGGTGAAATAGCGTAAAAATTTATAAACATCTGTGTCCGATGTATTGAGCCAAAACTGGTAGAAACTGTAGGGCGACGTTTTGTGCGCATCTAACCAAATAGTGCCGCTCTCGGTTTTACCAAACTTGGTGCCGTCAGCTTTTTCTACCAATGGCATCGTCAGACCGAAGGCCTGCCCGCCATGTAACCGCCGTGTCAGATCAATACCGCCTGTAATATTGCCCCACTGATCAGAGCCGCCAATCTGCAAACCACACTGGTGTTGTCTATACAGCTCGGAAAAATCATAGGATTGGAGAATCATGTAGGTAAACTCAGTAAAGCTTATCCCCGAACCTTCACGCTCGATTCGCTGTTTTACCGATTCTTTTTGAATCATATTATTAATTGAAAAATATTTACCCACGTCTCGAAGAAATGTGAGGACATCCATCCCGGCGGTCCAATCGAGGTTATTCACCACCTTGGCACTATTTTTACCGGAAAAATCGATAAACTGACTGACCTGGTTCTGCAACTTACTGACCCAGTTTGCGACCACATCGGGAGTATTCAGGTTTCGTTCCGCGGCCTTAAAACTAGGATCACCAATCAATCCTGTCGCGCCCCCCACCAAAGCAAGAGGACGATGCCCCGCAAGCTGGAAGCGCCGCAGCATGAGTAAAGGTACCAGCGACCCTATATGTAGGCTGTCTGCCGTTGGATCAAAGCCGCAATAGAGCGTGCGGGGCTCAGCATCAAGCCACTCGGCCAGGGTGTCTTCCCCGGCAATTTGAAATATAAGACCTCGGGCGCGCAGGTCAGAAAGTAGTGCGCTGGACATAGCGAAAAGTCTGGTTGCAAAGTGATTGTGCATTATCCCACATTTTCGCCCATGAACTGTGTCGGGGCACTCGGTCTACACTTTTAGACGGCTGGTGAACTCGCGTATACTTTGCTGACAAGCAAATTGGAGTAACCCTAGGTTGTTCGAACGCCGGAAACCCAAACGCAGAGGCGCTACACCACTAACAGCGCCAAGCCGCGCGCCTACCCGGTCGCTCCCTTGGGGTTGGGTGGCAGGCGCCATTGTGGGCGTGATGTTGGTGGCTTTTGCGATCCCTGATTCTGATAACGTCCCCACTTTGACCGAAAGCTCAGTGACCGCTAACACTGAAAAGACTGCCCAACCCACCCTAGAATTTATCGTTGTTGACGCAGCGGCTATCCCTACACCACCACCATGGCATGAAGAAACTGTCCGCGAAGGCGATAACCTGTCATTAATTTTTTCCAGAGCGGGCTTTTCGGAGCGGGATGTTTACGAGGTCAGTCGTACAAATGGAGGGCAAGGGCTGCGTAAAATTTATCCCGGACAGACCATCGCCTTCATGACTGCAGCCAATGGCGAACTCGACAAGGTCAAGCACATTGAATCTAAGCTGAAGTGGACCGTGTTCACTCGGGACGGCAATGACTTTAAAAGCCGCGTCACCAAACGCAGTACTGAGCTACGCCAAGAGAGTGCCATTTTGCGCATTCAGTCTTCACTTTTTTTAGCTGGACAACGAGCAGGGCTGTCTAGTCGAGTCATCATGGGGCTTGCTGATGTCTTTGGGGGTGTTATTGATTTTGCGCTAGACCCAAGGGTAGGGGACACCATTGAGCTCGTTTACGAAGCGCAGTGGCTCGATGGTGAGAAGTACTCCGATGGCGCCATTGTCGCGGCAGCATTTACCAATCGAGGCACCACCTTCGATGCTTTCCGATACACCGATAGCCAAGGTGATATGAGCTATTACAACGGCGAAGGCGTGAGCATGCGTAAGGCGTTTCTCAAGGCGCCGTTAGATTTTACCCGCGTTAGCTCCAACTTTAATCCCAACCGACTTCACCCAATTTACAAAACCAAACGGCCACACAGGGGCACTGACTACGCCGCCCCCAGGGGCACACCCGTTTACGCCGCGGGAGACGGTCGTATTTTAGAGGCGGGTTATACCCGGGCCAACGGCAACTATGTCTTCATCCAGCACGGCGAAAACTACAAAACCCACTACCTTCACCTAGACAAACGCAAAGTAAAGCAGGGCCAACGCGTAACCCAGGGCGATATTATTGGCACCGTCGGCTCTACCGGTGCCGCAACGGGTCCGCACCTTCACTACGAATTTCTAGTGCGAGGTGTGCACAAAAACCCCCGACGGGTGCACAAATCCCTACCCAAAGCGAAGTCGCTACCCGAGAGCGAAATGGCGCGCTTTAAATCGACAGTTCAAGCGCCCCTGCAGCAGCTAGCGGCCTTGTATCAAGACAATCGGTTGGCGATGGGCCAGACCACAAGTAGTAGTTCCGGTGGCGAGTGAGTGAGCCGCGTTTTTTTGTCGGCTTGATATCAGGAACCAGCGTTGATGGAATAGACGCCGTCGTTTTAGCCCTTAGAAATAGTCAGCTTGAAATCATTGCCTGCCATGATGAACCCTATCCCGAAACGTTGCGGCTAGCGGTTCTCAGCCTTTGTCACCCGGGCATTAATGAAATAGATCGCCTGGGTATCGTTGACCGAGACGTCGCCGATAGCTTTGCCAAAGCTGCCCTCGCAGTCATTAGCAAGGCCGGCCTAAAGGTCAGCGATATCGCGGCCATCGGTAGTCACGGGCAAACCATTCGACATCGCCCCTCCGAGGACAGGACCTTCACTTTACAGATTGGTGATGCCAATCGAATCGCTGAATTAACAGGAATCACCACCATTGCAGACTTTCGCAGGCGAGATGTCGCGGCGGGGGGGCAGGGTGCGCCCCTGACCCCGGCCTTTCACCGCGTCGCCTTTGGCATTAGTGGCAATGCCACCGCCGTGGTTAATATTGGAGGCATTTCTAATATCACCCTGCTTGACGATGGCGACAACCTCGTGGGATTCGATAGTGGACCCGGCAATACGCTTATGGATGCATGGGTTCGCAAACACCTTGATCAGGCATTCGATCAAAACGGTGCCTGGGCCGATAGCGGTCGGGCCGATGAATCCCTGTTGGAGCGGTGTCTTGACGATCCCTACTTCTCTGCTCCAGCTCCCAAGAGCACGGGACCAGAATATTTTAATCCAGCGTGGTTGGAGGAACGATTGGACATGTTGCCCGATCCAATCCCGCCTGAGGACGTGCAACGGACGTTGCTTGAGCTTACCGCCAGAAGTATCGCCGCTACGTTAGACAATGAATCTATCGCCCAGCTCGCAGTATGTGGCGGTGGGGCCAAAAATACGTCTTTAATGACCCGTCTCGGCGAGCTTCTTTACCCCACTCAAGTGATCACGACACAAGCGTTGGGTATTGACCCTGATTGGGTGGAAGCGGCTGCCTTCGCTTGGCTCGCCTCGAGAACGGTAGATAACCTTCCCGGTAACGAGCCATCGGTCACGGGCGCAACCGGCTATCGGGTTTTAGGGGCAGTATTTCCAGGCTAGCACCCCGTAAACGTTGAGGTATTGCAAGAACGTTTGTGGAAGTGTCAAAGCGCCATTAGGCGGTGATTTCTAAATTGAAAAAGAGGCCCCGCAGCCGCAGGTCGTGACCGCATTGGGGTTGTTGACCACAAAACGTGCACCCTCAAGCCCTTCGGTGTAATCAACCTCAGAGCCCACCAGGTATTGATAAGACATTGCATCTACCACTGCCACAACGCCGTCTCGCTCAATGACCCAATCGTCCTCGGCACGATCCTCATCAAAGGTAAAACCGTATTGAAAACCCGAACAACCGCCACCTGTAATATAAACACGCAGCTGCAGCGCCGGGTTACCTTCGTCGGTAACCAAGTCTGAGACCTTGCGAACAGCGTTTTCGCTAAGGCGGATTTCATTGGGATCAAACGCTTCTACAACACTCACTAGACTCACCGGATTATCTTCACGAGGTAAAGTTTACCCCAAGACAGGCCCCGACAAAATACGGCGGGCGCCTCGCTATTGCGGGAAGGTCATGCCACAACCAAGATTGAGGGCTTACTGGCCCTCTTCCGCAGCGCGTTTCTCTCGCTGCACCGCCAAGTCTTCAACACGCGCACTGACGTGACGTAGTCCTCCGTTTACTTTACAACCAACGGCCATCTCTATGAGATTGTAGTAAACGTCGCCATCGACTTCGGCTTTGTCTGACAACTCCAAGCGCTCCGCACTGTGGATATCGCCCTTGACGGCGCCATTGACCATCGCTGAAGGCACATGAATAGAACCTTCAACATGGCCACCCTCCATGACTCGCAGCATAGACTCTTTACCCTCGGCTGACGTAATAGAGCCCACCACTCGCCCTTCAACATCTAAATTTCCCGAGAAACTGATATCACCGGTCACCACCGCATCTGATGCAATCAGGGTAGTTGAACCTTGAACGCTGGTTAAAGGTCGGCTTTCTTTACGGCCCATCATAGTTATCTCCTGTATCTGGTGTTTTACACCTCAAGAGGTATACACCATTACTTCGCTCCAGTCATGGGCTACCGATACGCTCTTTTGCTTGGGCTTGCGCAACACAACATCAACTTCAACGCGCTCTGGGGTAAACCCCGGCGGCAAAAGAATCTCTCCCTCAAACCGTTGGAAATAGCGAAAATTGATAGGTAAGGGCTCGCGGGCAAGCCGCTCATCGAGGTCTGTCAGATTTAAGACCTCAAGCTGTTCAAGTACCGTGCCTTGGAGTCGCAGCCTCAGCTCACCGATAAAACGGTTCTCTGCTGGCTTTCCTTGCTGAACAACCAACTCATAACGCCATCGCAAAGGATCTGCCGTAGCGATAAATCGAGGCATTCGTAAACGCACCCCTTCGGCAAGTTCCTCGGGAGCCATCACCTCACGGTAAAACGCGAGTTCCCCTTCAAGCTCCGTGATGACGCCTCGACTGTTAGCCAAAGACTCCATCAGGGTAGTCAGCGCCTGTTTATCGAGCTCGGCTCGAGTTTCAAGCTCGCCAACACGGGCTCTAAGCTCATCACTGCCATCACTGATTGGAACGTGAGTGATCGAACCCGTGCGATGACCCCAAAAAAAAGCGCTAGATAGCAGCCCGGCCAGGACCGCGATAAAGAGACCGCGCACGACGAGTGCGCGACGCGGATGATCACGTCGAATGATGGTACGGGGGTGATGTCGCGCCACTAGCTTTTGTCCCTCAAGGGGTGACCGAGATGAGTTCAAGGCCGCGTAATTCGGGGAGCCCGAGCATGATATTCATGGCCTGCACCGCCTGGCCCGAAGCACCTTTGGTGAGATTGTCTATTGCTGCTGTCACCACCACCGTTCTGCGGCCCTGAGGGACAGTCACAGACAGCTGACAGCGGTTATTGCCACGCACATAGCGAGTATCGGGTTGCTCACCCTCCGGCAAAACATCAACGAAGGGTTCATTCGCGTAAGTGGATTCGAACAGCGCCTGACAATCTCCAGCATCTTCTTTTAACTGCGCAAATAATGTCGCAAGAATACCTCGATTCATCGGAGCCAAATGAGGCACAAAGGTCAGCTGCACCGGTGTATCGGCCATTTGTGTGAGGCCCTGCTCAATTTCGGGCAGATGCCGGTGACCCATAACGCCATAAGCTCTAAAGCTCTCACTGGCCTCTGTCAGCAGGCTGGGAATTTTGCCTTGACGGCCCGCACCGCTAACACCCGAAGCGCAGCTGGCTATTAATGACTGCAGTTCCACCACGCCAGCCTTTAGAAGTGGCAAGAAGCCCAGTTGCACTGCTGTGGGATAACAACCCGGGCAAGCCACCAAGCTGGCATCAGCGATAGCGGCTCTATTTACCTCTGGCAGCCCATAAACAGCACCGGCACATAAATCTGGGCTGACATGATCTTCTCCATACCACTGTGACCAAACCTTTGAGTCTTGCAGTCGGTAATCGGCTGACAAGTCGATGACGCGAACCCCCGCTTCCAGTAACCGAGGCACGCTACGCATGGCTACATTATGGGGCGTTGCGAAAAATACCAGGTCGCACCCCATTAGCTCGGTAGAGTCAGGATCTGTAAAAACCAGCTCTGTGTGGCCTCGAAGTGTCGGGAAAAGCGCATCAAGGCGTCGACCTACTTCAGTTCGCGAGGTGACCACCTGCACGGTCACATCTGAATGCCTCAGCAACAGTCGCAGCAGCTCGACTCCGGTGTAGCCTGTTGCTCCAATTATTCCTACCTTGACCATGAGATCCTCGTGTTCTGATATGGTAGTGCGCATAGTAACGGAGATTATACGTCGAGGATGCCATGCTCTGGGTTCAGGCCTTACATGTAATTTTTATGGTCTGCTGGTTCGCTGGCCTCTTCTACCTGCCACGAATTTTTGTGTACTACGCACAAGCCGACGATATCAACACCCAACGCACCCTAGCGACCATGGCACGTAAACTCTTCAAGTTTGTTACGCCCTTCATGGTTTTGACCGTTATCTTTGGCCTGTGGCGACTCAGTTATCAGTGGGATTACTACATCAACGCCAGCTGGATGCAATTTAAGCTGGGCGGCGTGGCCTTACTAATCGCCTACCATGTGCAGTGCGGCATCTACATGGGCCGCATCAACCGGGGTGAGGACGATAAGTCACACGTTTTCTATCGGTTTTTTAATGAAGCCCCGGTTTTGGTGTTATTCGCCATTGTTGGCCTCGTTTACCTGCGCCCGTTTTAATTCAGGACTTTCTGCACGAGTCCAGCCCTGCAATAATGTCCCGCTGTTAACGTCTACAAAGCTGAGTTGTTATGAACCGATCTGAAGCACTGTTCGAGCGCGCCAAAAATACGATACCCGGCGGAGTCAATTCGCCGGTTCGAGCGTTTAAAGCCGTAGGGGGAACCCCACGGTTTATGGAGCGCTCTGACGGCGCTTATATTTGGGACGCGGACGGTCAGCGCTATATCGACTACGTACTGTCGTGGGGCCCGATGATTATGGGACACAATCACCCCGAAGTCCGTGAGGCCGTGATCAAGGCCGCCGAAACTGGCTTGAGCTTTGGCTGCCCCACTGAAATTGAATGTGAAGTCGCCGAGCTCATCATCGATTATGTTCCCAGCGTAGAGCTGGTGAGGATGTGTAGCTCGGGCACTGAAGCCACCATGAGTGCGCTGCGGTTGGCGCGGGGCGCAACCGGCCGGGATAAGATCGTAAAATTTGAAGGGTGTTACCACGGCCACTCGGATTCACTGCTGATAAAAGCTGGATCGGGGGCCCTCACCTTTGGGGTGCCCAGCTCCCCGGGAGTTCCCGAGGTTTTGGCGCAGCACACGATCACACTACCTTTTAATGATATCGAGGCTCTCGGAGTCGCCTTTGAAGAAATGGGCTCTGAACTCGCCTGCGTCATCATTGAACCCATAACGGGTAACATGAACTGCATCCTGCCTGAGCCGGGTTTTCTCGAGACGCTTCGAGAGCTCTGCACACAACATGGCGTGATACTCATTTTCGACGAAGTGATGACAGGCTTTCGGTTCGGCACGCAATGCGCTCAGGGCTGGCTGGGCATCACGCCTGACCTCACCTGCTTCGGAAAGGTTATTGGTGGTGGTATGCCCGTTGGAGCTTTTGGCGGCCGCCGAGATATTATGGAGCACATCTCTCCTTTGGGTCCTGTTTACCAAGCGGGAACTCTGTCGGGAAATCCAGTGGCGATGGCCGCGGGACTCACCTGCTTAAAAATTATTGGTCGGGATGGCTTTTACGACACCCCCTTCCGCCACACGCAAGAGCTGGTAAAGGGTATGCAAGGCGCAGCAGACAAGGCCGGGGTTCCCTTCACCACCAACCATGCGGGCACTATGTTTGGCGGATTCTTTACTGAGGAGCCCAAGGTCACCCGGTACGAACAGGTGATCAACAGTGATACCGAGCGCTTCAGCCAGTTTTTCCATAGCATGCTTGAAAGCGGCGTTTACCTCGCTCCAGCGTCCTTTGAGGCAGGCTTTATGTCTTCAGCACACAGTGACGCCGATATTGAGGCTACCATTCACGCTGCGACCAAAGCTTTTTCTAGCCTGTGAGGAGATCACTATGACCACGGCAAGAGGACCCTTTCCACAAACGCGCATGCGTCGCCTACGAGCTCAACCTTTTTCCCGGGCGTTGGTCTCCGAAAACACCCTCACCCCGCAAGATCTGATTTACCCAGTGTTTGTTTTAGAAGGTAAAGGCCAGACAGAAATTGTTGCCTCTATGCCTGGTATCGAGCGACTCAGCGTTGATCTTTTGATTGAGCAAGCGCGGGAGGCCGCTGCCCTAGGCGTTTCAGCCTTCGCATTGTTTCCAGTCGTGGGCTCAGAGCACAAGTCGCTGCTTGCAGAGGCTGCCTGGTCGCCTGACGGTTTGGTGCAGCGCACCGTTGCATCACTTAAAGAAGCCGTGCCTGAGCTAGGGATCATGACTGACGTCGCCCTAGACCCCTACACCACCCACGGACAAGACGGCATTATCGACGAGGCAGGATACGTACTCAATGACATCACTACCGAGACGTTAGTCAAGCAGGCACTCTCGCATGCAGCAGCAGGTGCCGATTGTGTGGCGCCTTCAGACATGATGGATGGTCGAATTGGCGCGATCAGAAACGCCTTAGAAAGTGCAGGGCATAGCAACACCCTAATCATGGCCTATGCCGCCAAATATGCCTCAAGTTACTACGGACCTTTCCGAGATGCCGTAGGCTCAGCCAGTAACCTTAAAGGTGGCGATAAAAAGACCTATCAAATGGATCCAGCCAACCTGAACGAGGCCGTACATGAGTGTGCCCTAGATCTTCAGGAGGGCGCCGATATGATTATGGTCAAGCCTGGAATGCCCTATCTCGATGTAGTGCGCCGGGTTAAAGATGAACTCCATGCACCGACCTTCGCTTATCAGGTAAGTGGGGAGTACGCCATGCACCAAGCGGCCTTCGCCCAGGGCTGGCTCGACCGCGACGCGGTCACCTTGGAATCGTTGCTAGCCTTCAAGCGCGCAGGAGCCGACGGCATCTTGACCTATTTTGCTTTGGAAGCCGCACGGCTCCTCACAAAGTAATATCAAACTAAATTTGATCGCTGTGACTCCTTGGATTTTTGTGCGGACCGTTGTACTGAAACCACTGCTGGCTGTCGCGGGGCTTTTGCTGGCGCCCTACGGTTCAGCCGGTGACGAGCAGGAGAGCAATCCAATCGATGTCTGCACCTGTCTCTGGGAGGGCAGTTTTACTGAAGTTGCCGACGGCGCAGATCTCATCGTCCTAGGAGCCGTAACCGAACACCGGGGCAACGCAGCAGATTTTGCCATTGAAGAAGTGCTTCGGGGACCCGATTGGCACACTCACATTAGAGTGTGGCTCAAAGCCAGAAACTATTGCCGCCCTGCGATTGAAACATTTCCTCTCGGCAGCCGCTGGGTTATGGCGCTGCAACATATTGAAACGCTGCCTGATGACGCCTTTGATCCGTTGACACCTAACATTAGCTACGGGCGCCTCAATGACTGGGTTCTCTCCAGTTGCGGAGGGTATTTTCTTCGAGCCCATGGCGGCACTGTTCGCGGCAATCTTGTCCCCGGAACGCCCCGTTGGGATTTTGACCCTGACATGAACCCAGTTCTTATCGATCTACTGCGCAGCCATTTGACCGGCAGCGTGGGGGTTGAAAACTTGAAAAGTGCGGCCGAGGAGGACCCCGAGGCTCGCGCCTTGATGCTGAACACGCGGAGCTTTTTACGCGGGCAGGACACGCTTTTACCCGATAACAAAGCGCCTATTAATAGCCCACGCTAGCTACCGCTCAGCTGCTTCAATCAACTCATCGATCATCATAAGAGACAATCCCCAAATGCGGTTGTCCCGATAAAGATACGAGTCAGACTCAACTTGGGTACCCCGCCACTCCCAGGCCAGTGGCACACGGTTGCTGCGATCCATTAAAAACCTCAAGGGCACTGACACGACAGCGTCGACTTCGTAGTTCAAATCGAGTTCGGGTAGTTGTTCGACCCGGTAGATAAATGGGGCCACCAGCATTTCGGGGCGGTCTGCCCGCCATCCGGTATTAACTTCACCCAGTGCACAGACTTCACTCCCCAGCGCATCAAGGTCTAGGGCTATTTCCTCGCGAGTTTCTCGGATAGCGCAAAATCGGTCGTCAATATCATCAGGGTCTCGCCGGCCCCCGGGAAAGGCCATGTGCCCTGACCACGGATCTCCCTCGCGCTGGGCGCGACGAATCATAAGAAGGCAGAGCTCTCCATCAGCCTCGTGTAAGACAATCGCAACAGCAGCGCGTCGCGTCACCTCACCGTAGGCGCGATCTGGTTTTTCATAACCCTGCAGACGAGGCATAAGCTGGTTAAAGACCATCGTGACCCTTATCTCTCGACACTTAAGCGGGGCGGTGCAAGTTCATTCAACATCTTTAGAACTTCTGGAAAATTTGCCATTGAGTTTACACACCTTAAAAGTTCTGCGCTGCCGGGGCTGGGAATGTAAAGATGACAGCATTGCGGACTTGGTACAGGGCCTTACGCAGTGACATCGGTTATCATCGATCCTGAATTCCACATTTAAGGACAGCACAAGTGACGCAGTATTCTGTTTACGCCATTGGGGCAGCATTGGTCGACACCGAAATCCAAGTGAACGACAGCGAGTTAGGAGCGATGGCCGTTGAAAAAGGCGTCATGACTTTAGTCGATGAGGACCGTCAAGCGGAGCTAATGGGTCACCTTCAAGGGCACTTGGTTGGCGCGAGCCATGCTTCAGGGGGCAGCGCTGGCAACAGCATGATCGCCACTGCCTTATTTGGCGCCCCCACGTTTATGAGCTGCAAGGTAGCCGACGATGCTGATGGCGACATCTACCTCGCTGATCTCGAAGCGTCGGGGGTGGCCCACAGCCTGACCGATAAACGGGGAAGCGGTACAACGGGCAAATGCCTGGTGCTTATTACCCCCGATGCTGAACGCAGTATGAACACCTTTTTGGGCGTGTCTGAGACCCTATCCACTGCCGAGGTCGATGATCAAGCGATTGCCAGCTCGGACTGGGTTTACCTCGAGGGCTACCTAGTTACGTCACCCACGGGACATGACGCTGCGTTGCACACACGAAAGGTTGCCGAAGCCAATAACGTTAAAACCGCTATTAGTTTTTCTGATCCCGGTATGGTTATGTACTTTCGCGACAATATGGAGCAGCTGGTTGGGGACGGTGTCGATCTGGTCTTTTGTAATGAAGCAGAGGCCCTCGAGTGGGGTAATACTGACCGCCTGGACGTAGCCATGGAAGCCATCAAAAAGGTCGCTAAGAGCTTTGTTGTGACCTTGGGAGCCAAAGGCGCGATAGCCTTTGACGGTAGCCAGCTCTTCGAAGTTGACGCCCACACTGTCGACGCCCTCAACACCAATGGCGCCGGAGACATGTTTGCCGGTGCTTTTTTATATGCGATCTCACGGGGCGAGGATTATGGGCGAGCTGCAGAATTTGCAGTCCGCGCTGCGGGCGAAGTCGTAAAATATTTTGGACCACGCTTGCAAGCCGAGGGCTACCCTGCGCTGCGCCGTGAATTTTTTGGTGATTAAATAGCCGCTGCCTTAAGTAAAAAGTAACGCAGCAGATTGAAGGATGAGATCGAAATCATGACTGAGCAGACGACTAAGCCCGCAATTAAACCCGATCCGTTGTATCAGATGTTAAGGCACGAAGATGTTGACGCCTTTAACGCGAGTCGCGACACAATGGATACCAGCCATTTAAAAAGTGGGGACTACCGAGGTCGGGATTTGCGCAAGCTAAACGCGGCAGGGTTAGATTTCTCGAACGCTTATTTTCGCAATGCCGATCTCTCCGGTATAGATTTTCGCGACACCAATCTGCGAGGAGCAAGCCTAATGGATGCCAAGGTCTCCGGAGTGTATTTTCCATCAGAGCTCAGCCCCGAGGAAATTCGACTGTCACTGAATACGGGTACCCGTCTCCGCTATGACCAAAAGGGCTGAGTTGGCCATGACAGAGGCTATATCTCGATCACCGGGGTCTCGATCACCTGGGCTTCGATCTCTGGGGCTTCGGTCATTTCTTCTAGGACTCTTCCTTTGCCTACCACTGGTGACTCAGGGTCAGGGTTTGAGCGACCTCGTTGGACAGTCTGACGAGTTCCTGCCAGTTAACGAGGCATACCAGTTAGAGGTCGAAATAGTATCAGGGCAAGAAATCCGTCTTTATTGGCAGATCGAGGATGATTACTACCTGTATCAGCACCGATTCAAGGCCAAATTAGAGAACGAACAAGGGCTCATTAACACCACCTTTGAATTTTCTCCCGCCTTAGACAAGAACGACGAATTTTTTGGTGATGTCAGTGTCTACTACACCTACGCAGATATCCGACTGCTAAGTGACCAGGATTTTTCCGAGGCAAGGCTATCGATCACGTCACAGGGCTGTGCTGATGCCGGGCTTTGCTACCCGCCTTACACCGAAAAATTTATCGTCAACGGACAAACCGGAACCGTTACGAAGGATGACGGCAGCGGCACCCTGGGAACGAAAGTCGCCGGTGGAACGCCTAGTTCCAAAGCGCAGCAAACCGACGCTGCAGGCCCCTCCCTTTGGCTAGCACTGGTTTTCGCTTTTCTGGGCGGCGTTATTCTCAATGCCATGCCCTGTGTTTTCCCAATTCTGTCACTCAAGGTTCTAGGATTCGCTACCGGTGACCCGAGCACCCACCACCGCCACACGTGGTGGTACTTGATCGGTGTGGTTGTCAGCTTCGTGGCCGTCGCCAGTGTCTTAATGACCTTACAAGGTATGGGGTCAGCAATTGGATGGGGATTTCAACTGCAATCACCCGGCTTCGTCATTGCCCTCGCCTATTTATTTACGGCTATGGGCTTGTCGCTCTCAGGCATGGTGCAGTTTGGCGGCAGTCTCATGAACCTCGGTGGTAATTTAGCCAGTCAGGGCGGTAACCGCGGCAGCTTTTTCACAGGGGTTCTTGCCGTCGTCGTCGCCAGTCCTTGCACCGCCCCTTTTATGGGTTCAGCTTTGGGCTTCGCCCTGACTCAGCCCGCACCTATTGCCCTGTCGGTATTCGCCGCCTTGGGCGTGGGTATGGCAAGCCCTATGGTGCTTCTCAGCTACAGTGCACTGGCGCGTCGAGTCCTGCCCAAACCCGGCGCTTGGATGGAGACACTGAAGGAGCTTCTGGCTTTTCCTCTCTACGCCACGGCAGTCTGGCTTCTCTGGGTAGCGGGTAAGCAAGCCGGGGTTGATACCATGGCTACAGCATTGGCTGGGCTCGTCATGCTCGCTTTGGGCCTATGGCTTTACCGTGGCAGTCACCTTCGCCGCCTTATCGCGTTGGTATGTATTTGCCTCGCACTGTTTCTCGCGACTTTGCGAGGGCCTGCACCCGGCACCGGCACTGAAACCCAGCGTGAAGGTACGATTACCTGGTCAGAGACAACACTCCAAGGCCTGCGTGACGAGGGTGTTCCCGTGTTTGTCGACGTTACTGCCGACTGGTGTATTACCTGCCTTGCGAACGAGCAAGCGGTCTTATTTACAGACGCAATGACCGCAGCTTTTGCCGAGAGAGGCGTTGTCTACATGGTCGCCGACTGGACTCAATATGATCCGGTGATTGGCACTTTTGTAAACAGTCACGGTCGCAGTGGTATTCCGCTGTATGTTATGTACCCACCAAAGGGCGACCCTTTTATACTGCCCCAACTGCTTACCCCCGGAATTGTACTTGGCGCGCTTGATCGCGTCTCGAGCATAGGACCTGCAAAATGACCCCAGGTACTTCACTGGGCCGGAGCGCCCTTTATTCACGGCGCCACGTTAAAGCAGGGTGGCTTGTGGCATTACTCAGTGTCGGTGTCAGCTCAATGGCCGCCGCTGAATTAGGGCTGGAACAACTCTGGGTGCGAGCTATGCCCCCCACTCAATCGATGACGGCCGCCTATGGCCAACTGTCAAACCAGGGCGATACACCGTTAACCATTACCGGGGCTAGCTCGAGCGTTGCAGCGGACACAACGCTGCACGAAAGCGTACAAACCGGTGATCGAATGAGAATGGTCCCAGTGACCGACCTTACCTTGGCACCAGGTGAAGTCGTTGAGTTCAAACCCGCTGGTTTACACTTAATGCTCACGGGTATTAATGCGATGCCAGCCACCGGCTCAGAGGTGGAGATTTGTCTGCTCAGCGCAGAGGATAAAACCTGTGCAACCGCCATCGTGCAACGGGATGCCGACAGCATGAATCATCACCACCATTGAGGAATTCAGCCTGATGTCTGTAACCACCCGAATTCGTACTTTCTTTCAACAAGCGAGAGACTCTTTGGTTTTATCGGGGTTCGCCAAGACAGACGGCCCCATGGGCAAGGTTGTCGCTGGTGTAGGTGCTCTGTACCTACTTGTCATGATTGTTCTTGCCATCTGGTGGAGTGCGGCTCCCCCCGCTTTTGACATGACTACAAAAACCCAGGACTACTCGGCTACCAGTGGACAGCCCCTGGTGCCCGGCAGTGCCACCACTCTTGCACTGATCGAAGTAATCGATACCTTGCTCGAAAAGGACGGGGGCTACACTCATAACGACCTGCTACCGCCGGGTTTATTTATAGACAACATGCCCAACTGGGAATACGGCGTACTCGTACAGTCACGAGATCTTGCCAGAGCACTACGCGAGGTTTTAAGTCGTTCACAAAGCCAATCTCGTGAAGATGTAGACCTAACCCTGGCTGAGCCAAGGATCAACTTTCAATCAGACAGCTGGATACTGCCCGCTTCTGAACGAGAATACCGCAGCGCCAATAAGTACCTTAAGGCCTACTTAGCGCGGCTACCTGAGAAGGGCCCTGAAGGCGCGCGATTTTATGCGCGAGCCGACAATTTAGGCTTTTGGTTGGGAATGATTGAAAAACGTTTGGGCAGTCTGTCGCAGCGTTTATCGGCAAGTGTTGGACAACGAAGGTTAAATACTGACCTGGCAGGGGACCCCACGGCATCGGCTGCAACCATTGACCCCGAAGAACAAGAAATCAAAACGCCCTGGTCCGAGATTGACGATGTATTTTATGAAAGTCGCGGGGCCGCCTGGGCTTTGATTCACCTTCTAAAGGGTGCAGAAATCGATTTCGCCGGCGTTTTAGAAAAAAAGAATGCTCGGGTCAGTTTGCAGCAGATCATTAGAGAGTTGGAGGCAACACAGGGCATTGTCTGGAGCCCAATAATTCTCAACGGGTCAGGCTTTGGTCTATGGGCCAATCACTCGTTGGTCATGGCTAACTATATTTCACGGGCAAATGCCGCCTTAATTGACCTGCGAGAGTTATTGGCCCAAGGCTAGCTGGGCGCCATTGGCCACCCAACGCTCGCAATAGGGCCAGCTCTCTACAAAGCACAATCACTAGGCCAAAGGTTTGGAGCCCTGGGGGTTGGAGCGATCGACGAAAAAGGCGAACCTCTCGGGGACTTACTCTGGAAGCTTTTCACCAGCTAGCAGCGTCCAGCCATCCTTTTCTTGTACCGCAGTCAGAGCTACCCAAGGCTTATAGGTGGCTATAAGGCCCGCTGCCTGCTCATTGAGCAGACCTGCCAAAATCAAACGGCCACCGGGATTTATTAAATTTACTAATGTCGGCGCCAGCGCCTCCAAGGGGCCTGCAAGTATATTGGCTATTACAAGATCAACAGGCCGCAACCGCGCCTGAGTATCTGCTTGAGAAACCAAAAAAACATCAAGGTCCTCCTGAGTCACCGTGTTGCGCTGAGCGTTATCGAGTGTGGCAGTCACAGCTTGAGGATCATTGTCGACTGCAAAGGCTTTAGATGCGCCCAGCTTTAAACCGGCAATAGCCAAAATGCCAGAGCCACAGCCATAGTCGATGAGGTTCGTGCCGGGCCGAATGCTGGCGTCGAGCTCAGCCAGGCACATCGCAGTGGTGGGATGTGTCCCCGTCCCAAAGGCAAGGCCGGGATCCAGATGAATATTGACGGCATCTGGATCCGGCGGCTCGCACCAGCTGGGGCAAATCCAAAGCCGACGACCCATTTTCAATGGCTGAAAATCTGCCATCCAAGCCCGTTCCCAATCTTGGTCAGGAACAAAACTGGCCTCCGCTGCAGATGCGGTCACCCACTGTGATGGCACATCCGCTAGGATTGGAGACAGGTCGCGCCCCGTCTCAAACAAGGCGACCAGCTTGATGTTTTGCCAAAGTGGCGTCTCACCGGGTCCTGGCTCTAAAAGTGGTTCGTCAGCATTGTCTTCAAGCGTCACCGCAAGGGCTCCCTGATCAAACAACCATGACTCCAGGCTATCGAGGTGGTCAGGGACTGTACTGAAGCGCAGCTCTTGCCAACCCGTATCGGTCAATTCTCGTGTTCCAGCTTGCTCTCGAGGTAGTGAATGCTGACGCCACCCGCCATAAATGAAGGGTCAACAACCAACTGTCGGTGAAGCGCTGAGTTAGTTCGGATACCCTCGACGACCAGCTCATCAAGGGCCTGACGCATTTTAACCAGCGCCCCAGCACGGGTATCCCCATGGGTGATCAGCTTGCCGATCAGGCTGTCGTAATGGGGAGGCACGGTGTAACCACTGTAAACGTGTGAATCAACACGAACCCCAGGGCCGCCCGGAGCATGAAAGGTGTTGATCCTGCCAGGAGAAGGTAAGAAATTTCGGGGGTCTTCGGCATTGATTCGACACTCTAAAGCGTGCCCTTTGAACACCACATCTTCCTGACGAATCGAGAGCTTTTCACCTGAGGCAATCAGTAATTGCTCTCGGACAATATCCACGCCAGTAATCATCTCGGTTACCGGGTGCTCTACCTGAACCCGCGTATTCATCTCAATGAAATAAAAACCGCCATCTTCGTACAAAAACTCAAACGTACCGGCGCCGCGATAACCAATATCGATACAGGCTTTGACGCAGGCATCGCCGATTTCAGCGCGCAGCTTCTCATCAATACCAGGTGCCGGCGCCTCTTCAATAACTTTCTGGTGCCGCCGCTGCAGCGAGCAGTCGCGATCACCCAAGTGAATGGCGTTGCCCTGACCGTCGGCAAGAATCTGAATCTCTACGTGACGCGGCCGTTGGAGGAACTTCTCGATATAAACCACCGGTGATCCAAAAGCTGCCTTAGCCTCAGACTGCGTCACCTGAATCGAGCTGAGCAGCACTTCCTCGTTGTGCACCACACGCATACCACGCCCGCCTCCACCCGCTGCAGCCTTCACAATAACGGGGTAGCCAATATCTCGGGCAATACGTAAAACTTCGTCGGGGTCCTCGGGAACGGCTCCCTCGGAACCCGGCACCGTTGGCACACCAGAGCGTTGCATTTGGTGCTTTGCCGACACTTTGTCACCCATCAGGCGAATGGTCTCTGCAGTGGGGCCAATAAATACAAAGCCACTCTTCTCGACCTGCTCGGCGAAATCGGCATTTTCGGACAAGAATCCATAGCCCGGATGGATGGCGTCAGTATTTGTCACCTCAGCCACACTAATAATCGCAGGCACATTCAAATAACTCAGCGTTGAATTTGGCGGTCCAATACAGACGGCCTGATCAGCAAGGCGGACATGCTTCAATTCACGATCTGCCGTTGAATGAACCGCAACCGTCTCAATGCCTAACTCTCGGCAAGCGCGCAAAATCCTCAGGGCAATTTCGCCTCGGTTGGCGATCAAAACTCTATCTAACATCAAATGATTCCTCTTGGTCGATAGCGCAATGAGCTACCTACAGGCTCAGGCAATGGTGATGAGGGGTTGGTCGAACTCTACGGGCTCGCCATCTGTCACGTGAATCGCCGTCACAGTACCAGCCCGATCGGCCTCAATCTGATTCATCATCTTCATGGCTTCAACAATGCACAGAACATCGCCGACGCGCACTACTTGCCCGACCTCAACGAAAGCGCCAGCCTCCGGGCTGGGTGAGCGATAGAACGTACCCACCATGGGAGAGAGCACCGCATTGTCTGTTGAGATCGTCTCTGCCACTGGCTCTACCGCAGCGGGAGCAGCTGCGGGCGCTGGTGCAGCGGCCACAGGTGCTGGAACAGCGGGCGGCGCATAATTTACGGCGGCTTGGGCAGCGTAGCTGTTGCGGCTGATGCGAACTGATTCCTCTCCCTCAATAATTTCAATTTCGTCAATATTTGACTCTTCTAAGAGCTCAATCAACTTTTTGACTTTGCGAATATCCATAGTGTTGACCCTCAGGCAGGCTTAAAATTTGGAGTAAGTTTTTTCAATGCACCGGCAAGGGCGCAGTCATAACCGAAACTGCCTAGGCCACAAATAACGCCCTCGGCAATATCGGATAAATAGCTATGCTGACGAAAAGCTTCCCGGGCATGCACATTGGAAATATGTACCTCAATGAAAGGGATAGCTACCCCGAGCAAAGCATCACGAAGTGCAATGCTGGTGTGCGTAAAAGCCGCGGGGTTGATGATAATAAAGCGTGTATTGGCTAAAGGAGCACTATGAATCGCATCGATCAATTCGTGCTCTGCATTGCTCTGTACACAGGATAACGAAACACCCGAACGCTCGGCCTCCTCACACAGGCGATCCGTGATCATTTCTAGGGACTCGTTGCCGTAGCGATCAGGTTCGCGTGTGCCCAGCAAATTTAAGTTGGGCCCGTTGATTAACAAAATATCAGACATCTCGACAGTTCGCTGCTAGTTCACGTCAGTTATATTGATTTTCGGAACATTCTGAACGATACGTTTCAAGCTGTCTAATGGATTGACGCAAATTAATAGCGCCTTTTGCGTGGGAAATCATGGCAGGGTTGGCGCTAACATGGCGCGGAACTGGTTAAAATTTAACCTTTCCACTTCATCCTATCGCCATTGCGCTGTATGCTTTGCAGCCCCCGATCGTACCCTGGTAAGTCTTAGTGACTGAAACACCAAGCCCAATAGTTACCTCCTCGTCTTCGCACAAAGCGGCAGAGACGGGACTGCTGGTACCAACATGTTTAAATATTGGTGGCTTTAAGTTGGCGAACCCTGTGGCACTTGCACCAATGGCTGGCGTCACTGACTTGCCCATGCGGGAGCTGTGCGTGGGGCTAGGGGCAGGTTTGGCCGTTGCGGAAATGCTTACCTCCGACCCCAAACTACTTGCGTCACGCAAATCTTCTTTACGCCGCCGTCACAGTGCCAAAGGCGGTCTCCGATCGGTGCAAATTGTTGGCAGTGAGCCTCAGCAATTGGCCAACGCCGCGCGACTCAACGCCGATGACGGCGCTGACGTTATCGATATCAATATGGGCTGTCCGGCTAAAAAGGTGTGTAAAAAGGCAGCAGGCTCAGCACTTTTAGCTGATGAAGATCGCGTTGCTGAAATTTTAAAAGCGGTAGTGTCGGCGGTCGACGTGCCGGTAACGCTGAAGATTCGCACGGGAGTCTCCCCGCAACAGCGCAATGGTGTGGCCATTGCCAAAATTGCCGAAGACGCCGGCATACAATTGCTGACGGTGCACGGTAGAACAAGAGCAGACCGTTTTAAAGGAGAGGCTGAGTATCATACGATCGAGCGTATCGTCGATGCCGTCAGTATTCCTGTTCTAGCCAATGGTGACATCACGACGCCAGCGCAGGCTCTGGCGGTACTGCAGAAAACCGGTGCAGCAGGCATCATGATCGGCCGCGCAGCCTTAGGGCGCCCCTGGCTGCCCGGCGCTATCGCGCAATCATTAGCCGGCCTGCGAACACCTCTGCCCTCATTAGCTGAACGTTTTTTACAGATGCGCTGCCACCTGACCGCGCTCCATGACTTTCATGGTGATTTCATGGGCATTCGTATCGCCCGGAAACACGTGGGCTGGTTTTTAGACGCGATTGAACATGATGTGGCCAGTTCTTTCACCGAATGGAAGCGCCACTTCAACGCGTTGCAAGATGCCGAAGCCCAGCAGACGCTGCTACAAACTCTTGAATTAAGATGTACTGAAAACTCCTCTACTCTTCGCAATAACGAGCTCGCGGCGTGACCATAGAAAAGAACCCCGTCGTCCCGCCACGCCCACTTCGCGAAAGTGCAAAGGAAAGCATTACACACTTTTTTGACCAACTTGATGGCGCCACCTGCACCGATCTCCACGCACTAGTCCTTGCTCAGGTTGAAGAGCCCCTGTTTCGAGCAGTTTTGCAAGAAACAGGCGGCAACCAGAGTAAAGCCGCCGCGATACTAGGCCTCAACCGAGGCACGCTGCGTAAAAAGCTTCGTCAGTACCATCTTATTTAACACTTACCCACCTCGCTCTTTAGGACCCCTCACACCATGACTGAGTCACACCTTGCCCCTGTACGCCGCGCCCTAATCAGTGTCTCTGACAAAACCGGCATCGTCGATTTTGCGCAGGCACTGGTCGATCGTAACGTCGCGTTACTGTCTACTGGAGGGACCTGCAAATTGCTCCGTGAAGCGGGGCTGCCTGTTACCGAAGTTTCTGACCATACCGGCTTTCCGGAAATGATGGACGGGCGTGTTAAAACACTTCACCCCACTATTCATGGCGGTATTTTAGGTCGTCGCGGTACCGACGATGGCGTGATGGCCAGCCATGACATTGCCCCGATCGACATGGTCGTAGTCAACCTGTATCCCTTTGAGGCCACCGTTGCTCGCCCGGACTGCAGTCTCGAGGATGCGATTGAGAATATCGATATTGGCGGACCCACCATGGTCCGTGCCGCCGCAAAGAACCACCGTGACGTGACCATTGTTGTCGACGCGGGGGACTATGCGTGTCTTATTGAAGAACTCGACGCCCACGACAATGCCATCAGACACGAAACCCGCTTCGATCTCGCTATAAAAGCCTTTGAACATACGGCACATTATGACGGCGCTATTGCCAACTACTTCGGCCAGCAGCTAGGCAATGGTAGCGAGGGCTTCCCTCGCACGCTTAACCTACAACTCGTCAAAGCTGAAACCATGCGCTACGGCGAAAATCCCCATCAGCAAGCAGCTTTTTATAAAGAGCACTCCCCAAAAGAAGTTGGCATCGCAACCGCAACGCAGCTGCAGGGGAAAGCTCTGTCTTACAATAATGTTGCTGATACCGATGCTGCATTGGAGTGCGTTAAAAATTTCCACGAGCCCGCTTGCGTCATTGTGAAGCACGCAAACCCTTGTGGCGTTGCAGTCTCAGACTCTCTAGGTGATGCCTACGATCTCGCGTTTCACACTGATCCCGAATCGGCCTTCGGTGGCATTATTGCGTTTAACCGCGAATTGGACGCCGCTACCGCCCAGACAATTGTTGACCGTCAATTTGTTGAGGTCATTATCGCTCCAGAGGTCAATGCCGCGGCGTTATCTGTGATTGCGGCAAAGAAAAATATACGCGTTCTCAAAACCGGTGAGTGGAGCGCGCCAGTCGGCGCCCAAGACTTCAAGCGGGTCAATGGTGGCTTGCTGGTACAAGATCGTGACGACGGGATGATTAATCGGGACGACCTGAAAGTGGTCAGCCAACGCCAGCCCACCGAACAAGAGTGGCTCGATTTACTTTTCGCTTGGAAAGTCGCCAAATTTGTGAAGTCCAACGCCATCATTTATGCGGCCAATAACCGGACAATTGGCGTGGGTGCAGGACAAATGTCTCGGGTCAATTCTGCTCGCATTGCTGCGATTAAAGCAGAGCATGCCAAGCTTGAAGTTCGGGGTGCGATCATGGCTTCGGATGCATTTTTCCCCTTTCGCGATGGTATCGACAATGCCGCGGAGCGTGGCATTGCTGCGGTAATCCAGCCTGGCGGCTCAATTCGAGATGACGAAATCATTGCCGCTGCCGATGAAGCAGGAATGGCCATGGTATTTACAGGCATGCGACATTTCCGTCACTAACCAGCAACGAGGAGACTGAAGATGAATATTCTTGTTGTAGGGAGCGGCGGTCGGGAGCACGCGCTGTGCTGGAAACTTGCCCAGGCGGCACACGTTGACCACGTCTATGCCGCTCCTGGAAATGCTGGCACAGCGGGTGAGACCGCGGTGACTAACGTCGCAATCGATGTATTAGACTTTACTGCTTTGGCAGACTTTGCAGAGAGCCATAACGTTGCGCTTACCGTGATCGGCCCAGAAGCACCCTTGGTGGGCGGGGTCGTTGACTACTTTACCACTCGGGGTCTCGCCTGCTTCGGGCCCAGTCAGGCAGCGGCACAATTGGAAGGTTCCAAGGCTTTTACCAAGGACTTTCTCGCCCGCCACCATATCCCAACCGGCACATACGCCAACTTCACCGAACTTGAGCCCGCCTTAGCTTACCTGCGCGCTCAGGGTGCACCCATTGTCGTTAAAGCTGATGGCCTCGCTGCAGGGAAGGGGGTCATTGTTGCCGAAACGCTAGCTCAGGCCGAGGAAGCCGTTACCGATATGCTATCGGGGAACGCCTTTGGAGAGGCCGGGTGCCGGGTGGTCATCGAGGAATTTCTGGCCGGTGAAGAAGCGAGCTTTATCGTCATTGCCGATGGTCAGCACGCCCTCCCCATGGCCAGCAGTCAAGACCATAAGCGTATTGGTGAGGGCGATACGGGACCCAATACTGGAGGTATGGGGGCTTACTCCCCAGCGCCGGTTGTGACCCCAGCCATTCACGAGCGCATTATGCGTGAGGTGATTAACCCAACATTGGCCGGAATGGCAGCAGATGGCATGCCCTATACGGGCTTTTTATATGCCGGGCTAATGATCGACGATGCGGGCAATCCTCGGGTCATAGAATTTAACTGCCGCTTTGGAGATCCGGAGACACAGCCGATCATGATGCGGCTGCAAAGCGACTTGGATACGTTGTGTCGTGCCGCGTTAACGGGAAGTTTAGCCACAACAACCGCCGATTGGGATAATCGCGCCGCGCTAGGAGTAGTGCTCGCCGCCGAGGGCTATCCCGGGAGCTATTCGAAGGGATCTGTCATCGAAGGCCTAAACGAGGCTAACTCGGATAACGTAAAAGTCTTTCATGCCGGCACGGAAAATAAAGACGGGGTGTATTGCACCAGCGGGGGCCGAGTCTTGTGTGTAACTGCGTTAGGCATCGACACGCTTGCCGCACAAGCATCAGCCTATATTGCGGCCGATAAAATTCAATGGCCCGGTAAGACCCTGCGACGTGATATTGGCTGGCGCGCCATAGATCGCTAAAGTAGCAGCAGGATTTCAAGAGAATTGGGTTATGAACCAACGTGAACTCACCCCAGTAGATCGCTTATTAGTGGAAGTCGACGGGATGCTTAAAACGCTTTCACGTAAAGGCGCCTCAGCGATGCGTCCCTCTCCTGCCGCAGGCCATCGCGACAGCAAACTCTCAGACAAAGAGCGAAAGCACTCGGCGGGACTGATGCGTGTGAATCACACCGGGGAAGTTTGTGCTCAGGCCCTGTATCAGGGACAGGCAATGACTGCCAAATCAGTCGGCACTCGAAGCGAAATGCAGGAAGCCGCCCAGGAAGAGATCGACCACCTCGTTTGGTGCGAAGAGCGTTTGGAGGAGCTAGGCACCAGACCCAGCGTACTCAACCCACTATTTTATGGCGCATCTTTAGCCATGGGAGCCGTTGCCGGCTTAGTTGGAGACAGCGTGAGCCTAGGCTTTGTTCACGCCACCGAAGAGCGCGTTGCAAGCCACCTGCGCAGCCACTTAAAAACCCTGCCTGAAACCGATCGCAAATCGCAGCTCATTCTTCAAACTATGCTCGAGGACGAAGAGCGACACGGTGCAAATGCGCTCAAAGCAGGTGGCCAGGAACTCCCCCAGCCAATCAAGCGCGTTATGACACAGGCTTCCAAACTTATGACCGGCAGCACCTATTGGGTCTGATGTCCGCCGGACTACACTGAGAGCGCTAAGGCCCGTCAGCCGCCTCCACTGCAAAGCTGTGAGACACCTGAACACCGGCCTTGGACATCATAATGGACGCTGAGCAATATTTTTCTGCCGATAGCTCAACAGCTCGACGCACCTGACTTTCCTTGACGCCGTGACCAGTCACTACAAAATGTAAATTCATCGACTCGAAAACCGCTGGAACCGCATCAACGCGCTTCGCCTGAAGCTCAACGCGACAATCAGTCACCTGCTGCTTCGACTTTTTGAGCATGGCAATGACGTCATAAATGGCACAGCCGCCGGTACCCAAAAGCAGCATTTCCAAGGGTCTAAGAGACTGATTACGCCCACCTAGATCCTCAGGACCATCCATAACCACGGTGTGTCCGCTGCCTGATTCGGCTACAAACATCGCACCATCCAACCACTTCACCGTACCCTTCATCGCACTAACACCCCGCGTTGCTGGCCTAAAAAACACTGTCTACTGTATTTGACGGGGCATGATAACGACTTCCGCACCCGCCGTCATAAGACGCGATGAGCCGTTGAGGTGGGAGCGTTATTAGCCCACACTGCAAATGCGCGACCGTGATCAATATCACAAAGTTAATCCGTGCGGTTTGAGGCAAGCGCCAGACGTTGAGAAATTTAGCCAACAATCTGGATATTTTTATATTTAATATTTTTTAATTTGTAAATTTTGGACTAGGAAATATTTATTTTTATTTAAATTAGCCGTTGAGCTGGTGTAATTATTAGCTCAGACTGCCAGAGCGATAATGTGAGGAACGTCCCATAATGAAAGCTGAAGTCCTGCGCCAAATCCCTGAGGCTGAGAATTTTCTCCGGCAATGTGAGCGGCTAACCTTCAAGCAGCGTCAGACCATTGTGAAACAGGGCGATCCTAGCGATTCCATTTATCTAATTTTAGAGGGTTCAGTGGCGGTCATTATCGATGGCGACGACGATGACGCTCACCAAGAAATGGTCGTGAGCTACCTTAATCCTGGCGATTTTTTTGGCGAGATGGGTTTATTTGGCGAAGAGTTCCGTACAGCCAATCTGGTCGCTAGGGCACCCGTGGAAGTCGCCAGAATTAGTTATGATCGTTTTCACCAAGTACGGGGAAATTATCCCGAGATACTATTCGTATTGGCCACACAAATCGGACATCGACTGCGAACCACCACCCGAAAGTTAACTGACTTGGCTTTTGTCGACGTTGCAGGGCGGATCGCCCAGACCTTAAACGACCTGACGAAGCAGCCTGATGCGATGACACATCCCGAAGGCATGCAGATTCGCATCACCCGCCAAGAACTGGGCAAAATTGTGGGCTGCTCCCGAGAAATGGCTGGCAGAGTACTTAAAGCTCTGCGCCAAGACGGGCTCATTGAAGTCGCAGGGAAAACGATTGTGGTGTTGAGAGAACCCAAAGAACCACTCCCTAGCGAGGTTCATGAGGATGCCGGGCCAGAGACAGGTAATGACACTCCTGCTGGCTGACAAGCTCACCGAACCATAACCTTCTGAATAAGCATAGTTCAGCGCACTCCCGCCAACCTTAATCGAAACCATCATCTCATCGGCATAGCCAGTCAGCTTAGATACAGGCACTATCGGTCAAGAGGCCTAGAGAAAACCACAACCGCTATGACCTCATTTAACGCCCAATGGGTAATTGTGGCCTTGATGAATTTCGTTTGAGTAAGGTAAGTCGCTGCATTTAATCATGAACACACCATATATGCCGCATATCGATGGACTCCGTGGTATTGCCGTTTTGGCAATACTGCTTTTCCACCTAAATGTACCTGGCGCTCAGGGTGGATTTTTAGGGGTCGATATTTTCTTCGTTATTTCAGGGTTTCTAATTACAGGTCAAATCAATCGGCTTGCTGTAAAGAACAAATTTTCATTACTGAACTTCTATCTCCGAAGGGCCCGACGGCTTCTGCCGGCACTTGTCACAATATTGCTAATGTCCATGATTATTGGCTTTTATATGCTGCCGCCCTACGAGTTGGTATTGCTCGCAAAGTCAGTCCTGTCCAGTGCATTCTTTTACTCCAACATCTATTTTTGGAGTACGGCCGGGTACTTTTCAGATATCTCTCAAAGCAATATTTTGCTGCACACTTGGTCCCTAGCAGTAGAGGAACAGTTTTACTTAGTTTGGCCGCTACTATTCCTTGGGCTTATCAAGGGCCTAACCTCAGGAGGGCGGAGCTGGGCATTACTCACCCTGCTGACCGCCTCAGTCATCGGCAGCGTCTGGGCAGCTAAGGCTGCACCTGACGCAGCTTTTTACCTGCTACCCTTTCGCTTTCACGAGTTCCTGATGGGCGGCTTGGCTTACCAGATTGGTGCCACACAACAGCGACGCCTCAATGCTATAGGCTCAGGGACGCTTGCTGCGTTAGGGTCCCTAGTGATCGTCGGCTCTTTTTTTGTAATCGATGAAAAGACAACTTTCCCAGGATTGATGTCCCTGCCCCCCACTATTGGCGTCGCATTGCTGCTGCTGAGCTCCCCACCCAGGTTGCTTAGCCGCTTTTTAACTTGGGTGCCTCTTAAACACATAGGGCTCGCGTCTTATTCAATTTATCTCATTCACTGGCCTCTCATAGCTTTTAGTCAACGAACTGCAAACGAGCCTGATGGATCGATAACTCGTGTGGTGATTTTCGTGAGCGCCATTACATTGGGCTACATTTCCTATCGCCTTATTGAAGGCCCTTTTAGAAACCCCGCCAATACCATCTACCGCCCCAAAGTTTTTATGCTAGCGATGTTGCTAAGTCTCGCCGGGCTTACGGCAGGGGTCGCTATGACACTGTCTCACGATGGCTACCCCGACCGCTTCTCTGGCGCGCTACAAATGAATCAAGAGGACCTTTATCAGGAACGAGAGCGCTATTGGAGCGAGTTTGGCCGTAATGATGAAAGTAAGCTGCAAAT
>ENA-ORDA01000501-ORDA01000501.1-marine-metagenome-genome-assembly--contig:-NODE-501-length-39075-cov-4.635802_pt1 | contig 39075 bp, 43 predicted proteins | sample MGYA00237778_ERZ508506 | MGnify/ENA primary metagenome ERZ508506 (study PRJEB26177, sample SAMN06267891) | marine metagenome | isolation source: Monterey Bay, California, USA | place: Pacific...
GTAGTGTTCCTTTGAAGCAGTAATGAATTTCTCTCCAAGTTCGAATGCCGTCTCAAGTAAAGATTCTCTAATTGTAGCAGTGTTGTGGCCAACAACTGTCATCTCAGGAATCTGTTGATGTGCAGGCATTGTCATTTGTTGAGGCGCAGGTAATCTTACATGGCCGTCAAGTGAAGATTCGAATCTCCAATCAACACCTAAAAGTTCGAGTTTTGGCATGTCTTCTTCCAGGGGTGAATAGAAGAAATTTAGGTTGAATACCGGACCGATAACATATTTTTCAATACGTGCGCCGTCTAGGCTTTCTTGATCGATTGTGCCTTCCTTAAGCAATGTTTCACTCTTCTCTACGTACTCCTTGTAGGAAGCACAGGTGAAGAATCCACGCTCAAGTTTCTTCTGAGCGTGATGTAATTTGACTATTACCAGACAATCAATATCTTGTGGGTCTGCAATTGCTTCAGGGTATGGTAGGCCTGCTTTGTCAAGAATCCAATAGTAATCTTGCTCCTCAGTTCTCTCTTCCATTCTAAGCATATTCCTAGAACCAAACATCGGTACATGGAAATTATTCTCAACATCATCAATAGTTGAGTAAGAGGTGAATGACCTATTAGGGATGTAAACGACATTACGCTTTCTCATCTCTTCTTGCATTTGAGGTTGCATTACATCGTTAAATGAATCCATTACAATTGCTTTGTCAACCATCCCTCTTCGTACTCTACCAGAGGATGTTCTTTGAGTTTTGAAATATTGAGAGTAGGTTTTATCACGGCCTTTTTGACAATAAGCAGCTGTAGGAAATCCTTCTTCAATTGCTCCGTCACAAATGTCTAGTGCAGAGTGGCTGGCTGTCATTCCAATGCGTAACTTAAGGCGCTCATAGTCCTCAATAATTCCGGCAATCTCGTCTTTTTGTATCATGAAATAACTCCTCCCTTACTATGATGGTATTCGAGATGGCCTTTGAAGTTAATCAAAGCGTTGTAATTGCATTAATTCATCAGTAGATAGAGTTTCTCCGCTCATCAACTTGCTCATCAAGTCCTGAACTTCGACACGTGCTCCACGCTGACCATCACTAGATGATGCGCCTCTCATTGCTCTTAGCATGTCTTGGATTGAGTGTAAGCAACGTAGAGATACGATGTAGAAGTGATGTGCCTTATCTGCTTCTTTCTTCGACTTTCTCAATTCACGGTGAGCGTCTTCAGCTTGTTCACGCTGTCTGTCGACTTCTTTGTTCCATTGTAGCATCAACTCGTGCGCTTCTTGAGCCGCTTGTGCTGCTTTCTGGACTTCTACGTGTGCTTCTTCTTGCAGAACCATTGCTTCTCTTAGCATGCCTCTTGCTTCTTTGAGATCTCCATTGGAATCTTCAGAAGATTTCATCTTACGGATTTGAACTGAAATTTCTTTCATTCGCTTCATTACCTTGACTTCGTTTTGGCCAGTGTGAGCTCCACGCTCGAATTCAGCCTCAAGTTTTTGTAAATCTCTCTTAAGAGAATGTACTGTAACCTTGCGTTCACGGCGACCTCTAGGTCCTGGTGCAGGTGCAGGTTCCTCTTTTTCTCCTCTTTCAGAGTCAAGCATTGATTTTGCTTCCTTGACTTTTTTGTTAGCATCTGAGCGTATTGACTTCTTTTCACGAACCAATTCATTCATTTGTTCGCGGATTTCTCGCTGTTGGCGGACATTTTGGATAAGCTCACGAACTTCTGAATTTAGTTCGTTTCTGATGGCTGTATGCTCCTTTGTTCTGGAGTTCCAATCATCTCTAGTAGTGCGGTACTGAGTTGCCTTTTGGTCAACTAATTTTCGCTTCTCGTCCAGAATTTCCTTCAATTCAGCCATTATCCATCGCACCTGTTCGCAGTGTACTCCCGTACATCAGCGACTGGGCGACTGACCTTTCCCATTTGAAGCCTCCCTACGGGAGAAATGTCACAAGAATGGGATAATTGCTTCACAAGCTCTAGATAATTTCATTCTAGCCTTGCCCAAATTACCGTTATTTGGGCATTGAATAATGATAGAATGACCCGACTCTATTCGTGAAATGATTATTGTTGATTGTTCTCCCACTACTGTTACTAATTTTGAATCAGGAGATAGATCTAGTATCTCAGTCATGTCCATTGGTTTGAATTCAGTGGATGTACGTTCGATGGTGAAACCTTCTGGGTCCATCAGAGCAGCGGAAAGTACGCACTCGCCGTCGGCTAAATCTTCGATAATGGTGTTTGCCACAATTAGGTGTAGACCATGACGGATGATGACTATTTGCATCAAATATTTCCTCGCATTACGTAACCAATTCCTGCTTTGTAATACCCCTCTAAGGTCATAATTATTTCTAGGCCTCTTCTTCTATAGAAGTCGATTGCGAACTCATTATCTCCTCGGACCTCTAATTGAACCTCCCTGATACCGTCTGCCCGAGCCGCAACCAGCAAATGTTCCCAAGCCTGGGCTCCAAATCCTTGTCCTTTGTAGTCTGAATCTATTGCAAATGCAACGATTCGAACTCTTGATTGACTAAATTTATTGGTCCACAACAATCCCCTAAGCATTTGATTTTGGTCTAATAAGACCAAATTTCCATCCCATTCAGGTATTGGTAAACTTTTGACCGATGCTTCAGAGTAGACTTCCCCGGTTTGATCTAGGAATAATTGTTTTACGATTTCAACAGTAGCCGCATCTAGTGATTTAGGACTAGGTCCCAAGTGCCACTGTGCGCCCATGATTGGCGGGGTGGCTTCTAATTCATCATTCCTTCTTTTTGAAGTGTGAGCGGGAACCTCTGTGTGCTCCAAGGTTTCCTAATCTCTTCATCCCGGCTTTCTTCGAACTTACCTTCTTTTCTTTCTTGGAAGATGAATCAGTGGATAAACCAGATAGTAAACCGGAAAGGTCGCCCAATGTAATAGGTCCAGAGGCTTCCTTTGGTTTACTGGATTTAGGTTTGAATTGTTTATTGTTTCCACCACGGCGACCACCTTGAGGTCCGCTGCTTTTCTTTCTCATCCAAGCTTCTAGTCTTCCAGATTCTCGGCGTAACTTGTGCATTTCTCCTCTTCTTTCGCGTAATGCTTTTTGGATATTCTGGACTCTGCGGTCGTAAGAACGGGCTTCATTAGAATTGATATTCTTGTCCTTCAAAAGAGGCTCTTGTTCAAGCAACTTCATCGTTGTTTCATCGTGCTTGGTTTCATAGACCTTGAGTTTCTTTATTTCGCCCTTTTGTTCTTTGACTAAGTTAATGAATCTCTGATGTAATTCACTAGCCTCTCTAGCCTTGCCATGCATGGCTTGTAGTTCTAGGAACCATGCGAATTGTATTTTTTCTTTTTCTAAGGAAGGGACTCTGTGTATATCGATCTCTTCTGTTAAGCGAGAGTATACTTTTGCTAATTCATCTTCAATCATATGAATTGGCAAGATGATGTCAGAGTTGATTTTATCTCGCTGCGTTTTGATAGAATCTAGATTCTTGTTTCTATCTTTTAGCCCCGTGATAATCGCTTTGTGTTCTTTGCGTAAATCCGATGTTTCATCAATTACTCCACGCATTGCTCTTGCCATACGAATAGTTGAATTTCGTTCAGCATCAAGTGCTTCGATTCTTTTCTCCAAGGCTTCAATCTCTGCCTTTGTCTTGTCTAGCATTCCTTTGACTATTCCATCAGACTTGTCTCTCAAATCGTGGAACAAGTCTTCTGGTTCCATATCTTTCAATCTATCAGGGTTTACAGTTCCACAAATATCCTTCCATTTGGTACCTTCACTCATCAATTTAGCAGCCCTTAGTAGTTCATCTCTGATCTTTAGTTCTCCTACTGCTCTAACTACTCGACTCAAATCATGTTCGACATCGAATGGGTCCTCGATTGAAAGATGGTGTTCGCCCATTCGAGGAGGCCTCTCTTTCTCGCTATTAATCACATCAAGCGCTGATGGCTCTTCATTCATCCAACCCTTCTCGTCTCGTGAAATTGATTCTCCGTTACGAATTGAAATTATTTTGTCATTCCAATCATATGTGGCATAGTTCATGAAAAACGAGTACAACAGTTCAGGTAATGATTTCTGGTTTGATTTATCAGCACTCAACTCTTCATTAATTGTGATATCGTATTCTCTCTTCTCTATTTCGATAATAGTCCTATCTTCACCAGATTGTAAATTTGGAATTACTTTTTCTTGAATGAGGTGGTTAATCACTAATACAGACCAAGCATATGACGAAAATGTACCGTTAGGTGCATCAGAAATATCTCTATGCAATGCCCAATACTTTACACAAATAGCAAGTTCTCTGACTCTTTTGTCTAGTTTAGCATAATTTGCTAGTAACCGTGTATTATGTAACGCAAGAATGTTATTGATTGAGATATCGACATTAAATCCACTTCTTGGGTCGACGAATTTTACAATAGGAACTTTGGCTCCAGTAAGTGTTTGAACACTTTCCATGCCCTGGCCTCTTAACATTCCTCCAATACGTTTGATAATTTTCTTTTGATTTGCTTCTTGAATCTGTAAGCACAAGTCAAAATCAGCTCCTTTTAGAGCTAAGTCGCTTTCTGCAGAACCAAATGGCGTTAATTTCGAGTTGGAGAATTTTGAGGCTACGCTTTTCTGTAGATGCTTGAGTAAATTTTCTCTTCTTCTGTCGTCACTTTTGTGTCCTTTGTTATTAGAAACTGTATTCTCTAAAGGTTTACCAAATGAAGAAATCATTTCTTTTTCCGGTTCATTAATCTCTAATTTACCAGTTAATTGCGAATGAAGGTATTCGAATAGTTTAGAATCTTCCTGAGAAAGACCAGTAATCTCACACTTGGAACTCATTCTTCTTCACCTCCAGAGGTTTTATTCTTCTTTTCCCTTTCATTCTTCATGGCTTTTGCAATTGCTTTAGAAGAAGGTCCACCGTCTCGCACTCGAATAGAATCAACTACGAGGTCGTCAAAGTTATCATTAGCGACTCTATCTTTCCAGAACTCTAATGCTTGTTGACTGGATGATAGAGCGTTCTCTAATCTCATTGTTCTAGATTTTGCTCGTGTTCTGACATCTTCCCATTTGACAAAGGCATCGTGCATATCTGCATTCTCGCCTACTAATTCAACCATAGCATCATGGGCTTTTTGGGCGGAATCAAGCAATTTTCTAGCCTTATCTCTGTTTTCCTTCATTTCTTTGACCAGAGGCTGCGAGGCCGTGCGCCCCTCCACCCATTCTTCATGTTCACGAATCAAAGATTTCATTTCATTGATGTATTTCTCTTCTGTTTTGTGAGTGCCTGCATTGGTCTCTAATTGACTTTCGATAGCTTGTAGTTTTTCAGATAATTTGTCCTGAGCCCACTTCGGATCAGGGTCCTTCATTCCACCTTCAGATATTAGTTGCTCACGTATCATATTTGAGCGTTCAAATAGCGCTCTTGCTTCCTTTTGAGAGGAATTTCTTTCGTGCTTTAATCCAGCAACTTTTGAATTGATTGAATCTCTTTCTTCTCTAGCAGATTTAGCCTTGGGTTCTGCTTCGGAAAGTTCCACTTTTCTCTCCTCTAAATCCTCCGGAATAATCTCCGAAAGACGTTCTCTTCTATGCAATATTGCTTGCGCTAGAAGTTTCGGCGAAACTGCGAGAAGGTCATTCGCATCCATTGGAATCACTGCGGCCACCTGCCTCTCTTGGATAAAGGCTACGACCCACCCTTACGGGTGGGTGAAGGTGAATAACCCCCTTCCCCCGAGAGGAAGACATGCGCCGAGCCGTGTTGGTGGTATTACTACTCTCGCTAACTCTAGTTCCGGTTAGTCAGGCTAATGGCGGAGTGATTAACTCTGTTACAATCACAGGAAACGGAGTCGTTGGTGAAGGTCCAATCGAAGTAAACATCTCTGTTATTGGGGTTGGGGGTGCTAATTCTGCATCGGTTAACTGGAGTGCGGTTTTATTCGACTCCGAGGGTGGCATTATCGATTCCGATAATGGTAATAGTTTAGTCAGTGAGGGGGAAGTCCAATTCATTGAAACTACTCTTGGAGTGGCACCATTAGGTATCTCGAACCTCACAGTTACATTATCAGGAGATGTAGGTACGCCTAATTCTGAGCAATGGGTAACTTATTATTCATCAATTCAAAGATTACGCCCTTTGGATATATCTTTGGCATCTCCTGTATTTGTAGGAGTTAACTCCACCGGAGTTGAAACTTCGAATTTGACGATCAACGATGGCGATCATGCTAGAGTCGATATCCCAGTGATAAACAATGGTGACGTGGATTGGAATGGAAGTCTTAACTTTACTTTGGATTCTGTTTACCTACAACCTCAAGTTGTTGATTTACCAGCAGATTCAACAATTGTTTACTCATTCGATACACAATCACTTTCAGAAGGAATGCACAATGTTTCTGCCACTCTTGTCGGAATCTCAGATTTGGACACTAATGATAATTCAATTATTTCTCAATTTGAGGTGGGACCCCCTCCTTTGCCGGAAGTAATGCTGGAGCTTATTAGAATCAATGAGCCCCAGCCTGGTTCGAACCTTATTTGGAATCTTAGTGCTAACAATTCAGGTGGTGCAGATTTCGTTGGTATGCTAGTATGCGATTTTGAGGGTGAGCAGATGTTTTCAGAAAATGTATCGGTTTTGTCATCTGAAATTTTCAATACAACCGTGAGTATGGTTTCAAAACCAGGTTCACTAATTTGTAGTACTGCGGGAGCAAGGACCTCTACAACCATAATTGCAACCGATAATGTATCTATGGTCTCTGCAATTTTCATTGGCGCAGGACAGTCTACTCCCTCCCTATTAGGCGGGCCTTGGCACGCTGGAGACGACATAATACTCTCAATGTTACTTCGTAACGAAGGAGATGCCATCGGTAGTGCGAGTATGCAAATTGAAATCGATGGTGAAATTCAAAATGGAACATCAACTACACTAGAAGGTGGCAAAGCCGGAGAAGTTCAACATGTGTTTGATTTCCCTGCAGAAGGTGACCACTTAGTTAATTGGAGTGTTTACAGCCAAGATGGTGCAGTGGATTCTAATCTATCTGGGAGTATCTCAATTCCAGTATTGGCATCCCAGACTGTGATTATGGATGTGGAATCAGTTGAAGTTAGAGAAAACGGAGTTGAGATTTATTGGTCCGTAGATTTATCAGAGGGTAGAGAAAGAGTAGTAGTATTGAACTTTGGTTCTGTAAATGACGGTCTGAAGAGTGATGCTATAATTGAAGAGCGAAACCTTCTACCTGGCAAGACTTACGGTACTGTAACAATCGGGTTTCAAAATGGTCAAGATGTTTTTGCTAAAATCTTAGTTAACGGTTGGAGTATTGGTTTTGGTTCAGTAGTCGAAGATGAAACCGCAATGCCAGATACATCAGTCAACCCACAAGTCACAGTAAATCCGACAACTCAGCCGAAAGTACCGGCTGCTGGAAATCAGGTTAATGTCTATTACACTCTTACCAACACCGGAGGTGGCAACACTCCAGAAGGTCAGATCGTAATAACTGACGATAATGGTAATATCCTAAATTCAGTAGTCAGTTCTGCTACCTCTTCTTCTTCACAAGATGACAGTACTGTAGTAACTTGGCCGAATGGAGACAATGTCAAAATCATAGTAAGTTGGCATGTTGGTGGAAAGACGGTTAGTGATGAAGTGATGATTCTTTCAGAGTCTGTTGAAGAAGAGAGTGAAAGTTTCACGGTCCCCTGGGGTGGAATACTTGGGGGTTTGGTAGTTGGGATGATCCTTATTTTTGTAATTAGAATCAAAACATCACCAAAGACCGAGAAAAAGGAAAAGAAACAGAAATCCCCTAAAGAAAAGTCCAAAGAAGAAAAGATAGAAGTCGCCTGCCCTTCATGTGATCGAAGATTACGTGTTCCTAATACATACAGTGGAAGTGTTAGATGCCCAGAGTGCGAAGAAAAATTCAATGTAGAGGCTGAAGTGGCAAAGGAAGATTCCTCCCAAGAAACATCAGAAGAAGACAACAGAAATGAAGTACTGTGGTCATCATCCGATAACGACATACTGGGTTGTCCTAAGTGTGCGCGTAAACTGAAAGTTCCATTTGATAGAAGGCCAGCAAAAGCAAGATGCCCCGCTTGTGAAACCATTTTTGAGGCTAGGGCGGAATAATATATATTAAATCTAGATAAGAGGTGTATGGTACATGGGCAGCGGTCATTTCCAAGAGTTCGAGGATGAGTACCTCGAAACATTATACGAGTTTCATGAGAGATTGCCTGGCCAAAGAGTGAGGAATGGGGATTTAGCAAAATATCTCGATGTGTCTCCAGCATCTGCTACAGAAATGGTACAAAGATTAGCCAAAAATGGATATGTAGATTATGTTCCTTACAAAGGAGCAAGCTTGACGCCTAAAGGCTTAGACCATGGCATGATGATGAAAAGAAGGCATCGGCTGGCTGAAGTTTTGTTGACATTGCTTCCTTTTGAAGGAGATGTTCATGAAACAGCGTGCAGGCTGGAACACGCATTTAACGATGACCTCGAGATTTGTATCTCACTACTACTGGGTAATCCAACTTTAGACCCATCTGGAAGGGATATACCTCCTCCTAATAGTAGAATTTCTGATAAAGTTGAGCAGCAAAGTAATCTGGTTTCATTGAAAAAACTGCCTAATAATCAATCTGGAGAAGTGATAATTTTGATGACAAGTTCTGAGGACAACAAAGTATTGGGTAATATCGGAATTACAGTGGGTCAGAAGATAACTCGCACAAATACCGGGTATATGTGCCAAGGTAACATCCTACAAATTTCTGAAGAACTCGCAGAAAGAATCATTTTGAGGTGTTAAATTGAAGAGTAATTTAGATGTTCTTCGTAGCAGTGAAGAACGATTCCATGGTATTGATAGTCAGTTCCTAACCGAAGGGCTGAGATTGGTATTATTGCTTCCAGGGTTTTCTTTGTTGTTCTTATTTGGAGCTTGGGCATACAAAGGCCAAAGTCCGGAATGGTGGCTTGATAATTTAGAACCTACTGTTAATTTTGATTTATCGACATGTCTAACATTAATATCTGTGACAATCTTGCTCGGTTTCTGTTCAGGTTTGTACCTTCATCGTCATCGTGTTCGCCTGACAAGAAAGGTGTTCAGAGCAGAAGTCGCTGCTGCTGCAGAGGCGCATAGGCCTGTTACGAGCATGCACGGTTATTCATCAGTTGATGGTTTAATCTCTAGGACTATGGCCAGTCACAATACTGCTCTTTGGATGGGTTATTTTGCAACTGCAATTGCAATATTAGTAGCCTATTTGGATTCTGATTCTGATGTAGGGCAGCGAGGTCTTCTTGCTAGTGCCTCTTTGATTACTATGGCAATTGGTCAACACCTGTCTACTCGTAATAGGAAGTTCAACATGGTTACAAGAGACGGTTTACTATCTGCCTATATTCCTCCATTGCACCCGTCTACTTTGGAGATGGTTTTCAATGACATGCTAAGGACTCAAATGGACCCTCTACTGCGTAGTACCTTCGAGGACTTTTTGATTGAATTTGAGTCGCATACTCGCAAAGATGTAGATAGGGAGTATGCAAGAGAGAAATTTCTAATGTTGATGCATAGAAGATTCAAAGGAAGTTTAGATCGTAATACTACCAATCTTGAGATGACTGAGATTTTAACAGATGAGGGTGTTCATGCGATTTTGGAACATGATGTCTTCAACGAGGGGTTGTGGGACTCACTTTACAATATCTCTATGAGTTCATACCCTGCCTTCTACAGGTTAATCGAACGCCTAGAGCAAGATTTGAGTGTTGGACGTAAGAAAGACATGGACGGCTTACTTTTCGATGTTGATTTAGAGAATATAGTAACCGAAAGAGCAAATCTATTTTGTTACTTCCACAATCTTTCTGATAATGAAAGGCAAGTAGTGTTGAGAGTTCATTCGCCTGATTTCAGGCCACAAGACTTGTCGCTAAGATACAACCTTCAGCCAGGTGAGAAAGTTTGGTGGTCGGATGAAGAGGTCCCCGTTTCGAGTGAAGGTGATGATGACATAATTGGTAGAATGTCTGGGTTACTACAAGATGGAACAATCGCATGGCAAACTTTGTTACCAGAAAAAACAGGTGAAGCGAGTGTAGCGGTACGTTTAGAAAATACTAATGGTGATTTATTGGTTGGAAAACAAATTAACGTTAGAGTCCGTCCTGAGTTTGTTAACTGGCTGAGGAATACTAGTTCCTTGACAGCATATCTGATGGGTGGAATTGGTTTATTTTCATCGATTATGTTCCAATTATTAGCAGTATTATCGGCTGCATAATACTAATTTCTTAATCGTAGCATTGAAAGCGATGATGCCGTCGCAGAAGTCATGACCGAGCGTGCTACCGAGGAAACACGTCCAGATTCTGACCTACGCGACCACTTGCATCAGATGGAAGCTAAAGTTCGTAAATTACGTGATGCGCGTAATAACCACAACGAACAAGGAAAGCGTTTTGCAGAGCAACGTAATGCCATTCAAACACAATACAAAGAGCATCGTGAAAAACTCGATTTATCTGTTGCTGAAGTAAAAGCCATCAGGGCAGAACAAAATATTCACAAAGAGCGTAGAAACGCTATACAGGCTCAGATTAGAGACCTCATTGGCCAGGCAAAGGCTCAGCGCGGTAGTAAAGATGAGAAGAAGTCAGCATCTTTCGAATTTAACAAGTTGACAAGCGAAGTAGACAACATGGAAAAGGTGTTTGAGACTCGTGGTGGTATGTCTCCAAAGAAAGAAAAAGAGACTATGGAGAAGATCAAAGTCATGCGTCGTCGCATGAAGGAACTTGAACCAGAAGTTACCAAATTGCAACTGATTAAGGTAGACTTGTCCAACCGTGATGAAGCTATTGCAACTCTAAAACATGAAGCAGATGCGGCTCACAAATTATTCGTTGAATGTCTTGAGCGTGCTAAGGGCATGAGTAAGGAATTAGATGAATTATTCTCTCACCGTGATTTCCTAAAGGGTGAAGGCGATAGACACCACAAAGAATTCGTCGCTTGTAAACAAAAAGCAGACGAAGTACATTCTAAGATCACTGAAATGATGAAAGAAGTCAATGAAGCACGTGACAAACTCAAAATTGCTAGAGAAGAAAGAGAATCATGGATTAGCGACCACAACGCTTTGGTCACTAAAGAAATGAAGACAGGAGCAGAAGATCAAAAGGTTGCAGATTCAATGGTTGAACACCTGCTTAGTGCTGGAAACCTAACCTTTGGTGGCACAATGTCTGGCGATCGAGCTGGAGCGGATGTCAAGAAAATCCGCTCAGACAAGAAAAAGAGCATGCGCCGAGTAGACATGACAGTTTCCCGCGGAAGGAAGTGAGAGCCTGTTGGGTGTAATCATGGCCGGGGGCCGAGGCACCCGTCTAATGCCATTGACTGCAAATAGGCCTAAACCAATGGTTCCCGTATTGGGCCGTCCAGTAATTGACTATGTCAAGGATGCAATGGTGGCTGCCGGGTTATCCGAAATTGTAGTTACTACTGGCTATCAAGGTGAACAATTGGTTGAACATGTAGGTACATGGGATGTAAATAGTCGCGTAAACCAAGAACAGTCCCCCATGGGTACGGCAGGGAGCGTACGCTTGCTTTCGGATGAGTTGAAGGAAACCTTTGTAGTTGGTTCTGGAGATTCTGTGGCATCTTTTGATATCACGGACTTACTGGAGTCTCACCGCAAATCCGGTGCGAAGGTAACAATGGCTTTGTGGCGTGTTGATGACCCAACTGAGTACGGAATAGTTGGTTTGTCAGAAGTCAATCAAGGAGATGTAGATTCAGATTTAAGTGAAGGGTTCATTTCACGTTTCAAGGAAAAGCCTACTATTAGTGAGGCTTTTTCAAATCTGATAAATGCAGGGCTATACATAATTGAGCCCGAAGTGATGGATCTTATTCCCGAAGGTGAAAAGTACGACTTCTCCAAACAATTATTCCCTGAAGTACTGTCCAGGGGTTGGCCAATGTATGCTAAAACTGTTAACGGTATTTGGTTCGATGTTGGACATCCATTTGAATTACATAATGCGCAGATGGCTTTGATTTCAGGAAGGGATGTTCTTCCTTTCCCAATGCCAGACGGAGAAGTACTTCCTGACGGTTCTTTCATTAGCAGTTCGGCTTCTGTAAGTGGGCATGTGGAGAAATCTATAGTTCTGAGTGGTGCGTCAGTAAACGGTGCTATTGTTAACACGGTTGTAATGTCAAAATCAAAAGTAAATGGAGTTGCTGAATCTTCAATAATTGGGGAGAACTCCATTGTGGATTCGAGGGTTCATAATTGTGTAATTGGTGATGGTATTCATATCACAATCGATTTACAAAATGAACGTCGCGGATGATACTTAATTTACGCTTGTCGGCGTGTTATTCTTATACCGTTGTTCATCGCAGATGAAATATGAGCGTCGACAACGATGGACCGGTACGAAGTTACAACCGCTCTTGGGAAGAGATAGAAGAGATGCTTGACAAAGCGATTGCTAGACGAGAGCAATGGAAAAAATGGTTCGAACAGTGCCGTGGAGATGGCGACCGTGAAGGTATGAAAGAGGCTGCTAGGAATCACAAGGCCTTAGATGGAGTAATCAAAACATTCAGATGGACTCTTGGCGAAGAAGGCGTCGAGCATCCACTAGACTAACAACACTCATCAGCCTCTTACGCGTGGGGATGTTATGGGAGTTCACCATGTTTCTTGGCAAACTACTGCCAGCGGCGTTGAAGATGAGTACATTCATGCCGCAGCAATTGCCTGGTTAGTCGGTGATGACGAACTTGTTGAGATTGAAAGAATGGATTCTTATCATGGCTCTCCAATTCATGTAGTACGTGCAGAGATAAAGAGTCGCGGCAAAGCTACAAAATCTCTTTCAAGGTTAGGTCCTGATTTGTTGAATGAACTGAAAAGTGATCTACATAATCGCATGGATGATAGTAATGTTATACACATTCGTCTAGACCTTTTGGATTTACTAGCGGGTAAAGTTACTCTGACTGTTCCTGGCGAGCGAACAACGATCAAAGGTCGTGCTAAATTAGAAGTTTATCCCGGTAATGTTGTTGATGAAGTGGCGTTTAGTACTCTTGATAAAGCAATTGCAGATGCTAGTAGATTAGGGCTCCCTGAAAATATAAGGGATTGAGCAAGCCATTATATCCTCTAGCGTACGACATCGTATTGGAGAGAATACTATGACTCACGTTGTAACATCCGCATGTGTCGACCACAAATACCAAGAATGCGTAGCAGTATGCCCTGTTGAAGCGTTTCGAGAAGCAGATACATATCTGATTATTGATCCCGATGAATGCATCGATTGTGGAGCATGTGTTCCCGAGTGTCCAGTTGATGCAATCTTCGCTGACACAGATGTGCCAGACGGCGAAGAGGCCTGGGTTGACAGAAATGAAGAAGAATCTCAGGATGCAGAAATTGCAACTGGAGACACTCCTGTTCTCGCTGATTAATTACGGCACACTACATACTTTGATGAGTATGATTACCAACGGTAGGTTTGATTTAGATGAATAACTCCAACGACATTAGCACACTTCGACATGCAGATGACCTACTGAAGCGTGGTTTTGCTTCCATGCTTCAAGGTGGTGTCATTATGGATGTTGTAACTCCTGAACAAGCAGCGGTGGCAGAGTCTGCTGGCGCAGTCTCAGTTATGGCACTCGAAAGAGTTCCAGCAGACATTCGTAAATCTGGCGGTGTTGCAAGGACTTCACATCCGGATATGATTAAGGGAATAATCGAATGTACTTCGATTCCAGTTATGGCCAAATCACGAATTGGCCACGAAGCTGAATCTCAAGTGCTTCAGGCATTGGGTGTAGATATGGTTGATGAATCAGAGGTTCTAACTCCTGCAGACCCATATTTCCACATAAATAAGAACGCTCATGACATTCCTTTCGTCTGTGGAGCAACTGGACTTGGTGAAGCAGTTCGCCGTATTTACGAGGGTGCTGCAATGATTAGAACGAAAGGAGAGGCTGGTACTGGCAATGTAGTCGCAGCAGTAACTCATGCTCGTTTGATAGATCAGGAGATTCGTCAGATTCAGACGCTTAATGATGCTGGATTAGATGATGCTGCTCATTTGATAATGAACAGATATCGTGTTCTCGCCGAATCTAGTAAACTACCAGGGATTTCAAACGTAACTCCGTTTGGAGAAATCGATGATGAAATGCATGGGAGTATCCGTGACATCTTAGTGGAAGTCGCAGATTTAGGCAGATTACCAGTAGTTACCTTCTGTGCAGGTGGAATAGCAACGCCCGCTGATGCTTCTCTAATGATGCAAATGGGCGTAGATGGCATATTTGTTGGCTCAGGAATTTTCAAGTCTGATGATCCAGAAACAATGGCTGACGCTATCGTGTTAGCAACTGCTCACTATGATGATGCAGACAAAGTTGCAGAGGCCATGGGCATGATGACTGGTGACCCAATGCGTGGCGATGAACTAGAGACTCTTGAAGTCCGATTGGACCAAAGAGGCTGGTGATTACACCCCGTAGGGGTGCATTAGTCCATCTGTTGCTTTCATATAGCCCCTGTTTGTCCGAGGCTTGCAAGTGGGGTAGCCCCCGCAATCTGAGAGTTGATTCGAATGGCAGCAAAGAAGTTGAGTGCAAAGGCACGTGTAGCAGCACGTAAGCAGCGTGACAAGTGGAAGAACAAGCGATGGTTCACAATTCGTGCACCACGACACCCATGGAACTTCAAGCGAATCGGAGAGACGATCGGAGAGACAGATGACCACATTGTGGGGCGCATTTACGAAATGACCCAACAAGAATTCAGTGGCGACTTCACTAAGATGCACGTTCTACTACGCTTCCGCGTTACAGAAGTTGTAGGGCAAGATGCTCTGACAACATTTGTTGGTCATGCGCACCAGTCCGACCACACACGCCGTCAAATCCGCCGCTACCGTGGTAAGATTGACGATGTAGTAGATGTAGTAACTACAGATGGGTACCTGGTTAGACTGAAGCCTTTGATGATTACAGAGCGCCGATGCCAAACTTCCGTTAAGCAAGCAATGCGTGCTAAGTCAGCAGAGATTATTCGTGCTTGTGCTGCTAAGTCCAACTATTCAAAGTTGCAAGAAGCAATGCTAGGTGGAGAATTAGAGACTGATATCAGAAATGCTGTCAAGTCGATTTACCCGTGTCGAAATGTTGTAATCCGTAAGAGCCAATTATTGCAGACTGGTGTTGTTACCGAAAAGGGACCAACATTAGACGACATTCATGCAGAAGAAGCACGCCAAGACGCAGAGCTCAAAGCAAAGAAAGCAGCAGCAATTGCAGATGCAGGCGAAGAAGGTACCGATGAAGAAGCACCTGTTGAAGGCGATCTTCTTGCAGCAGCTGAAGCAATGGAATCAATTTCAGAGAAGGAAAAGGTCACAAAAGCACCAGCCGCTGAAGCACCTGCTGAAGAAGCACCTGCTGAAGAAGCACCTGCTGAAGAAGCAGCACCTGCGGCAAAAGAATCTGGTGAAACTGAAGCCGGTTTGATGAAGTTGAAGAAAGACGAGTTAGTCGAGAAAGCAAAGGCGGCAGGAGTAGCAACTTCTGGTACCAAGGCGGACATCGTTGCTCGTTTACTCGAGTGAGTTGAGCCATGTGCGACTCGGTCTCATTGGCGGCACGGCAATGACTAGCCTTGCTGCTGATGAGATTGAGGTTACAAGATCTGATGATATTGTAGCACAAACAAGTTATGGCGAAGTTCCTCTAACATGTGTTCAGAGTGGCTCTAATGAGTTGATATTTTTAGAAAGGCACCACGGAGAGGGTACAACTCCTCCTCACAACATAAATCACCGTGCCAATATTGAGGCTATGGCAGGCGCAGGGGTCGATGCGATTCTTGCGGTTTGTTCGGTAGGGACAATTCCAGAGGATTTTCCTCCTGGGTCAGTTGGATACGCCTCTCAATACATTGATTTTACAGGCGTTACAATGTCATTTCATGATGAAGATGCTCAATTTACTTCAATGACTAAACCTTTCGATGAAGAAATGAATCGTAAATTAGAATCTGTTCTTTCAGCATTGCAACCAGGTTTGTCGCTAGCCCGGAACTATTGGCTTGCCCAAGGACCTCAATTCGAAACCACAGCCGAAATAGATGCCATTGAGAAGTTAGGTGGAGAAGTTGTCGGGATGACAATGCCTAGAGAATGTAAATTAGCGGCTGAAATTGGAATTCCATATGCCGCAATTGTTGTTGCAAGTAACTGGGCTGCTGGGAGAGAGCCGGGAGATTCCGGAAAGGATCTTGACCACCTAGAGGTTTCTAGCACAGCAGGTTCTAGGCTAGGTCCAGTAATCGATTGTATCAAATCCTTCAGTAATGACTAATCCTTGTGTGCCAAACCCACCTACATGGGGCGAAGCGTCGACGACTGGCTTGCTACTGAAGATAATGATGAATGGAGTCAGATGATGCGTAAAGTCGCAGCATTCCATCATAAGCATGATTTCGCAGGAAATAATGGTCATGACATGGGCTATCGTATTGCCTTAACTGTAGAAGAATTAGGGGAATTAGCAGCTGCTATAACCAAAGGTAAACCTATAGAAGAAGTTGCTGAAGAAATGGCTGACATTATGATTTTGTTGATGGGTCATTCACTTGCAATGAAAATCGACTTGAAGGCAGCATTTGAATCAAAATATGAGCGGATAATGCTACGTAACTCTAGACAAGGCAGGCTAGGCATAAGAGTCACTGAATATACCGGTGAGTGAAATGAATGCTAAAAGGCTGTATTTCGCAGCCTTATTTGCATTCATTATTGTGGCTCTTTTTTATGGGCCCATCTCTCAACCTCAAGAGTATCATGATTTTGCAGATGATAGAGAGATTCTTGGAATCCCTAATGCACTCGATGTGATGTCGAATTTAGCAATTATTTATCCCGGAGTTGTAGGTCTTGCTTTTGTACATGAAAGCAGGAAGTTATCTAAGGTGTCTGAGGATGAAATTAGTATTCAAATCACACTGTTCTCTGGAATGATTTTGACATTTGCAGGTTCAGTTTGGTTCCATTTAGACCCAACTGATTCCACTATGTTGTGGGACCGCTTGGGAATGTCAGTTGTTATTGGTTCTTGTATCTCATTACTAATTCACGATATGTGGGATAGAAATCTCGCAGCTAAAATTCACTTGCCGATCGTTATTGCGAGTATTCTATCTGTTCTATGGTGGCCTGTTTTTGACGATTTACGAGTTTATTTCATTGTGAAACATCATCCATTTATTCTGTTCCCGATTTTTTTATTCTTTGGGCATAGGATTTATGATAAAATATCAGGATATTATTGGGGTCTTTCGATGTTTCTTCTAGCAACAATGTTTGAGTTTGCAGATCAGCAGATATTCGAAATCACAGGAATAATTAGTGGACATACTTTGAAACATATCTCTGCCGGAATGGGTCTTTGGTTCCTTATGATTATGATTCGTGACCGTAAATTGATTTCTGTAGAAGAAGAATGACCCAATCAAGAATAGGCAAGTATTGATTTGTAATCCCTTGTAGGACATCTATGGCTCATCGAGTTGCAATCACAAAAGCAGGCTCTCCGTCTGTTTTGAAAATCTTGGAAATGGATATGCCCATTCCAAAAGAAGGTGAGGTTTGTATTGAAGTCCACTTTGCTGGAATAAACTTCGCTGATACGTTAATGCGTCTCGGGCTATATCAGCCTAGGCCACCTTTTCCTTTCACTCCAGGTTATGAATTAAGTGGAACAATAAATTCTCTTGGTAGTGGGGTAACTGGATTTGAAGTTGGACAAAGGGTTGTTGCTGCAATGCCAACAGGTGGTCAATCTAGCCATGTGACAGTAAAGACCTCTAGAGTAATCCCAGTTCCTGATGAGATGGGTCTGGATGAAGCTGCTGCCATGCCAGTAACTTACCTTACAGCACACCACATGTTACACTATCTTGGACATCTGAAGAAAGGCGAGACTGTTTTGATTCATGGTGGAGCAGGTGGTGTTGGAACAGCAGCATTGCAAATCTGTCAATGGGCAGGTATAGACAATGTTTGGGCGACTGCATCAGGTTCGAAATCAGAGATTATCGAATCATTTGGAGGAATTCCTATCGATCGACACAACCAGGATTTTGTTCAGATTATCAAAGAAGCCACAGATGGCCGTGGTGTTGACCATATTCTTGACCCTATTGGCGGTGACAACCTTACCCGCAGTTTATCGGTTCTAGCAGAGGGTGGAAGACTCTACACATATGGAATGTCGGCTGCGGCTCCTTCTTCTAAAAGGTCGATGATTCGAGCATTCTTAGCTTGGAGAAAAACACCTAAGTTTGATCCTCTAAAATTGATGACCCGAAATCGTGGTGTATTTGGGGTTCATATGGGGACTTGGAAAGATGAAGATGCAATGTCTGAGCAACTATACAAAATAATGGAAGGAATCAAGTTAGGTCATCTCAAACCGGTTATCGATTCAGTATTTGATGCAGAAGATGTAGCGGATGCTCATCAATATATTCACGATGCAAAAAACATCGGGAAAGTCCTATTACGTTTCAAAAAATGAACTAATTGTACTAGTCGAAACTAATCTGGACAGCTTCTCTCTGAACCGGGTCGGTTACTTCGAATAAGTCACGGCGCATTGCATTCTTCATGCCTGCAACGATGCTGGTTGGAATCATCTGAATTGCTGCATTCCAGTTAGTAGCGCTAGCATTGTAGAACTCACGTCGGTCGGAAACTTGATTCTCAATTGAAACAAGTTGATTCTGGACATTTACGAAAGAAGTGTCTGCTTTTAATTCAGGGTATTGCTCAGCAACCATGTTGATTCTTGGCATTAGGCCAGCAAGTGCACCTTCTGCAGCTCCAACTCCACGCACGTCACCTGACGCTAGAGCACCAGCAGCAGTTTGTCGTGCTAATGCAAATTGCTCGAAGATTTCACGCTCATGCTTAGCGTATCCTTTGACGATGTTTACCAAGTTTGGAATCATGTCATACCGTTGTTTTAGCAGAACATCAATGTCAGACCAAGACTTGTTTACGTTCTCTTCTAGGCGAACTAATCTGTTCCATGTGCTAATGAACCATATAAGAAGAATTATTGCTACAATTCCTGCTATTACTCCAATAATGATGCCTGCGCTCATATGCCTACGAGGAATATGATACACTTCAAGTGTTCCATTACAGTAAAGAGGAGAGTTATTCAATAAGGCACAACACGATTGTATATGCGCATCGGTGTCGTGTTTACACTATTGATACTTTCAACCCAAGTTCTTGCTGGTTGCTTCGGTGATGAGGGAGTTGAGGAAGAAGCCGTAGTTGAAACACCTTTAGATGGCTTATTCACTACCACAAGTTGGTACCATTACCCAGGTGCTGTTAACGCATCTAATGACTCAATAGGTTACGATAATCTAACGGGTAACTCAACTCCATATCCAGTGGTTGGAACATACTATGGCATAGGGGACACCACTTTTGAACCAACAATCGGAGTTACATCTACCGGGGGGATTCATTACGCATCTTTCGGCGGTGCAGGTACTGGAAGTATGGTCTACACTTCGATGGACCAAGGTCAAACTTGGACTAATATGGGGCCATTCAATCCAGTCTTGCCAGATGTTGGTCAAGTGCCATCTTCTAACGACCCTTACATTTATGTCGACAAATGGACCGATCGCATTGTTAAATTTGACATGCATGCTTTGACGGCCATGTTTGTTGAATATTCTGACGATGATGGTGAAACATGGTCAATACCTTTCACTGCTGAAGGATATTACACACCTCAAGACCACCAATCAATTGCTTCAATGCCAGATATTGATGGAGTTGCAATGTATGACACTATCTTCGTATTCTGTATCAATACTGGAAGTTCGGCTGCTGGCCCTCAATGCTCACGATCAATGAATGGAGGTTTGACATGGGACATTCAACGCCCCGGATACCCTACAGATACAGCCCAATGCTCTGGATTACACGGACACCTTGCCGGCTCCAATGATGGTGCGATATATCGAGGCAATCCTTCATGTGAAGGCCCTGCAGTGTATCGAAGTATAGATGGTGGTTACACTTGGACTGAACACACAATTACAACAACTGTTCCCATGCAACAAGGATGGCATAGTCATGAAGTAGCAGTAGCTGCGGATGAAGCAGGTAACCTCTTTGCATCCTGGATTAGTATTGACGACATGCCTTGGATGGCATATTCTCGTGACCAAGGGGATACTTGGTCAGAGCCAATGATGGTGGCTCCACCTGGTGTTAATGAAACCGGATTCCCTACAATATTTGCAGGAGAAGAAGGAAGAGTAGTAGTTGGATACATTGGAGAAGGGGATGACAATGGTGGATGGTCTGGTTACATGTCTGTAATGACCGATGCATTCGCTGAAAACCCACTTATCACTACAGTTGCAGTAAATTCGCCAGATGATCCTCTTGACATTACCGATGATTGTGGAAATGTTCGTTGTGGGGGCTTTGGTGACTTTATTGATGTCGAACTAGATGATGAAGGAAGGCCATGGATTGCTCTAGCACACAATACCAACGGTGAACTAGGAATTGTTGGAACTTATGTGACAGGTCCTGCACTTTACGGTGATTTGCGAATGCTGCCTGAAATAACGCCAGGCGGCCCGATGACACTTTGAGAATTGCATTAAACCGAACTGCGAAAATCGAGTTCACAAATTTCTATTCCAATGCTGGAACACCATGTCGTGTTGATCTTTTTCTCCAGCAACCACGTGCTTTTCTTCTGTTAATGTGAAACCTAATCCCGTAATATCTGGGAAATGGGTATCTGCATCTGAAACTCTAGCATCAATAATTGTGCGGTGTAGTTCGGAAACATGTTCCAAGAATAATTTGTAGATTTCTCCGCCTCCAATAATCCAACCTTCCATGTTTAATGCTTGTTCGAATGTGATAACCTCAACACCCTCTACTTCACCTCTGGAAAGAACATAGTGAGTTCTGCCAGGTAACATGCCAGGTAGTGAATCCCAAGTTTTACGCCCCATAATTAGATTTGAGCCCATTGTTATTTGTTTGAAATGCTTCAGATCTGTAGATTGCCTCCAAGGCAAATCTCCATCCTTTCCAATAGCGCCGTTTCGGTCACATGCAACAATCATACCCAGCATTGAATCACACCGCTATTGGGGCTTTGATGTGTGGGTGATGCTCGTAACCAATTACTTCGATATCCTCGTAACTGAAATCATCAATGTTTTTGATTTCTGGATTCAACTTCAATGTGGGTAGTGGTTCAATAGGTGTTCTAGATAGTTGTAAATTGCTTTGTTCAAGGTGGTTTGTGTAGAGATGTGCATCACCAATTGTATGAACAAATGTTCCAGCCTCTAAGTCACAAACTTGAGCCATCATGTGAGTCAGAAGTGCATATGATGCAATATTGAAAGGCACTCCCAAGAATACATCAGCGCTTCTTTGATAAAGTTGGCAATTTAATTTACCACCTGCTACATGGAATTGGAAAAAGGCATGACATGGCATTAGTGCCATCTCTTCTAGTTCACCAACATTCCAAGCACTAACAATAATCCGACGCGAATTAGGGTTGTTCTTAATCATGTCAACAGCTTGCTGGAGTTGATCAATAACACGGCCATCAGTTGACTCCCACTTTCTCCACTGTTTACCATAAACCGGGCCCAAGTCCCCATTTTCATCAGCCCAATCATTCCAAATACGAACTCCATTTTGTTGTAAATACTCAATATTAGTATCTCCTGCAATGAACCAAAGTAGTTCATGAACAATTGATTTTAGATGCAATTTTTTGGTGGTAACCATTGGAAAACCCTTGGAAAGGTCGAATCGCATTTGGTGTCCAAATACCGAAATAGTCCCGGTTCCAGTACGGTCACCTTTCTCCTCTCCTTCATCGAGGATGCGTTGCATTAGATTGAGGTACTCTTGCATCGATATGACTGTTGATTGCGAAGGCCTTTGAGGATTGTCACGGAGCACCTTGGCCACGTATTCTCTCCATGAATGCATCAGTAAACTCTCGGTACATTGCTGCGAGAGCAGCTTTAACTTCGTAGTCTTCTTTGTGAGCAAGTGCTTGCAACTGCTCTAAATCTCCTTTTTTCTCCAGCCATTCCCACCAAGTGATCGGCTTGCCGTAAGATATCCCAACTCTTCTCCAGAATCGGGGGAACTTGTGTTTAGAAGGAGCCATGAAATTGCGAGTGCCTGTAAGTCCGATTGGGACAACCGGAACTCCAGGGTATGCAGCAGCGAGTCTTGCAAAACCTGTCTTTCCTCGTAGTAAAAACGGTGGTTCTTCACGTTTTGAACGAGTGCCTTCGGGGAATATTCCTAGCGCTCTCTTTGCATGTAGTACCACTGCTGCACTGGATAGAGCCTCAGAGCCTCCAGTTTCTCTATTAGTTTCAATTTGACCAGTTGCACGCATGAAACTAGCTAATGCGAAATTCCGGAAGTGTCCATCTTTAGCCAAATAGTGAGTTTTTCTTCTGGATGCCAGAATCACAACCAAAGGGTCCACGTGAGAGAGATGGTTTGCTGCGAGTATGGTAGGTCCTGATTTAGGAACATTGCTAATTCCTCTTATCTTTACGCGTAATATCATTCGGAAAAATGGTGCTAGTGTCCATCTCATGAAACCGTATGATTTGTCTCCGCTAATCCGGTTATTTGCGGGAGTGATTTTCCAGTGGCTTTCCAAAGCCATCCACGCCTCTTTGAGGTCACTCATAATCTGATGGAAATGAACCTAACCTTTGATGCTTACTTAGAAGATGTATGTGGTAATGCTGAAATGCCTACCTCACAAGCGTATGCACATGCGTATGCTGGTATTGGGGATGTTGCTTACCGCAACACTCGCTCCATCGGTCCTTGCAGATGTCAAATGGGAAGAAGACGGCTGGCTTGCAACTATTGGTTTAGAGCACCTAGAAGATGGCGATGAGTTTGGATGCTATGGCATGCCTAATCTTGCTTGGGAAGCAGACCCTGGGGCGATGTCATTGGAATGCCGAGACTACATTGAGGACCGAATTGATGCTTCTAAATGGAGTAAAAGCCCTATCTCCACATTCACTCCTGACGACTTAACAGCATCACAGCATTCGATTATTGCAGGACAAGGGTTCATGGTTCATGGTGATGAAACAGGCCAAGAGTCCACTGCTTGGCATTCTTCTGATGATGTTCCATCGAAGGACTCCGATTGGTATGATCTGGGAAGAAGAGGTGGTTCTTTAGAAAAAGAAATTGCAGATATTGATTCACTAAGTAATGAGTTGGACGAAGGCGGTCTTGTCAACATGTACTGGATTGGCAGAATTTACGATGCTACTGTAAGGCATGACGGTGATGTATTGGACATGCTTTCGGAGAGAGATGATGTTTGGTTCACTACATGGGGAGAAGCTTACTCCTACTGGGCTGGCTCTCAATGCGATGAGTTGTATCATAATTTTGTAAATAAAACATTTACTTTTGAACATTTGAATTCAGACAGCTGCAAATCTTCATCTCCTAACGCCTGGAATGTTCCTGTGACGTGGATGATTGAAATTGAAAACGGAACTGTTATCCAGTCATCATTAACAGAAATGGATGAATCTGATTCAAACACTAAAGAAGGTTGGAGGCTCGATGGTTCCATTCTATATTTAAGTGTATTAAGAGGGCATAATGTCAGTTTAGAGTTCTCGGAGGACTCTGAATATGAGGTTAATAGTGTCTCTAGATTTTTCAATAACAAATCTTCTGCATTAACAATTGCAGGGCATTCAACTACCGACCTATTCCTTTGGTCAAAGAGATTTGATGCCAATGATGAGTTGAGATTTACATGGTTGATATCTCCTCGAAGTTTGGATGAGGGAATCGCTTGGCTTCCATATTTAGGATTAGGAGTTCTAATCACTAGCGTATCGGGGATCTGGTTATTGCTCAAGAAGGACGCTATTCAACATTCTAAAGCCGAAGGCTTGATGGATGTTAGCACAGGCGGTGATGATGATGAATGATGAAGTAACCATCGATCCTTGGGGCTCATCTCAATCCACAGATTACTCGAGAATCATCGAGCAATTCGGATTATCTTCAATGTCGAATGTCAAATTGAATGACCCTTCAAGGCTTCACCGTAGAGATATTGTGTTCGCTCACCGAGAGCTAGATGTTGTCCTCGAGGCTAAGAGAAAGGGTGACCCATTCGGTGTCCTAACGGGGTTAATGCCATCTGGAATGATGCATCTTGGTCATTCGATGGTTATCGATCAAGTAAATTGGTTTCAGAAGCAAGGCGGGGATGTTACCATTGCAGTCGCTGATTTAGAATCCACTGCTACCAGAGGTATTTCATTGGCAGAGGGCCGTAAGATTGCCTCACAAGAATATGTGGCTAATTATGCAGCATTAGGGTTGGACCCAGAGAAAACAACAGTCTATTTTCAATCTGAAAGGAGCGTAGTTCAACGTTTAGGTTTCCAGTTGGGTAAAAGGACAAACCTATCAGAGTTAGAAGCAATATACGGTTTTGATGGTGCTACAAATCTGGCCCATGTGCAAGCACCTCTGGTTCAAGCAGGTGACATCCTTCATCCTCAGTTGGATGAATACGGGGGGCTGCGTCCGGTAGTGGTACCTGTTGGTGTGGACCAAGATCCGCATCTAAGGTTGACGCGTGGTCTTGCTTCCAAGACAAACTGGTTCAACGTCAGCGATGCCAAGATGGGATTACAAGTTGGTGTTTCTGTCCAAGAAGATAATGCTTTGATAATGGGTGTTGAAGCCAATGGACGTGTTAACAAAGAAAAGCAGAAAGATGTATTCGCAAAAATAGTATCTGCAATTTCAGGTTTAGGTTTTTCAGATATTATGTCGAACCCCAAACATGGGACTGTGAATATCCCAAGCGCAACTCCTCGTGATAAATCTTCAATCCGTATGGCACTTCTTGCATTGGAGAGAAGTATGGGTGGAATGGGCTTACTTGCTCCTTCCAGCACTTACCATCGGTTTGCAGTAGGTATGACTGGTGACAAAATGTCATCATCTAAACCTAAAACAACATTATTCCTTTCTGATGATATTGCAACTGCAGAAAAGAAAATCAAAAAGTCATATTCGGGCGGTCAAGCAACTCTGGAAGAACATCGAAGATTAGGCGGAGATCCTGACAAAGATGTGGCATATCAGTACATGATGTATTTCTTCGAAGAAGATGACGCGTTCTTGGCAGAGATAAACCAAGGTTACCGCGCAGGTAAGATCTTAGCTGGAGAAATGAAACAAATGTGTATCGAAAGGGCCACAGAATGGCTTGGCAATCTGTCTGAAATGCGAGACCAAACAGCTCACTTGGTTGAGCAGTTCTTCGATTAATCAGGAAAGTCTGACAGTCTCAAGATTTTGAGGTGCATAAGTCCTAACCTTGAACTTCTCACGTAGCGTCCTTCCCAATTCGTTACACTTGAAGTAATCACCATGGTGGCAAATAACATTCTTTGGCCTTGGACTCATGTTCTCAATGAACTCAAGCAGTTGTCTTCTATCTGAGTGTCCACTGAATCCATCAATAGTTGCCATTTCGCAACCAATCTTGACAATCTCAGTTTGTCCATTGATAACCATTGGAACTTCACTGAATCCTTTCTGTAATCTTCTACCCAATGTTCCTTCGGCTTGGTATCCTACAAAGCAGAGTGAATTTCGGTTTTCATGTGCCCAATTCTGGAAGTAATTCATTACTGGTCCACCATTCATCATTCCACTAGTTGCTAGAACAATACACGGGCTGCTATCCATAATGATAGATTCCCTCATGTCTCTTCCCTGAACAGGTCTGAACCATTCACTTGTGAACGGATTGTTTCCATCATCTTTCAGTAGGCTCTTTCTCAGAGCCTGTGTCAGATAGTTTGGATGTGACGAATGTATTGCAGTAGCTTCCTGAATCATACCGTCAAGGTAGACAGGTACTGGTTTTACACTTCCTGAACGGAACAACTCATCGATTGCAATCATAACTTCCTGGGATCTACCAACCGCGAAAACAGGACAAATCATTTTGCCTCCTCTCTGTATCGTACGGCTCACAATGTCCTGAAGTTCTTGATTTGCTTCTTCACGGCTAGGCTGGAAATCTCCAGATGCGCCATATGTCGATTCAATAACCAAAGTTTCACAACGAGGGAATCTAGTGTTAGCAGCATCGAACAACCAAGATTTCTCATATTTCTGGTCTCCTGAGAATACGATGTTATGCTTCCCATCTCCTACATGAAGGTGAACTGATGAAGAACCAAGAATGTGACCTGCATTATGGAATGTCAGTTTCATATCTGGTGCGATGTCGACAGTTTGTCCCCAATCAACGTCAACAACGTGGCGCATACAAGTTCGTATATCTTCCATGTCATATGGAGCTCTTTTACCCTCAGCACCTCCAACCTTGAGATAATCTGATTGCAACAATAGCATCATGTCCCTTGTTGGTGGTGTGCAGTAAACCGGTCCTCTGTAGCCATATCTGAAAAGAACAGGCAACATACCAGCATGGTCTAGATGTGCGTGTGTTAGAATAACGGCATCCATTTTCTCCATAGGCAGTGCTTCAGGCGCAGTAAAGTAAGGCATAGGGTCTGTATCTGATGCAATATTAACTCCAACATCGATCATTACGCGGCTTTCGTTTGTCGTAACAAGGTGACAAGCCCTTCCAACTTCTCTGTATGAGCCAAGGCCAGTCGTCCTAACCCAGAAGGAACCCGGGCGCTTTGGTCGGTAAATGTTCAATCCGAAATCTTTCAACAACTTACGGCGTTCTTTAGCATGGGATGCTCTGTAGCCTTTGATATCGTGAACAGTCTTGGAGTGGATTGGTGCAGTTCTTTCGAATTTGACCATCCAGCCACAATTATCACGAATAGCTTTTGCGTTCGCTCCTCTTCTTCCTACTGCTTCACCAGGGTTGTTACAGATTACTGTAACCTCGCAGTAACAAGCATCGAAGTAAATCGAATCGATTCCAGCTACTTCTTCAATTAAATCTCGTATGAACTCTTCAGTTTCTTTTTCATCTTTCATAATTGAAGCATGTGGTCGGAGAACAACTCTTCTCTTGATTTTCTTTGCTATTTTTCCAATTAGTCCTTCGCCTCCACCAAATGAATCTGGTGTGGGTGTAATTATCGCAATATCTCCTGCCTCTAAATCGACGTCATATTCGATTCCTTTCGGCACGATTTTTGCTATCGCATCTTTCATTTCTTTGAAACTAAGTCTCATCGTATTCACCTCCGTCCCACTGATTGACATTGTGAACCCCCGAGGTGGAGATCCACGGGACTAACCCGTAGGTGGAGTGGGAATGCCTCACCTTTTGAGTGCGGCGGCGATTTCGCTCTGGTCGACTGGTACATATCCCTCTTTCGCTGTAATTACAGCCAAATCCATACCATTTCCAGATGCTGCATCACGTTGTGCAGAAGCAGAAAGTGAGCGAGCAGCTAGAGCCACTGCGTCCTTTCTGGACATATTTTCACTGAATCCGTCTTCTAGGACACCATACATGTATGGGGATCCAGAACCTGTTGCACAGTAAGTGTCAGGTATTGAGCCGCCAGCAGAATCTATTGAGTATACTGAGCCGCCATCATTGTCGACTCCAACGATTAGTAATTGTACCCAATGAGGTCTTCCAGATAGGATGTTTGCAGTTAGTGTTGCTGCCCCTTTCACTGTCATTGAATCTCCTCGGCGTAGTTCGAACAAGGATACTTCTGCAGCAAGTGTACGTGCTAATGATTGAGCATGTCCTACAAGTCCAGCAGTTGTTAGAGCAAGATTGTTTCCAATTTTGAATAACTTCTGCACACTCTTGTTTGCAACGAAGTGACCCATAGTTGCTCTGTGGTCAGCTCCAACTACTACTCCTCCATTGAATGTAATACCGATTGTACTAGTTCCAGTTTTGACTGCTAAGGGACTGTCTTCCATGTTCTCAACTCGATAGGTTCCCGACAGATTAGGCGGGATGATACCTGCGTCTCGCGGGACCCTTATCAACCAACCGTCACACCGACCCTACTATGAGCGAGGAGGGGGATAAGCAGACTTCGCTGGATGCTTTCTCTGGCCAAGCCCCTAGAAAGTTGAATTTACCCTCAGAAGAATCATCGCTTCCAGCCTCTAATAGTCAAGGTAATACAACTTATCATGATTTAGAGAAACTGTATCCTACTGCTCCAGTTCCAAAAGTGGTTGATGGATTAGTAATTCATAGAGCAACTCTCCACGATCTCACCGGTGTTCTCCAATTAATGGATTGGCTAGCTGACGGCGAGGCTGCGATAGTTCGTATGGAGAAGTTGCTAAATCGTAAGTTAGAACTTCAAACAGCAATCGAGAGATTGAACAAATTTATTGAAAACGATTTAGGAGGCCAGATTATCCGTCTTACTGAAACTAGGTTGATGCTTTTACCTCCGGGCTGCCGTGGAGTTAATGGAGTTGAATCTGAAGCATTTGCTGCAGACTCTTCAGAGTTTAATTGAGGTGATTACATGGATGAAGTACCTGTCGAAATACCATGCCCTATCTGTAAAGTTGAAGGCCAAGTAAGGATGATGACACATATTGATGAGATTCCATATTTTGGTGAGCATACCCAAGTGACTGTTCTTTGTCATGCATGCGGTTGGAGACAATCCGATTTCATACCTGCAGAAGGTAAGAAACCCGGTAGTTGTCAATTACTAATCAGCAAACCTGAGCACATTCGTGCAAGGGTTGTACGATCATCTTCCTGTACAGTAAGAATACCGGAACTAGATTTAGAGGTTAAACCCGGAACAGCATCCACGGGTTATGTTTCCAATGTTGAAGGCGTAATAGATCGTTTTATGGAAATCATTGTTATGGTTACTAGACAGTGTTATGCCGATGATTCCGACATTGAAGATATCAAGAGATTACAGGATATGCATACTACTCTACTTGAATTGAAAGAAGACCCAATTCCTCGTCCTATAACAGTTGAATTGCTTGATCCGAATGGCCACTCACAGATTCTTCATGGTGATGCGACAATGCGGGAGTTAGCTGCTGTAGAGTTAGAAGATTTACCGGTGGGGCCAGAACCACCTGTGTTCAGTCAAAGTGATGTGGAATAGTAGTTACAACATTGGCAACTCAATTCCGGATTCACTAGGTTCAGGTAGGTCTTCAGTCACAGATTCTATATTTTCTGAATGAATCTGTTTTCTAACATTAATAGGTGTGCTTCCCTGAATTTTATCACTACTAGAAGTGAGTGTTGAAAATAATAAAATTGCTAGGATTATTGAAAGCAAGATGGCCATTGGAACAATCCATCCCTTTCCGCGAGTAGTTGAAATGACTGCAGCAACTGCAATCATAGCACCTCCTCCAAGCAATAAGACTCCTCTGGAATTGCTTGCCATACTAACCACTCGGACCACGGTCTTGATGAACCTAGCCCATCCTCGACCCCAATATGTACAGTTCTGGTAAGAACCCCACATCGGCAGGAGCATGCCCTGGTTGGTTAATGACAGCAGTAGCTCCTTGGGGAGAGAATGCAGAAGATGCTTATGACCAAGGCTTAGTTGAAATGGGCCTCGGTGACTCAAGATTGATTGAAGTTCACGGTGCTTTCTTACCCATGGGCTTCGAAGCAACACCGCCTCTACCATTGCCAATGGGTTCACTGGTTGAATGTCATTTGGCTACAGCGTATGCTTACGGTGGTTCTAGTGCTTGTGCGGGTGTGGCTTGGGCCGCTTGCCGTACACCAGAAGGTGATGAATGTGCAATCGTAGCCAAGATTACCACTGAATTAGACTATGAAGAAACAGAGGCTCTACTAAAAAGAAATCTGCAAAGGCGTTTGGCTAGTAGAGATCTTGAAGTTATTTCGTTCGATGTTGCAGTTGATGAAGTGACAGCAGCACAAGACCACTATGGAGTTGCAATGGCTGCTTTGATCCTTCCAGATTCACTCAAGATGTCGGGCGGACGTAATGTTGGAAGAGTTCGCGCTGGTCTAACTAGGCAAGCCACAGATGCTATGGCAGACGCTGCCAAGAGAGTTGACACCAAAGCACCGGCAGCCCCTGCAATGAGGCCAGGTGGAAGGAAACCACCTGGCGGCGGTAATACAGACTTCTCACTTTGAGGTGTTAATTTGTACACCGTTGTTCGCTGTTCAAATTGTGAGCGATGCTGGGGTATAATTGGTAAAACACGAAAATGTCCACATTGTGGTTTTCCAGCAGGTGACAAATTGCAGGTAGTTTCAGTTGCTGAAAACGCAAGTGATCTCCAGAGAGAAGTAGCAATCTCAAACATGCCCGAAAACCTCAGAGATGAGATGCGGCAAAAGTTGCCAAAGGAAGTAGAAGTAAATGAAAGTCCTAGCGCAACTTTACTTTTCGAATGCATCAGAATTGCAGCTATTGAGAACATAGTGTCCTTGGACAGGCTCGCAGGCGCTTTACGTGGAAAAGGGGTGACAATTTCTGCAGAAGACGTAGCAGAAGAGGCTGTTGGGCAAGGTTTGATGATTCATCGAGACGATAATTCCTATCTACTTCTTCAGTGACATTCAAGAAGGGAAACGATTGCGCAAGGTTTGCAGGGTCTGTGGGTTAGCTTGGCCTATACTCGGGCGTTTGGGACGCTTGGACTCCAGTTCAAATCTGGACAGACCCACCATCAATACTAATTCGATAGCAATATTGATGTATGTCCAGCAGAAAAAGGTATCATGGCCAATAGATGGAATGTGATGCAAAATAAACCAAAACGAAAGCGAAGAGTTGCAATGGATTTGTATGAGTTTTGCACCTTTTTGGTATTTGTATCACTGGGAACCATTGGATTAATGATTTTGCTAAAATTACCCGGTGACACATTTGACCACGTATCTGATTCTCGTAACGGGATTATAGGTATTGGATTCATCATCACAGGTTCTTTGTTGCTGAAGTTTGACTCCAATGCTAGAGCACGTGCTGCTAAGAAATTTGATTATGATTTAGCAGAGTATGAAATGATTCGTACAAAGTGGTTAGAAATGGAAGTCACAAAGCTGGAACTACAAAAAGAAAACTCAATACAATATATGTCATTTGACCAAAGTAAACCAATTATTATTGAGTCGCCAAAGGACGTATCTAGTTCAAAAGAAGATTAGCAAGATGGTCAGGGAATGATCGTTATAGAACAAGTACCCGAGATTAATAACAAGCCAAATAAGTTCATAGTTTTCTTACTAAATGACCACTATGACGTCAAGATTAGGCCTGTTGTGTTTGGAAGTATTATTTCTATAATGGCAGTTATAACGGTATTAATTCCTTACATAGCGCTACTTACAGTTCCAACTTATTTAGCAATTCTTTTCGCAGTAGTGTCTGAGAAAGTTGATTATATTACTGAGTCTGATGAAGAAAACACTCTTGAAAGCGAATAATAATTCATCTTATTCATCCCGTGAATGAACCCAAATTAAATGAAATCCGAATCTAGTTTTGATGAAGCAATCGCACTGCTCCAAATCTTGCGACCAAACCTGCTTTGAAAACTCAGGGACCATTTGCTTCTCATGGAATTCTCCTAAGTCTCCCTTTTTCTCAGCAGTAGAGCAAGATGAATAATCTCTTGCCATTTTCTTGAATATCTTCAATGGTTTTTTGGCGTCAGTAATTTCATTCAGAATAGCTTGTGCTTGAGACTTGCTCCCTACCAATATGTGTCTGGCGTGTGCGTATCTCCCTGGCCTTCTCATCTAGTATCCCTCAATATATTTCTAACATGCATTCTATCAGTAATGTGGGCAATTAAGAATGCAACCGGGTGGTATAGCCAACCAGTCAGGTATGTTGCCCATGTAATTACTAGTACTATGCTCGGCTTTTTGATTGTGTTGCGTATTATTCTAGAGTGCAAACCAATTAGTAACATCAAAGAAACCTTTGGTAGAAATGTGGACACTTTGATTCCACTTCTTTGTCCAGAGTAAATCGCTCTAACAGGTACATGTTTGATGCGCCAACCATTTTCTGCCAGTCTCATTAACCACCAATTTGGATAACCGTATCCTTTCCAAGATCTATCCCAATCCCATGTTTTGAGAACTTTGCTACTTGTGGCAGTATATCCACATTGAGGGTCAGATATATTTTGGCCACACGCTAGTGTCGTCAGGATGGCTAGTAGGAATGTTCCAATCCGCCTGTAAAATGGCATCTTTCCAGCCCTGTCTAATCTTTCTCCCTTTGAGTGATGGGCCTTTCCTTCGATTATTGGAGATATCAACATCTCCATATCGGAAGGATCCATTTGTCCGTCTCCCGCAATTACAACCGATACGAACTCCTGGTCGAACAATTCGAGCATTCGCCGATGTCCGGCATCGATTGCCGCTCCAACTCCCTCTCCTGTGAGTGTGACTAGTTCTACATTTACAGCAAGTTTCCCTGTTCCATCTGTGGAACCATCATCAACCACTACCACCTTGTCTACAAAGTCAGGTATTGTGGACAATACTCCAGTTAGATGTTCTGCTTCGTTACGAGCGGGGATGACTACTCCGACCATCATCCCGTCGTACATAGCACCCCTAGCAAGATTCTCATCATGAACTTCATGGCTAGATTAGTTTAAACAAATCTTCAAAAGGCTAAGTTGATATTTATGCACATGGCAAAAGATTTCTATGCAGTTGCTATTGCTATAACTATACTTTTGATAATCCCGGGATGTACGAGCCCTAAGAGTATGGAGGAAGAGGTTCCTTCCAATGAAATCGAAGTCCCCGAGCATCTAAATTTGATTGCAGATACTGCCGGGAGGGACATCGACCGAGGCCAGCAAATGGATATTCTCCAAGATGCAGATGGTGAAAACACGCTTATTCTTTGGGTTTCAACGGGTTGTACAGGTTGTCACGATTGGACCGAAATGATTGCTGGAGAGATGCGTAGCGGTAACTTATCTAATGATACTAGAGTCATAACTGTACATCGTTATCCTTCTTTCGAAAACCGAGAAGAGGTAATTGATGTATACGCCTCATCTAACAGTTCTACTGAATCACTGTGGCCTGTTTTGATACCAACTGATGGCCAATCAGCAATCGATGTAGACAGAAATGAACTAACAGAATATGATTACACTGAAGCTTTCTCCAATCCAGCGACACCTTCGCTATATGTTCTAGATGGTGATGGTAAAACAATATGGAAGAATAAGAAATATTGGGCTAACGAATCGATTTTGACTGAGGCTTTGGACTTGTTGTAAGCCGTTTGGTACATTCTCTAAACTTTAGAAAAGGTATTTTCTATCAATAATCTTCCATGAAGTTCATGTCATAGAAGAATACCCGCAGGTTATGGAGTCACTACGTATCGTTCTGATGGGTAAAGACTTCGAGTTGCGTTTGGTTTCTCTTGTGATTAGGTCTAGAGAATTAGCAGAGGAAGTAATTCTTCTTGATTTAGGGAGTTCGGATGGCACAGTCGAACTCGCTGAGAAAATAGATTGCAGGGTGCTAAATCACGACGGAGAAACACATGCACCCGTACTTGGAAGTTTATTGCTAAAAGATAACCCGACGGAATTCACTCTGTTGGTTCATATCAATGGCCGATTCAAATTAAGAGACTTACCACTTCTAGTAAATAGAGCCAAAGAGAATTGGGATGTCCACATGTCATTCATTAGCGGGGCTAGTGACATCTCTAACCCTCAAGAAGTCGTTTATGGCGATGCTGAATTATCTCACTTAGCAGCATCAGTAAATGGATTAGAAGCGATATCCAAGTCAGAGAATACGCAAACACCTCTAGAGTTGGATCAGAACTTGAAAGTTAGAGTTCTTCATTCAAAACCTGCTCCCAAAGTTCAGCAGCGAGAGTCACTTGCTACCGCATCTCGATTTGCCCAACTATTCTACTGGATGTTGGAATCTAGGCATCCTCTTCTGTTATTTGGTATTCCAGGGGTTGTTTTGTTTATTGTGGGTTACAACCTATCAGGTAATGTCCTAGACTCATTTGATGAGTGGAACCAAACCAGTGTAGGCGTTGCACTTGCTGTAATTGGAGTTACGTTGATGGGATTGTTCGCAATGATGGTTGGATTAATTCTCTACATTATGGGTAAGCAGGTCAAGCAAATCCAGGCGCAATACAATCATTGGCCTAAAGAAGAGTAGTGATTCGATGAAACATCTAATTTGTTTTGATATGGACCGCGTGTTGGTCGACCATCTCTCAACTTGGCAATACGTGTATGATAAATTGGAGATTTCAAATCATGAAGCATTTGAGTTGTACAATCAAGGTAAATTGGATGAATGGGATTGGCTGAAGATGGATCTTGCACTGGTTAAAGGTGCTCACGGAGAGATTACTGATGCAAAGATGCGTGAGTTGTGCATTGGCACTCCTCTGATGGATGGAATCAAAGATTGTCTAGACTGGATTGTTTCTAATGGGCATGAAGTTGCCATTATCAGTGGTGGTATGCAAGAAACCGCTAGAGACATAGCTTGTATGTATCCTTCTGAAACACCTTGGAGAAGACGCTGGGGTGGAATAAATCGTCATCGAGGGTGCGATACTAAATTCCATGTTTTCACTAATGGTTGGCTAGAGAGAAATGATGGCACTATCGGTGATTATGGGCGTTACCAAGTCCAAATGAACGGCAAGGGTTCTATCGTTCGAATGCTTCAACGCCGCCTAGATATACCCAAATCTCGCACAATCTCAATCGGTGATAGCGCAGGAGATATTGGAATGTTTCAAAATAGTGAACTGTCAATCTGTTTCAACCCTTGGGACGAGAAACCAGTTGCTGTTGCCAAGATGACTATTAGAAGTCGTAATTTACTAGACGTTCTTGAAGCGATTAAGAATCAAATCAAGGAGTGACCCTGCGAGAATCACGTGGGAATGGAATTACTTCTCTGATGTGATCTGCACCAGACAACCAAGAACAAACTCTGTCAACACCTAGGCCAAATCCTCCATGAGGTACGCCTCCGTACGTTCTTGTGTCAATATAGAACTGGTATGGTTCACGAGGAACTCCTGCTTCATCGATACGTGCAAGGATTTCTTCTTCTGACCAAGTTCTTTCTCCTCCGCCTACAATCTCTCCATATCCTTCAGGAGCAAGTAAATCATGGCACAACACATAGTTGTCATCATCTGGATCTACTCGGTGATAGAATGGCTTTGCTATTTTCGGGTAGTGGGTAAGGAAGTGCGGTACATCGAAATCTTGAGTCAAAACTTTCTCTTTCGAATAATCTAAATCTTGACCCCATTCAATTTCCACATTCATACCTTGAAGTGTTTCTACAGCTTCATCATATCGCATTCTAGGATATGGATTATCTGCATACCTGGCAAGTAAATCGAGATCTCTATCGATTTCAACTAATTCATCTTCTCTTTCATCCAATATAGTTCTAGCAATATGCCTGACAAGTCCTTCTCCGTGAGTCATTATTTCAGCGTTTGAAGCCCAAGCAACTTCCATTTCAGCGTGCCAGAATTCTGTCAGATGTCTTCGAGTTCTACTTTTCTCAGCACGGAATGAAGGTGCTATTGTGTATAATCTCTCTAATGCAGGCATTGCGGCTTCTGCATAGAGTTGCCAAGACTGAGTAAGATATGCTTTCTTACCAAAATAAGGTACCTCGAACAAGGTTGAACCGCCTTCTACTGCACCTGCTACAAAGTTTGGTGCTTGGTATTCAACGAAATCTTTGTCTCTAAAGTAAGAATGAATTGCACCAAATATACTTGAACGAATCTTGAGCATGTTAGTCATCCTTCCAGTACGTAAGTACAGATGTCTATTGTCGAGTAGGAACTCAGTTTCTCCTCCGTCTGCTGCAGCCATGGCTGATTCAGTGATTGGGAATGGTGTCTCTGCTCTTACTGCTCCAACAACCTCTGCACTTGAAACAACAATTTCATGGCCTCCAGGTGCTCTGTCATCAACATTTACTGTTCCTTTCAGGATTACGGATGCTTCGATTAGTGCTCCCTTTAATTCTTCAAAGGATTCATCGCCCAATGCATCACGCTTAGCGACACATTGAATCGTTCCCGTAGAGTCACGCAGTACCACGAATCGAATCTTATTAGAGCCTCGAGCTCTTTTGACCCAACCTTTCAATTCAACTTCGGCACCATCATGGATGCCTGCCTGGACATCACCAATCCAGAACTCTTTCGCCATGTGCTGCCGTGTAAGGCATTGTGCTTGAATGCCTCGCTTGTTTACTAACAAACAATTGCATTATCATTCTCTTCTGGATACTAACAATGCAGCGCCTAGTAGTGCGATAATTGTGAAGAATGGAGACACCCATGGAACCGATAAGTCCACTTCAACAGCAATTCCGTTTTCATTTGAGATTCCAATTTGATAATCGTTCATGGCGTAGTTGTCACAACTTATTGAAAGAACATCGCCACTAGAGATTTCTCCCATCGGTGCATTATCTGTGTATGATAATGTACAATTATTTTCACCATACCATTCATCAGAGGACTGAATCAAACCACCCCCGTTAATAGCAGTATCAATATCTACTTCGAATGCGATTTCAGTAATCCTAGTATCATTATCATAATCATATTCATCAGTGTAAAGGACTACTTTTGCACCTTCCATCGAATAAGATGAATTGAACAATGTTTCTACAGTACTACTGTGGTTAGAACTCCAAATGTCAGAATCAATTATCATAGGCATAGGTGTGTCTGAATTAGCATTTTTGACCCAACCAGGCTTAGAAAAAGAATCTGATCCAATTTCAACTAATATTTCTGAACTTGAATTTGTCATTTTAGTTCCTAGTAGATTACCATCATCATCAAAGTAAACAGATATCGTAAATGTATCATCATCTTCTAAGGCCTGTTCAGTTACAATCTTCACCGCTCTAACTCCATCTTCGTCAGGGAACCTCTCACCTTCTGATGAAAATGGCTGGGATGCATCGTTTTCCAAACTCATAGCTACTAATTGATGCATGAAACAGAATTCAACCGGTGCGTCAGAGTTAGTAAGTAATTCAGATGCTGGTGATGTTGATGTGCCTTCAATAGCAATTCTGCCGGATTCTTCATCATTAATATCCCAAGCGATTTCATTTTCATCCATCCAAATATCATTGCCGAATGTTGTGAAAAGAGCGGACATTTCAGAACTGACACGTGCTGATTTTTCAGAAGCGTATATCGAATAATCTCCTCGAATTGTAATTGATTCTCCATCCTCTTCTTGTGTCAACTTCAAATCAATATCACAAGTCCAGTAGCTTACTTCTCCAGATATAACCTCTTCAATAGTAGGTTCATCACTTGCCATTTTAATGAATTCATCTCTTTTGAGTTCATCAGGGAATAGCATTGGATCAATAACGAATGCATATACTACCCAACTAAGGGCGGTCAGAACCAGTAGACCTACAATACTCATGGCAATCATTTTTCCTTTACCGCCTTCATCTAGTTTTTCAGAAACAGCCTCCCATCCAATTTCTTGTTCTTGAACATCGGTGGTAAGTTGGAATACATTCTGCTCTTCTGGAGTGTTGTTATGAGGTAACCATTCAGTACCGTTCCAAATAAAATTTCCATCAGGGGATATTTCTCCGACCATGATATTCCTACTGTCATGGCATGTATCATCTTTTCACCTACGGAATAATCTACTAACCTGACAAATAGAGAACCCATGACTCTTCTTTGGGAAAGCATCAAACCTTACTTTGCAAGGCCACAATCGTGTCTCGAACAGTAGTATACGCTATCGGAGGCAATGCTCTATCTTCTCCTAATGGGGATGGAGGTGATGAATCAGCTTTGGTATTGGCGAAAGTCATTAGTGATGTAGTAGATTTACTGGAAGCAGGTTGGAGAGTAATTCTTACCCATGGTAATGGGCCACAAGTAGGCCACTTGATGTCTTTGGATTCCTCTCAGCCTATGGATGACTGGGTTGCTGCCACCCAAGGAATGATTGGTCACTCACTATCGATAAATCTTGATTCAATATTAAGAAGAAGAAATCGCCCTGAAGCAACAGCAGTCGTGTTAACTAGAGTTGAAGTTGATGCAAATGACGAAGGGTTCAACTTTCCAACTAAGCCAGTAGGACCAGTCTTGTCAGATAAACAGGTAATGTCTGAAGATTGGGATATCGCAGAAACAAAAATCGGTGCTAGAAGAGTTGTCGCTTCTCCAATGCCATTGAGGATTCTTGATATTGATGTCATCAAATCTTTAGTCTCGAAAAATGCAATCGTAATTTGTTGTGGAGGCGGAGGAATCCCTGTCGTTCAAAAGGACGGTCACTACTCAGGAGTTCCTGCTGTTATCGACAAAGATCGACTAAGTGCTCTTCTATCCATTGAAATGAACGTAGATGCTCTAATAATTTCCACCGCAATCGATGCGATAAGGATTGATTTCGGAGGTCCAAACGAAACTGTGCATCATCATTTGAGTGTAAAACAAGCCGCTGCTTATCTACAAGCAGGAGAGTTTCCAGCAGGTTCAATGGGCCCAAAGGTTGAATCTCTTGTTGAAGCGGCTAACAATATAGATGGTGTAAAATCAGTTCTGTGCCAACCAGGTGATGCAATCAAAGCACTACGTGGTGAAAGTGGAACGACGATTACAAAGTGACAACACTATTCTTGGATAGTAAAGCAATATGTTTAGCTAACTAGATTAGATTAAATACGACTTGACGGACCGCAGGATGGGCCTGTAGCTTAGTCAGGTAGAGCGATGGACTCTTAATCCATCGGCCGCGGG
>ENA-ORDA01000502-ORDA01000502.1-marine-metagenome-genome-assembly--contig:-NODE-502-length-39056-cov-4.003489_pt1 | contig 39056 bp, 31 predicted proteins | sample MGYA00237778_ERZ508506 | MGnify/ENA primary metagenome ERZ508506 (study PRJEB26177, sample SAMN06267891) | marine metagenome | isolation source: Monterey Bay, California, USA | place: Pacific...
GCCGGAACCGGCTCTGCAAGCGACGCTGCAAGTGCCCATTGTTGCGGCTGCGATTCCCAAAGCACACCCCTGGAAAGCCCTGTATGAAGTCGAGAGTGAGTCGGTGTTGCGCGGGCTGGTTCCGGATTTCCCAGCCATCGCCGCCGCCGTTGATCATGCGGTGGTGGTCACCGCTCGGGGCGAACGACACGATTTTGTGTCTCGTTTTTTCGCTCCGAATCTGCGCGTCAATGAAGATCCTGTCACGGGTTCAGCCCACTGCCTATTGACCCCCTACTGGGCGGCGAAGCTCGGCCGGCAGCGTTTATCCGCGGCTCAGTTGTCGGAGCGGGGTGGTGAACTCACCTGCACTCTGGCGGGCAGTCGCGTGCAGCTGCTGGGGCATTGTATTACCTACGCGGTCGGTGACATCATACTGTCTTTGGCGTAATGCCCCGGGATATCCCGGGCTACGGAATCCGGCCGCTTCCAGCTGTCGTTCCACAGGGTTGGGCAGAAAATCTCAGTGCTTTAACTTCCGCACTGACGCGGTCTGTCGCCCGTATCGAGAGGCAGGCTCACGCATGATATTTCAAGGCAGTGATCGTCCCAACAGTCTTTACTCATGGTACGTCGTCGTCGTGCTTATGTTGTGTTACGCCCTCTCGTTTATTGATCGACAGATCCTCAGCCTGCTTGTTGAACCCATAAAGGCCGATCTTGGGCTGAGTGATACAGAGTTCAGCCTACTGCAAGGTATGGCGTTTGCCCTGTTTTATACCTTTGTTGGCCTCTACATGGGCAAGCTTGCGGACACGCGCAATCGACGTAACCTGATTGTTTTAGGCGTTGCCGCGTGGAGCGCGATGACGGCATTGTGTGGCTTTGCCAAAAGCTTCAGTCACTTATTCATGGCTAGAGTAGGTGTTGCTGTCGGCGAAGCCACCTTGTCCCCGGCCGCTTATTCCATTACCGGCGACTACTTCACCAAAGACAAGCTTGCGCGGGCCATGAGCACCTATTCCGTGGGCGTCTTCCTGGGTAGCGGCCTGGCCTTCGTCGTTGGCGGTGCTCTCATCGCGTCTATCCCTGCCCTTGCAACGCTTCCCCTAGTGGGTGAAGTCAAAGCATGGCAACTTGTTTTCATCATTGTCGGATTGACGGGTATTCCCTTCGCCTTGCTCGTCCTGACTGTCAGGGAGCCGCCGCGCGGTAGATATAGTGATACGGCGACGGAGCAAGTCGAGAACGTCACCGTGTTCAACTCGGTAAAGTACTTCACGAGGCACTGGCGCTTTTACGGACCTCACTTTATCGGCTTCTCTATGCTGACGACCATTGGGTATGCCTTTCACTCCTGGGTCCCTGCCTTTTTTATCCGCACCCACGGTTGGCAGGCCAGTGAAATAGGCCTCACCTACGGCACCATCAATATCATCGCCGCCCCATTGGGTGTACTGGCGGGCGGCTGGTTTGGCGATAAATTGGCCAAAGCGGGCATACAGGACGCCTTTATAAAAGGCCCCATCGCCGGGGCGATCCCGTTGTGGATCTTCGCAAGCCTCGCGACCGCGCCCTTTATTGGCACGCCAACACTGTCACTGGTCCTCTTGGCGGCGCTGCACTTTTTCGCAAGCTTTCATGCCGGGATGGCGGTCGCAGCCCTGCACACCGCCACGCCGCTAACAATGCGGAGTCAGGCCACGGCGGCTTATCTCTTTGTCATCAATCTGATTGGGCTGGGCGGCGGCCCTTTAATAGTTGCGCTGCTCACTGACTTCGTTTTTCAAAATGAACGTCTCATTGGCTCGTCATTGATGGTCGTGGGTGCCTGCGCCACGCCCATTGCTATCTTCATGTTGAGTCTTGCGGCTCGTCAATATCGAGTTTTGACCAGCGCTCCAGACTAGGCACCGGTAACGCGAGAAGGACAATGCTTGAAATCGTCAATGAAGAACAATCGACCATTGAGGCACCCAACAACAGCCCTTTTTTAATGGGGGCGTTTCGGCCTAACTTTAAAGAATATAGCGCTGACACGGACAGCCTTAGGGTGATCGGCAAGATTCTCGACGATCTTTGGAAGGATTATGGCCGAAACATGCACAACCAGGTTCACGAACCCCTCGGTAAATACCACCACTTCGACGGCGATGGCATGCTGCGTGGTATGTATTTCAGCAACAGTCGTGCGGACTACCGTAATCGGTTTATTCACACGACGTTTTTTTTAGCGGAAAAAGCGGCGGGCCGTTCGCTCTGGCCCGGCCTTCTGGAACCCAAACGGCAGGCCTATTGAGCCCGGCGCATGGTTGATGAACGGCATGATCAAAATTGATGTAGACACAGGGGCAACATCACGCAATCGGCACGGGGAGCAGCGTTACGGGGGGGAGGTGCACTTTGCGGCCAGAACCCATTGTTCCTGCGCAGAAGTTGGCTATCTTATTGTCTTTGTTCAGGAGCTGATTAAGGATCAATCGGAGTGCCTGATTCGCGACGCCCAGGCCATTGAGCGAGGTTCCATCGCTGCCGTTGTCCTGCCGGAGCGCATCCAAACAGGGACGCACGCCTGCTGGATTGAGGGCGTGCGCCTTAACGTAGAACGTCCGAGCGCCTCAGCCCAGAACGCCCTTGCCCATGAGGATTGATCTGCGCCTTGATGCACGTTGTGGCACGTCCAAATGACGGCGCACTGGGTCTTTCTTCACGGCATCAATAACACGCCACGGGTTTGGGCTCCGATTATTCAATCGATGGCAATGACCGTCCGATCCCTGTCACCCGAATATCCCCCAACCACGGATATTGACGCCATTGCGCGATTGGTCTGGGACCAATGCCCCGATAACGCCGTGCTGGTGGGGCATTCTTTTGGCGGCTATGTAGCGCTTGCCATGCTTGCCCAGCGGCCCGCGGCGGTTGCCGGGATCGCACTGGTCAACTCGCATGCTCGGGCCGACACAGCGGCAGCACAAGCGATTCGCGAGCAATCAGCGCAGGCAGCGGACGCCGGGAAGTACAGCCAACTAGTGGAGGCCGTGACAAAGACGGTCTACCACCCTGATAACCTTTCCAAAGGTCACCTGATGCGTTCTCGGAAAGCAGAAGCGATTGGATACGGTGCTGCACGGTTTGCCGCCCATCAACGCGCCTGCGCCCGGCGCCCCGATAGAGAAGCGGTGCTGCGGCAATTCACGGGTGCAAAACTCGTCGTTACGTCAGAAATTGATCTCGTGATTGATCCCGCGGAACAACGATCGCTGGCCCAGCGTTGTGGTGCCGCCTTCCATTCGATTGGCGGTGCCGGACACATGCTTCCGGCGGAGCAGTCGCAGCGGCTGGCCGATCATTTAACAGCATGGGGTTGTGCACTCTAAGCGCCACCTTTTTCCTCGTCCGCCCATTCAGCCAACTTGTGCCGCAATACTTTGCCCAAGGGGTTTCGTGGTAGTGCCTCAATGACGACAAGGCGCTCCGGCAACTTGAACTTGGCAACACCGCACTGCATCAAGAACGCACAGATATCCTCCAGTGAGGGTGTTTCGCCATCAGCCGGTACGATACAGACACAAATCTTTTCGCCGAGAATGGCATCGTGATAAGCACAAACTGCCGCTTCGGCCAGTGCCGGATGGCCCTCCAGCAGGGTGTCGAGCTCGGCCGGTGAAATTTTCATTCCTCCCCGGTTGATAATGTCCTTTAAACGGCCGGCAATGCGATAGAACGCGCCATCGCTGCCGCAAATCTCGACCACATCGCCGGTGCGGAAAAAGCCCTGCGAGGTAAACAAATCATCCCGGCTCGAATCAAGATACCCGTCAAACACCGTCGGGCCCGAGAAGCAGAGTTCGCCACGGTCACCTTGTTGCGTCAGTTCGGTTCCTGTCTCGGGATCCACCACGGTAGACCTAACCGTTTCGTGTAATGGCCCTGTCCAGCGTGCATGACGGGTGCCACTGCGAGGAAACATTGCGGCCCGTTCCTCGGGATCGGGTATAGCTGCTGGCGAGGATATGAGGGCGATACCTTCGTTGGATCCGTAGATATTGTAGATGTTGACGCCATAGTCTCTTTCAAAGGTTGCAATCATTTCCGGCGCCAGAGGAGCGGACCCGGATCCAATGCCCCGCAGGGCAGGGAAGTTGAAGCTGTTCCAAAGGGCCGGCTCTTTGGCAAGCTTGTTTAACAGGGCCGGCGGCGCGATAGTGAAGGTGACGTTGTCGCGCTGAATCTGCTCGAGGAACACCGGCACATCGAGCGGGTGATGTAAGACAATCCCACAGCCAAGCTTTGCAGCGGGGAAAAGAAATCCACCCAGAGCCGACATGTTGACCATCGGAAAGGGATTAAGCAGCACATCACCCGGCTGATACTCGCTACCCGTAGCCGTCATATGACCGGAGGCCAGCCACATATTGTGAGATCGTGGCACGCCCTTGGGTGTCCCGGTTGTGCCGGACGTCCAGCAGATGGTGCAGATGTCATTCGCACTCGCCGGGTTGTCGCTGCGATGGCGTTGCAGTACTTCCCTTTCGCTGTCGCCCAGACCCGCCGCTCCCCGGATGATCAGATCGTCGCCCATGGCTAGGATCTTTTGTGCAGGCAGCGCCGCGAGCCCATTGTCAGCAAGGTTGGCGTCCCGAAAACAAGCGGCTCCAATAAACCATGCAGGTTCCAATGCAGAGGCGAGTGACGCTATCTCGTGTCGTCCGTACTGCACAGGTAAGGGAGAAGCGATGGCGCCAAGCTTGCTCAGCGCGTAATAAAGCACCATCAGGTCGACCACGTTGGGCATTTGCAACATCACCCGGTCGCCGCAGGCGACGCCGCGTTGACACAAGTCAATCGCCAACGCGTCGCTGGCATTGTCGAGTTCGAGAAAGGTCAGTCTGAGGGGAGGGCTGCCCGTAAGCTGCTCACGGGTGTGCTGGTCCGCCGCCGCCAGGATATTTGGGTGGTTTTTCGCCTGAATACGCAGGTAGTCGCACAGGGTCTTGTCGCCCCACAGGCCAGCATCGGTCAATTTACGAATGCGCTCAGGTGTTGATGTCTTCAATGAGAAACTCCGCAGGTTGATTTCAGAGACAAGACTGTTTTTTACCATATGCACGGCGCCTTCCGAATAGTCCAAGTCGAACACGCCGCCTCAGTGCTCAGGATTCAACTCAGAATCATTCGTGCCGCTTCACGCCCTGAGGCCGCCGCTGATTCGGTCCCTATCGTCCCAACGGGCGCACAGCCATCGCCCACGTTATACAGGCCAAGGACCGAGGTGTTCACGGGCATGCCGCGACCGACCCAGCGGTGCATTCCGGGTGAATCACCGCGATGCTTGGCTTTGACCAAAAACTTTGCCTTGTTCAGAATCCCGGGAAAGTTGGCCTCGAGCTCGCTAAGCATCACCTCAAATTCACGATCGAGCTCAGGCTTTGCTGCATCCGCAGGGGCCCCGAAAGCGGTGTGTAAATAAATGCCCTCGGGTGAGATATCCGGTGAGATCGCCGAAGGAATTTCCAGGTAGATCAGATTGGTCGTGTTACCAAACACCATACAGCCCGCAAAGTCCGCCATGATGGGCTCATTCAAAACAAAACTCGCGTGCATGATGGGCGCGTCAATATCGTCTTTTTCAAACTGGGCCATGTAACTCGCTTCAAAGACACTTCCACCACCCGCCAACGCTATCGTGCGCCGCGGTCCCGCATTCGATAACACCAGCGGTGCTGCCAGCTTCTCTACATCGCCCGCAGCATTTTTTATTTCAATCCCGGTGACTCGATTGCTTTCGACATGGATCTTTCGACAGGGCGAGCGCGTCATAACCCGCGAGCCTCGTGATTCTATTGCACTCGCCAGTGCTCCCATCAATTGCGCGTTGCCCAGGCGGGCCATACCAAACTGGCTTCCCTTGGAATGGTATTTCAGAAAATTAAAGAACTCGCTGGCGGGGATCTCATGCATATTGACCCCCATGAGGGCAGCGCAATAACCCTGAAAAAGGTTCTTCACCTCCTGACAGTCGGTGTATTGATCAAACCAATCAAGAATGGTGATGGATCCCAGAGGTGTCCAGTTAGTCAGGGCATCGATAATCCGCTGGTGAAACTGAGCCGCTGCAGCAGGGTCCTGCATCGCAAACTCGATCATGCCCAGCAGGCCGCCGCCCTTGGGTGAAATATCGTAATCGCCATGGGCCAGTCGATAGCGCATTTTCCCCGTCAGGTTAATCATGTCCATATTGACACCCAGCGCGTCAAAGGCCTGTCGAATGGCGCTGCTTGGCCCCATGGGAATCATGAGCGCCCCGGTTGTCACCTGGCAGTCCTCTCTGGTCCGATGCGAGCACCGGCCCCCAAGATGAGGTGACTTCTCGACGACGGCAACACGCTTGCCACCCGCTATGAGGTAGGCCGCCGCACACAGGCCACCCATGCCGGCCCCTACAATGATTGCATCAAATTCATGCTCCATAGCGTCCTCAGAAATTCTTATTTTGTTGGCGCGCCTTCACCGGGTTCGGGACAGCGGACCGATGATTAGTGCCCGGCAATTTGCTCCGCTTTTATCCAGCAGGCGTGGAACCCGGGCGGAATCCGATGCGGCATATGAACCCGTGCAATGGGTCCAATACTCAAATCTGCAGCGTCGAAAATCTGTAATTCCTGTGTCCGGGTGTCGTCATTCCAGACAAAAACAACCACGTAGCCGTGATCCTCGGCACGCTGGTTGTCGGCCGGTGCAAACCAGGGCTCGCTATACCAACAATGCTCTGCGCTATCGGTCCAATAGGATAAACGCTCACCGGTATCCGTATTGTATTTACAGACACCGTCCCATTTGAGCAATTGCGGATGGTGGTCGACCAGGTAGGCAAATTGACTGTGACGCCCTGTTCTCTGGGTGTCGTAGCTGGGGAATTCAATGTTGTGGTCAGGGTCGAGACATTCTTCACTGCACTCGCCGGTCTTCAGGTTCATGCGGTAGCGCCATAAACGCGCGTCCATCACTAGGCGCGCGATCATCTTCGCGGTGGCGCTATCGTTAAAGCTGCCATCCTCATGGGTTGCCGGCTGGTAGCGGCAAGCCACCATGACGATCTCATCTTCTTCTTCCCACGCATTAATAACGTGGTAGATGAAAGCGCCTGAAAATTCGAACCAACGAATGGTATCAGCCGCACCTTTACGGGGGATGACGCCCAGTCGGCTTGGCATTGTGGAATCGAAAATAACTTTATGTCGACCCGCCGACCGTGCGGCCTCATCATGAAAGACGGGGTGGTCGTGCAGAATCGAATAGTGCTCCGTGATAGCCATATCATGAGGCAGTCGATTGCCTGGAAGCTCTACGGGTATGCGGTGGGTCATCTGTCCCTCGGCGTCAACGACTCCGTACCACATATAAGGCCACTCGTCGCCGTAATCGAAATACATCAGCTCGCCGGTCACTTCGTCCACCTTGCAATGGGCTGACATGCCCGAGCCGGGCTCATCAAGATAGCTATGGAGTGGCCCAAGCGTCTTCAGGGTTATGGGGTCTACAGCATAGGGAACACCGGCCAAATACCAGGTTGCGATAGCCTTGCCAGCATGTCCGATGACGTCGGTGTTCGCAGAGTCCTTGAGGGGCTGATCCTCACGCCCCTTCAGGGTTTGTCGGATACCCCAGTACTTCGTATCCCCCGCGGAGTCCTCGTGTTCCCAGGCTTCGGTGCGAACCCATTTATTGCGAATGACCAAACGCCCCTGGTCAAAGTGCGCGCTGTGCAGCATCCCATCACCGTCGAAAGGGTGGTATTCACCCTTTGGCTCGAAACGCGGATTGGGGCCATTGCGCAGATAGACGCCGTTGAGGTCCGTTGGAATGGTTCCCGTCACCGGTAAATCTTCAAAGGTCGATTCACTCGCAAGGGGCGAAAATACCCCTTCTATATACGGGCCATATTTGTGACCAAAGGGGGCATCTGGTTCTTTTACCGGCTGATTCATGTTGTTCTCCAGGCAGGCAGCGACTGCCTTCTCAGTAATACCCTGATTCTAATCAGGTTTATACAATGATTGAGCTTTATGCTCTTCACCTAAGCCGCCACAATAAAGCTACAAACTGTGGCGCAGGAACCGCCAATATTTAACGTTGCGAAGGTCGTTGCGCCGTCTACCTGGCTGTCTTCAGCTGAATGGGTGACTTGTTTTGCCGCGTCAAACAGCATGCGCGCCCCGGTGGCGCCAACAGGGTGGCCGCAGCCAATCAGTCCCCCGCTTGGATTAATGGGTAGACTGCCACCCAGTTCAATCGAGCCATTTTCTACCGCTTTATACGACTCACCAGCAGCGGTAAGACCGAAATGGTCAATCGCCATGTATTCCGTCATGGAGAAACAATCGTGGGTCTCTATTCCATCGATCTGGCTAACGTCGCTGATGTTGGCTCGATTGAATGCGTCGAGAATGGCCTCTCTCACATGGGGGAATACAAAAGGGGCGTCCCGACTTCGTTCGACCTTATCCTTATAGCGCAGTCCGGCATTACGGTGGCCCCAACCCTTGATTTTGGCGTCCGCGCCGTTCAGCCCGCGTGATTTTCGGTATTCGGCTGCAAATTCCGGCGACGCCAATACAACAGCGCAGGCCCCGTCGGTGATTTGCCCACAGTGTAAACGCCTGACGCCGGGTTCAATGACCGGATTAAGCGCGTCATCGTCGTGAAAACTCCCCTCAGCAAATTTCCAGAGTCGGGTTTGCGCCTTTGGGTTGCGCTTCGCATGGCTGTAGTTGATCTCGGAAATACGATTGAGCACCTGCCGATCTAAGCCGTAGCGCTGCTCATACTCATCGGCGAGAAGACCAAATACGGCGGGCCACATGAACCGACAGTCGATATCTTCTCGATCGCGCCAGGCCGCAGAATTCTGGTTCTGCGAGGCCTGGTCACCGGGCAGGTTTTTGAATTCTTCTGCACCCAGCACGAGCACGCAGTCATACCGTCCTGCTTCGATCTCTGCCATTGCGGTAAGTGCCGCCAGTGACGACGAGGCGCAGGCGCCTTCATGGCGCATCGCAGGGACACCCCAAAGTTCAGGTACAACCTGCGAGACCATTGCACCCAGGTGACCCTGCTGGCGCTGCGCTTCAGCAAAGGCATTGCCTACATGAATGGACTGAATGGCAGACGCCTCTAGATTGCAGGCCGCAAGGGCGCCCAAGGTGGCGTCCCGGATCATGTCAGAGATATCCATGCCCTCTCTGGACCAGACTCTGGCGAAGTCCGTCTGATACCCCCCTAAGATGTGCACCGGCTTGTTCATGGGCGTTTTATCTCCTTGCGTCCAAGCAGCGAGGGACTTGGACCTGTAGCTTGCATTATAAAACTAAGGGTGAGGCTAAATGAAAAGTCCCTGGGATGCAATCGTCACCGGTCCTGGCACCGGGTACTTATGAGCACCTGTAGGTCTGGGCTGACGCAGAAAGTGGGGGCTACGGACAAGCATTAATCGACCTGTTGGGCCGGCCGCCTCTGCGCTGTCAAACGCAATGCTGTGTTGTTGTGCCATAGCCTAAGGAACGGGCTAGTATCCCGCATTCCTAGTCTCCCGTGACGGCCAAGAACCGCCTTACCGCCCGGTCATATTCCTGCTCCAAGTCGTCCACAACCGCAGCAATCGTCTCGATTTTTCGGCTGCGACCCACCCCTTGGCCTGCGCCCCAAATATCACGCCAGCGTTTTGATTGGCTTCCGGAATAGTCACGAGGGATTTTGGCGGCGAGGTCCTCCTCACTAAAGCCGGCCTCATCGAGACTCGCTTTCAACCAAGATGCCGCCGTCCCGGTGACTGCTGCTGAAACCACAATGTCATCTGCTTGTGCGTCAATCACCATTGTCTTATAGCGATCATCAGCGAGACTTTCTTTGGTGGGGATAAAACGGGTACCCATGTAAACACAGTCGGCGCCTGCGGCGATCGCACCGGCAATGCCAGCGCCATCTGAAATACCGCCACCCACGGCGATAACGCCATCGAAGATGTCACGAATGGCTGAAATAAACGCAAAAGGCGATAAATGGCCCGTATGGCCGCCCGCACCCGCACTGATACAAGCCATCCCGTCGACGCCGGCGTCGACGGCCTTTTGCGCCAACTGCAGGTTCACTACGTCGGCAAAAACGAGGCCGCCATAGGCCTTTACGACCTCCATGACAGGGCGGGGGGAGCCGAGGGCCGTGATGACAATGGGCGGTTTGTATTGCTCGATCAGTTTAAGCTCGTCAAACAATCGGGTTCGGGTGGAGTGGGTAATCAGATTGGATATCCAGGGGCCGTCCTCTGCTGTCACCGCGTCGCTGATTTGCCCCATCCATTGGTCCAGTTCGTCAACAGTGCGGGCGTTCGTCGAAGGAAACGATCCCCCAATGCCACTTTTACAGGCGGCAATGACCATTTCCGGACCGGAGATTCGAAACATGGGGGCACAAATAACGGGCAATCGCATTTGCAAATCAGTCGGGCGGCTCATGGGTTACCTCTCCTTGTTTTGAATACCAGCTAAAAAAGCGTTCTGAGATTGAAGTGTTGTCAAGTAGCCGGGTGTCATTGACATGACCGCTCAGCCTACCGGGCCGGTGGTGACGTCGTGGGGATGCAATACGCCGTCACAGGCACTGCAACAGAAAACAAATTGAACGGGCGCGTCTTCACAATGATGACTCAGGATCACGTTACCCCTCTCTCCCTGGGGCAACCATCGCTCAGACCATTTGTGCAAAGCCATCGCGACGGGTAAATAATCCTGTCCTTTTGAAGTCAGGTTGTATTGATACCGTTTAGGTCCCGACTGGTACGCCACGCGGTTGAATAAGCCTGCCTCGACCAAAAGCTTGAGCCGATCGGCCAGAATATTGGTCGAGATACCGAGGCCGCGCTGGAAATCATCGTATCGACGCAAGCCATAAAGCGCACCGCCTAGAATCAGGTTATTCCAACGGTCTCCCAGAATATCCGTCGCGTGAAACAACGAGCCATCTTTTGCGGTGTGGGAGCCCGCACTTATCTTGGATCGACGTTTTGAGAAGTTGGTGGCCCGCTGTGTTGCCTGGTAAGCCGGGTTCGGTCGGTTGGTCACTGAATTTGAGGTAATCGTTTCATCACAGCTCAGGCACTTACAGATCGGAGAAAACGGTTTTTTGCATGAGCGGTGCACTAGAACCGGGGGCAGGTCCACAACCTCATCACCGAGCCACCTTTGCTCCCATGACCAAATTGCCAGAGCGAAATCGTAGAGCCCAAGCCCCTTGGGAGTCAGTCGGTATTCGTAGCGAGCGGGCGATATCTGATAAGGATTTCGGTAAACAATGCCCTGCTGGACCAGCACTTTCAGTCGGTTAGCTAATGTTGAGCGCACCGCGCCCGTATGCTGCAGCAGCGCTTCAAAGCGGTGCCGCCCCAGGAACAAGTCACGGATTGCCAGCAACGTCCAACGATCGCCAAGAAGCCCCAGGCACTGTGCGACAACGCTATTCAAAACTAACTCACCGGTCGCTTTCACTTGTTCTGGGCTCAGTGTTGCCATGATTCATTGCCTAACTCGAAGCAGGGATATCCCACCAAAGACGCGGGCCGGCGACTTTACCACGCTCGGCGCACTATAGTTTTTTTATGCAAGTGATGGCAGTATAGTGCTAGATCGTCATAACGCAATGTCACCCAAACGACGGGGCCGCAGTGACGTAACGGGAGGGTATGGGTCAATGTCGATGGGGCTTGGAATTCCATTACTACTGTTTTGCGGCTGGCTGTTCGCTATTTTCTTTTATGAACGGCCGCTGGTGGGAAGGACAGGACCCAAGCAGTTGTTGTACCCCGGCGTATTGGGTATCTACATTCTTCTCTGGGCAACATCGGCGGATTCATCGCCATACGCCAGCCTAATTGCGCTGCACCAGCAGTTTCTGGGTTATAGCGGGCTTTTTCTGACCTTTGTTTGGCTGTTAAGCCTCATTAAGAAAGATACCAGCATTATGGATATCGCCTACCCACTCACGGCCGCGATCCCCGTCGTTTTTATGACGCTAAGCCAACCCTCCTGGTCCCCCCAACAGCTGCTCCTGGTCGGTGGCGTAGGGCTGTGGGCGTGCCGATTATCGCTGCACATTGGAATACGAAATCTTCCTGACGGGGAAGATGCCCGCTATGCGGCCTGGCGGCGACGTTTTGGTAAGCAGTGGTGGTGGTGGAGCTTTTTTCAGGTCTTTGCGCTGCAGTGTATTTTAGTCTCGCTCTGGTCTCTGCCCTTGGTGTTGGCGATGGATGCCGACTCGCAAACACTAGGTATACATCACATTCTGGCCATCGTCCTGTTTGCCGTTGGCTTTTATTTTCAGGCGATTGCGGACTATCAGTTAGAGCGGTTTCGGAAGACCCGGCACAGTCCAGACGAAATATTGGACCACGGGCTGTGGGCGCTCTCCCGCCACCCTAACTACTTCGGTGAAAGTTTGATTTGGTGGAGCTTTGGTTGCTTCGGAATGTCTCACGAACTGGGGCTAATCGGCTTGTTGGCGCCGCTGTATGTTACGTGGTTTATGGCGCGCGGTTCGGCAACGCCCATGCAAGAAAAGTATCTGGCCAAAAAGAAGCCGGGGTACGCAGCCTATGTTGCGCGTGTGCCGGAGTTCTTTCCTAAGCTAAAGCCCTGATGGCATCGCTGACCCAGCGGACCGTGATCGTGACGGGCGCCGGCAAGGGCCTTGGCAGGGCCTATGCTGTCGCCCTCGCGTCGCAGGGCGCCAACGTACTGGTCAATAACCGGCGCCACCCGGGGGAGGGCGATGAGGACACATCAGCCATGGCAACGGTGTTGGCCATTCGCGCGCGCGGCGGTAGTGCCGAGCCAAACTATGCGGACGTAACTGATCCCGCTAGTGGTCCGAGTATGGTTGCGCATGCCATGGAATGTTACGGCCAGGTCGACGCAGTGGTCGCAAATGCGGGCATCGAAAAAATCAGTCGTTTTGAACACTTGTCACTCGATGATTTTCAGCAGGTTTTCAATACCAGTTTCTTTGGCAACCTTTATCTGGTGCAGGCAGCCTGGAGGCACTGGCTGAACACCGGCGGTGGGAGAGCGGTGCTCACCACCTCGGGAGCCGGACTCTATGGCAATCACGGCCAAGCCGCCTACAGCGCTGCCAAGGCGGCCGTCATGGGTCTCACGAAAGCGCTATCCATCGAGGGCGCGTCGAGAAACATCAAGGTGAATGCCCTGGCGCCCTACGCACACACCGCCATGACAAAAGATTATCTGGAGTCGGTAGATAGTGATTTGCTGGCGCCGGACAAGGTGGCGCCCCTGGTCAATTACCTGACCAGTGCCGACTGCGACTTATCCGGAGAAATTCTGGTTGCCGGTGGTGGCCTTGTCCGAGCGGCACATATGACGGAGGAGGCCGCCCTGCCCATCGATGCAGACATAACGGCGACCATCGCGCAGTTGCGAGACCAGCCCAAGGCAGCGTATACCTCGGCTAACGAATCATTTTTGGATCTGAAGCTTCTTATGACCGACCTGAGTACCGGTGCGGATGCCACCGATCGTTAATCACGCGTGCTACATCGATACGGAGGATGCGAACCGGTATCGTTCCTGTGGTGCGTGTCTGGACGTCACGCTTTATGACTACCTGAGCAAGAACGCAGCGCTGTATCCCCAGCGCGAAGCGTTAATTGAGCCCCTCAATAAAGAGGATTAGTTGGGTGTAGTTCCACGGCGCTTTAACTGGTGTGAACTGCAGGCCGCGGTAGATACTGCGCAGGCTGAATTTCCCGACGTTGTCGAGCTGGCCTTTGGCGGGATTTTCGACGCCCATTTCGGAGAGCGGCTGTGCATCTACGTGGTACTCCGGGAAAACACAACGACCTCATTGTCATGGGTGTGTTCTTTTCCCGAAGCAAGAGGGCTGGCAAAAACCAAGTGGCCAGAAAAAATTGTTGTTATCGAGACGCTGCCGCGCAACGCGCTCAACAAAGTGGTGAGGGCCGAACTGCAAAATCAGTCAGTAATCTGGGAGGAGGCCGCTTTTTAAATCAAATCCCGGAGCTGGCCTTGGTGACTGGCCGCGAGCTAATCCTCTGCGGCTGACAGCTCCTCGCCCTGAACCCAAACGCCGTGAAAACCGATGTTAAAGCGCCGGGGCATTCGAACCGTTGCGATGGGCCCTTTGGCAATGTTTTTCGCGTCAAAGATCAGGCAGCGCGAAACCCAATCATTACGCGAGTGCGTGTAGGTAATCACGTAACCGTCGTCTTCGGCGCTCTCACCATCGGATCCCGCCTTTGGAGCAAACCAAGATTCAGAGCCACTCACCCCCGACCCATAATCAAAGCTTTGGATCTCTCCGGTTTGATAATCGTATTTGACCAGGGCGTCAAAGGTTTGGCAGCGACCCTCAATGGCGCCTTCTTTAGGCGACTCCGGCAGTGCCTGGAGATAGCTGAAGCGATTCGGCACACCGGCGAACCGGCTGTTGATGGTAGGAAACTCCAGATTGAGCGTATTGAGCACCCGCTCTGTGGTTTCACCGGTCTTCAGATGCAGGCGCCACTCGTGCAGTTCATGGCTGCGCCTACGTTCTGCCAGCTGCGAAGCGAGGGGTCCTTCGTCACTATCGCGCTTGCCGCCGGGATTATCCTGGCGGCAGCCCACCATCACAATGGTGTCATCTTCCTCCCAGCAATTTACGAGATGCAGCACATAGCATGGCGCCGCTTCAAACCAATGAACATCCTCGCTTTTTCCAAATCGGGGGATCACGCCAAAGCGCGCGGGAATATCGGAATGAAATCTGACCACTCTCTTTTTGTGCTGCGCGAGAACTTCAGCGTCGTGAAAATAAGGCAAGTCGTGAAGAATCGAATAGTGTTCCGTAATCCCCATGTCGTGGGGTGACCGGGGTCCCGGTAAATCTATCGGGACCTCGGTGCGCTGACCGGTCTTGGCGTTGGCCACGCCATAGGTCATAAAAGGTTCAACGTCCTGATAATTGAAAAAAACCAGGTCACCTGTTCGCGGATCAACCTTACTGTGCGCCGATAAATTATGCGTCAGCGTGTCGTTCAACGTCTCCTGACCCAGCGTGGTGAGGTTTATTGGGTCGATTGCCTGGGGCGAGCCAGCCAGGTACCACAGGCTCATTAATTTTCCCTGGTAGAAGATAATATCGGTATTGGAGTTGTCTTTGATTGGTGATCCGGGTAGGTCGTGATTGAACGGGCCGCACAGGCCAGGCCAAACAGCGCGCTGCTGCTTTTCCTCTTCAACAAAGGCTTCGGTTCGGATCCACTTTGACTTGTACGACACGTTACCGTTGGAAAAATAAGTCGCGTGGAGCATGCCATCCCCGTCGTAGTAGTGGTACCTACCCAAGGGTTTGTAACGTTGGTTCGGCCCGTTCAATACATAAATACCATCGAGATCTTTTGGTACCTCGCCCTGCTCGACGACCAGTTCATCAGAAGAGCGCTCGTTGGCAACCGGCGCAAACAGACCATGCAGGTAGGGATGATCCACTTCCCAAATCCAGGGTGGCACGTCAGGCGTTGGCTCTCCGTCGGGGGTCGTGACATGGATATTTTTAAAGGTAATGGGCAGCTGTTCGGGGCTCGGTATTTGCTGTTTCTCCATACTCAGAAAACCCTCTAAAAGATGGCCGACAGTGCAGTCAATCGCCTGATTGCTACAGCTGTTCCCGATTGCGCGACGCTCCGGTTCACAGGTTTCTGTCGATGACAACGGCAGCACCAATGCCTGCCGCTCCAGAAATAGCCACAACGCCGGTGCTGAGGTCGCGCCGTTCCAGTTCGTCTGCAAGTGTGCTCAGTAAATTGATGCCGGTGGCACCCATGGCGTGCCCCATCGCGATGCCACCGCCATTGACGTTCAGCCGTTCATCGTCGATCCCCAATTGCGCCGCACAGTGCATAACGATGCCTGCGAACCCTTCATTGAACTCCCAAAGGTCAATGTCTGATGGGGCAAGGTTGGATTTTTCTAATGCGTCTCGTGCCGCCATCAAACCACCGGTCAGCCCTTCTATGGCCGGACCCCGTTTATAGGACAAGGCCCTGATTCGGGCCCGCATCGGCAGTCCCAGTTTTTCTGCCGCAGCGGCGGAACCGATGAGGGCCAAAGAGGCGCCATCGACCATACCCGGCGCGTTCCCTGCGTGGTGGTGATGGGCGGTGCATTCGAGGTCTGGGTGAGCGTCCAGCAACAGACGATCGAAACCCCCAGCACCTAATTCCGCGAACAATGGATTGAGTTTTTTTAGTGACGCCGGACTGGCGTTGCCGCGAATAAGTTCGTCGCGATCAAGGATGGTCCTGCCTTCTGAGTCAAGTACAGGGATAAGTGAGCGCGCAAAGCGTCCCTCTTCGCTGGCGAGGTGTGCTCGATTGTGAGAACGCGCCGCATACTGATCGAGATCCTCCCGACTAAAGTCGTTGCGGCTGGCAAAGAAATCTGCGATCACCCCGTTGGGCACATAGGGAATGCTCGCAGAGATGTCCTGATCCACAAATAATGCACCTCGATCTGACATAAGCGGCACGCGGGACATCGATTCGATCCCGCCCACGGCATATAGATCCCCCATGCCTGCTGTAACTTTAGCAGTTGCAAGACCCAGAGCGGACAGGGAGGAGGTACAGAAACTGTTCACGGTAGTAGCGGAATCCTGGGGCTCCCAGCCGGCGTACAGGGATGCGGTCTGGGCGATATTCCCGCCCTGATCGCCAACCTGGGTAACGCATCCCAGAATGACTTCGCGCACGGTCTCAGGTGCTTTGGGTGCCCGCTTTGCCAATGCATCAAAGAGCCCCTTGAGTAGCACAACGGGCTTGACCTCATGAAGCAGGCCTTTTTCATTACCTTTGCCCCTGGGTGTTCGAATGGCGTCGAGCAGGAAGGTTTGCATGGTTTATAGCTCCTCGAGGTTATGCCCCAGCCTTGTTACGACGACGGGCCTGCGCACCTCGAATATCCTCGCCATTGCCCCAGTAGGCATGGGAACCTCCGGGAACGCGTTGTGGCAGCGGAATTCGAGTGATGGGGCCGTCCCCAAGAGTCTGTGCCTGCCAAATGTAAATTTCCGCCGAAGCGCCCTCGCTCACGTAGGCAATGAGATAACCATCGTCTTCGCTCTGACTGCCAAGCCGAGGCGAGAAGACAGGTTGGCCCATGTATTTCCCTTTGGGCAACTCATAGCGGTCTATTTCCCGTCGTTGTTGCAGGTCAAATTTTTGGATGCCACTCATTAGGAAGTAGGGAATCTCCGCGGCCATTGTATTGTAGGCGTAGCGGTTCTTGATGCCTAAATAGCGATTGTTGATCGAAGGCATCTCTAGGCATTGCTGGTCAATAATGCGCTCGCTGGACTGCCCGGTTCTCAGATTAAATCGATATTCGGTGAGCCTTGGCTGGTTGAACTGAAAGGACAAGAAATAGTTTTGAACCCGCGCGCTCGGTGTTTCTCGCGGTATATCGGGTATGGGTGTCAGCTGTTTAAAGCCAAACGCGACAATCTCATCGCCATCTTCCCAGGCATTGACTGTGTGTAGCATGTAGGTGGGTTCGCATTCAAACCAACGAATATCTGAACCTGAGCCGTAGCGCGGGATAACTCCAAAGCGGCTGGGCATGTCACGATCGAATTTCAATTTCTTTTTTCCAATCGCAAGAAGATCCGGATCCCAGTATAGGGGCAGGTCGTGCAGTAGGGTGTAGTTCTCAGTGATCCAGCTATCGTGTGGCAGACGCGGACCCGGTAGTTCGATGTTGGTTACAGATGACAATTGGTTGTCACGATCCACTACCCCGTATTCCATATAGGGCTCTGAATTAAAGCTGTAATTGAAGAAAATCAGTTCTCCGGTTCGTTCATCGGCCTTCGAGTGTGCCGAGACACCCCGTGACCAACTGCCGCCGAAGTCGTCTGGCCCCAGTGTTCTAAAATCGTCAGGATCGAGACGATACGGCTGCCCACAACGTGAGAAAAGTGTTTTGAATTCGCCGTTGTGAAGTAATACGTCGGTGCCCGAGCTGTTCTTGAGCCCTTCCTCTGCGGCAAAACCATCCCTCAGTCCCGGATACAGACCCTCGCCCGCGTTCATTTCAGCCAGCAAGCCCTCGGTCATAACCATACGGTTGCGAAAGGTAGCCTTGCCGTTGCTGAAAGTGGTGGCGTGGATCATGCCGTCGCCGTCAAACCAGTGATAGCGCCCGCTTCTGGGTTGGTAGATGGGGTTGTGTCCGTTACGCACGTAGACGCCGTCTATGTCCCGGGGGATATCGCCCACGCTGTCGAGATCCACAGCGGTAATTTCTTTGTCCACGGGGCTGAAAGCCTCGTGATGCAAATAATCATTGTCCGTTTCGTGGGCGCTCAACTGCCACTCCCTTTCGATGGTGGTCTTAGTCATCCAAAAATCCTCGTTTCCTGTCACAGCCAGAGCGGATCAAATTCATATATACTACAGATACGATAGTTAAAATACGAGACTCAATATGGGCCGCAGTCGTGCTCAGAGCTCCGTCGGCGCAGCGTTGGATATCGTTGCTGACCAATGGACCCTGTTGATCATCAGAGACCTATTTGCCGGGGTGTCAACCTGGAAGGGCCTCTCGGACTCGCTGGGCATTTCGCCCGCGACACTGAAGCGACGCCTTGATTTGCTGATCTCTGACGGTTGCGTTGACCGAGATCAGGAGGCCGGCAGAAAGCAGGTTCGTTACAAACTTACGACACAGGGGTTTGGGCTTTTCCCTTTTCTTATGGCAGCTCGGGAGTGGCAGTTGCGGTGGGACACCCGTCCTGAGGCGCGGGTCTCAAAATGGCATCATAGCTGTGGCGCTGCGCTTCGTTGCGCTCCGTTCTGTCGCAGCTGTGGTGAGGCGGTTAATAGCGGTGACGTGGCGCTTATCGACGAGGCTTTGCACGTTAACGACACAGTAACTTCCCCGAGACGATACCGATGTAAGTCTTACAAGCCCGGCCAAGCTGATTCGAATCATGCGGCGCAGCGCCCTAAAGTTGTTGATGTTTTGGGTGAATCGCGCACTACCGCGGTCATGGCGGCCCTCCTGCGCGGGATACATCGCTTTGATGCGATCCAGCAGTTCACAGGGCTGCCACCCGCAACAGTGTCCAGCCGCCTGCGCCGTATCCAGTTGCTGGATCTTGGGCATACGCGACTGTATCAAGAAAATCCGGATCGAGTGCTGTACCAGCCCAGTGCAGCAGGTCGCGACCTGCTCTCGCTCTCATTGCAGCTTATGCAGTGGGGTAATAAATGGCTCGCTGATTCGATTCAGTTGAGCACTCAGGCCATGCATCGATCCTGCGGGCAGCCGTTGGAAAGTGTCATGCGCTGTGAGCACTGCCATGGAGAGGTTACTTTCAGCAGTGTCTCCAATAGATCATAAGGGTTAGATTTCCGCACCGTAAACGCTTTACTTTTTCAAAATGGTTGCTCTAAAATCAAAGTCACTACACTAATAATAGTAAAAATTGTGTCAGAAGAGGGTAGGTTGCATTGATGATTGCCCAGGGTCAGGCTGTCTCGGGAGTAGCGGCGGGTTCGCGCCCCACGCTGGCGGCTATCCTTTTTATGCTTGCCTACCTGGTGTCATTTCTTGATCGGCAGATCCTGGTGCTGATGATCGAGCCCATCCAGCGCGACCTGAATCTTACCGATACCACCTTCAGCCTGCTGCATGGCACCGCGTTTGCCTTGTTTTACACGATTGTAGGCCTGTTCATGGGACGGATTGTCGATAACCACAGCCGTATTCGCGTGATCGGCTGGTCGATTGCACTCTGGAGTCTGGCGACCACCCTCTGCGGGCTGGCCCGAAATTTTACCACCCTGTTTGTGGCGCGGATGAGCGTCGGCATTGGCGAAGCGGGACTGACCCCGGGCGTGTTTTCCGCCATGTCGGACTTATTCAGCCCGAAAGAGCGTGCCCGTGCGTTTGGCATTTATGCGATGGGTATTTATTTTGGTACCGGGGCTGCGTTTTTAGTGGGGGGAAAGCTTGTTGAGTGGTTGGAGGGAATTCCGCCCTTGGAGTTGCCTATTCTGGGGAGCTTGTTTAGCTGGCAGCTCGCCTTTTTCATCGTGGGCCTGCCTGGGCTTGTTTTGGCGCTGGCTATCGTATTACTGATACCGGAACCCGTGCGCGGGAGCATGGACGGCCACGGGAAGGCTTGGGCTGGCGATTCGCAGCGGGCAGGTTTCGCTGACTTCGCCCGACATTACTGCTATAGCTGGCGGCCCTACGTAGGCCACAATCTGGGTTTTGGCCTGCACATGTTGTGTGCTTATGCTTTGATTTCTTGGGTGCCGGTGATCTTCCTCCGCAATCATGGCTGGGGTATCGGGGAAATCGGTTTGGCCATGGGGTGCTTGTTGATCACCTGCGGCCCCATTGGTGCCTTACTCGGCGGCTTTCTGGCGCGTTATCTGACCAGCAAGGGGGTGCAAGCGAGCGATGTCAAACTCGGAGCCCTCTCCTGCCTCGGCCTCGGGGCGACTGGGCTATGGGCGGCCCGCGCCATCATGCCCGAGCTGGCGCTAATTGGCGTGGGTGGAGCCATCTTCTTTATGGCGCTTCCCGGAGGCCTTAATGCGTCGTCGCTGCAGACTATTACCCCGGTGCAATACCGAGGACAGGCCGGGGCTCTTTTTCTTCTGGTTGGTAATGTGCTGGGTTTGGGCATCGGTCCACTGGCGGTAGCGCTTCTAACAGACTACATCTTTGTAGACCAGCAAAGTGTCGGCCAATCTCTTCAGGTAGTTCTGATCCTCGCTCTACCGGTGGCTGCGTTCATGCTCTGGCGGGTGCGCCACTATTTTAATCTGGAGGTCGCGTAATGATGGCCTCAGAACAGGCGTCAATCGACCGCCACACAGCACTCGGTTGGTGGGGTGACGACACCCTCGATGCGCATTTTTTGCGTAACGTGCAAGCACACCCGAATCGTTTGGCGATTACAGACCCGCCGGACCGGCGAGCACTGATAGGTACCGATCCGCAGTCGCTGACTTATGGCGAATTGAATGATCGAGTCAATGTTCAGGTGGCGGCACTGCGTGAGGCGGGTGTCCGGCGTGAAGACATTGTTGTCTTTCAGCTGCCCAACGTTCATGAAATTGTAGTCATATTATTGGCCTGCGCTCGCATGGGTGCTATTGCGAGTCCGGTGGTGATGCAGTACGACAGGGCCGAGCTCAGCGAGATTTTTTCTCAGCTTAATCCCGCGGTCTACATCACGGTGCAACGATTCAAAAAGCGGGACATGGCGGCGTCTTTCAGATCCCTGTGCGCTGAACACAACGTGACCCTTCTTGGCATTGATGACCTACCCATAGAGAGCACGAGCCAGACGAGATCGCCTGATGACGAAAGGCGGTCTGCAACCGCATCCAACGAGGTCCTGACAATTTGCTGGACGTCGGGTACCGAGGGGCAGGCCAAAGGCGTACTGCGCAGCCACAATCTTTGGTTGTCGATAGGTCGCATGGTGGGCTGGGGCGCCCGGCTGCAGGATGGCGACGTCATTCTGAATGTACGCCCCATGGTCAACATGGCGGCAATTGGCGGTGGCTTTTACTCCTGGTTGCTGGCTGCCGGTACGCTGGTGCTGCAGCATCCACTGGATATGACACTGGTGGTCGATCAGATTCGTGAGCGCCGGGTGACAGTCACTTTCATGCCCCCTGCATTTATTGTGGCGCTTCTCAAGGATCCCGCGCTTCGGTCACGTGCTGACCTGTCATCGCTGCGCGTTATGGGGTCGGGATCCGCCGCGCTTCCGGAGTGGGCAACTCTTGAGATGGCGTCGCAGTTTGGCGTTGAAATAGTCAACTTCTTTGGTTCTAACGAGGGCGTCACGCTGCAAAGCACGGCCGCTACCGTGCCGGATACACAGCTTCGTGCTACTCATTTCGCGCGGATGGGGCGAGAAGATATCGCTTGGCCTGATTTCGACTATGCGGGGCAATTGGAAACAAAGTTGGTTGATACGGAAACTCAGGAGGAAATAACCGAGCCCGGTCGCGCAGGGGAGCTGTTGATCAGGGGCAGCACCATTTTTTCCTACTACTATCGAGCGCCAGAGCAAACCAAAGAAGCCTTTGATGAAGCGGGTTTTTACCGCTCTGGGGACCTGTTTGAGATCGAGGGTGACGGAAGCTCACTTTGTTACTACAAATTCGTGGGTCGGTGTCGAGAGTTGATTATCCGTGGCGGGTTTAATATCGCGCCCGCTGAGATTGATAATCTGTTATCCGACCACCCGGCGATTAATGAGGTGGCTGCGTTCGGGGTGGCAGATGATCGGCTTGGGGAGCGAATCGGTGTGGCTGTTGTGCTCAGAGAAGCTGCGCAGGTCACTCTTGATGAAGTCGTACGGCATTTGAAAAGCAAGCACATTGCCAACTTTAAGCTCCCCGAAGGTATGGTGGCAGTGGAAAGTCTCCCTCGTAACCCAATGCAGAAGGTATTGAGGCAGGCGTTGAGTGCAAGATATGCCCTGGTACCCGGCACTGCCCTGTTAAAGGAGGTGGCCTCCGAATGAACCAACCTACTGTTTATGGTGTCCAGCGGTTACCGGACCACAGTGTCACAGGCCATGGGGCAACTTCGGTATTTCTGCTTCACGGTGCCTTTGGTGCAAAGGAGTATTGGCGGCGACAGACCGAGGCGTTGGTTGCAGCTGGTTATCGAGTGGTCGCGTGGGATGCGCCAGGGTATGGCCTGAGTCCTATGCCAGATGACTTCAGCATTGAATCTGCGGCGCGAGCCTGTGTTGCCCTTGTCGAAGCCCGTGGCTCGGGCGCCAATATTCTGTTGGGCCACTCCATGGGAGGGATGATTGCCCAACGCACGTTCGATTATTGCCCAGAGCGGGTTCACGGTTTAATCCTTTCATCGACCAGTGCCGCGTTTGGCGGTCGTGGCGGCGAGTGGCAGAAAAAATTTGTAGCCGATCGCGTTGCGCCCCTCGATGCGGGGAAAACGATTCCTGAGTATGCCCCGCTCATGCTCAAGAACATGTTTGGGCCCGACTCGATGAGTTCAAATACAGAATTGGTGGTGCAGGTCATATCGCGAATGCGCGAAGAGACCTTTCGTGCGGCCATTGAGGCGGTCACCCATTACGAGGGTCGCGATGTGCTGCCGAAGATGAATATCCCTGTGTTGTGTGTGGCAGGGGAGCATGACTTGAGTGCCGCACCACCTGCGGTCATGGAAAAAATGGCCAGTAAGATTCCCTCCTCCGAGTTTGTTTGCATGCCAGGAGTTGGCCACTTTGGCTGGGCGGAGGATCCCGAGGTTTACAACGAACACATGCTTCAGTTCTTAACCAAAAACTTTAGTAACTAACCTATGAAAATAAGAGGAAGGGGGTTTCCCATGAGCGATAAGCAAAATATGAATCAGTCAGCAGTAATTGCCGGGGCCGGATTTGTTTTGTCTGCACTGGCAGCTGCCGTACCACAGGCAGCGTTTTCTCAGTCCTCAGCACTTGAGGAAGTCATCGTCACGGCAGAGCGGCGAGCGCAGGACGCGCAGGACGTGCCGATCGCACTTACAATCATCGGAGGTAGTGAGATTTCCCCTGCCGGCATTTCAAGTATTTCGGATGTGGCGTTAAAAACGCCAAACCTGACCTATACCCAATTTAACATCGGTGAACCCCAGTTGTTTCTGCGAGGTCTGGGCACCACCATCGATTCGGCAGGGGCCGACCCAACCGTCAGTGTTTTCATTGACGATGTCTATGTCGGTCGATCTGCGGGAGCGACCAGCGACCTCTACGATCTTGAGCGTATCGAGGTCCTGCGGGGTCCCCAGGGAACCCTCTATGGCCGTAACGTGACGGGGGGTGCTATTAGCATCGTCACAAAAAGGCCTTCCGAAGAGTTCGAAGCTAAAGTCGGTGTTACGGTGGGCAATTACGGCCTGACTATTTTTCGCGGCCTGGTCGACGGTCCGATAGGGGACAATCTGGCGGGCAACTTAACTTTCAGCAAGCGCGACCGAGACGGCTACGCGTACAGTAATATTAGTGGTCAGGAGCTGGATGATGCCGATAACCTGAGTTTGCGCGGCAAGTTGCTCTGGGATATCTCCGACAATACAGAGTTGTTACTGGGCTTTGACTATTCAACCGACGATAACAATGGGCTCTGCCGTGATCTGACCAAGCTGGACAACCCACCAGAGGATCATAATGCGGGCGGCGCATTCGTGCCGACGTTGCAGCAGATAAAGATCGATAACAATAGCGAAGACCCACGTACCTGCGCCATGACCCTCGAACAATACGCCGAGCGCGATGTGTTTGGATTGTCGGCGCGGTTGCAAATGGAGTTTGCCAATAATCTGTCGCTCACCTCGATTACCGCCTACCGAGAACTCGAGTACTCCTGGCTGCAGGAGTTGGGTGGCATGGATTCACCACCGAACCTTCTGAGTGTGGAGGATAATGAGGGAGATGACGCCGACCAAATTTCCCAAGAATTTAGGCTGACCTATGACGGCGATCGACTCTTTTGGGTCGCTGGGGCCTATTACTTCAAAGAGAACGTCGATCGCTTTGCCAACGTTCCGATTTTTTTCGGTCCCGGGTCTCCCGTAGCACCCGGCGCCTTGTTGGATCGGTCCTGGCTACAGAGCGCGACCAATACCAGTATGGCGTTGTTTGGACAGGTCGTTTGGTCCATGACGGACTCGTTGGCCCTGACGCTGGGTGGTCGCCAGACGTGGGACGAGAAGGAAATGGATAATGCCTATTTCTCATCACCAGGCAACGAGGTGTATAACCTGAAGGGCCTTGAGGAAAGCTGGAACGAATTTACACCAAGAGTTACGGTTGATTGGCAGGTTACAGATGATCATATGCTCTTCGCGACCTGGTCCAAGGGATACAAGAGCGGTGTCTTCATCTCTCAGAACACCTCAGCGGCACTGGCAGAGACGCCGTTAGAGCCTGAAGAGGCCACCAATATGGAGATCGGCGCAAAAACTCGCTGGTTTGACAATCGACTGCAGCTTAACCTGGTTTACTTTGACCTTGAAAACGAGAACCAGCAATTGTTCCGACTGGAAAATTTCACCCTGGTATCGGAGAACTTTGGTACGGAGTCCAGTGGCATCGAGCTTGACTTCATTGCAGCGTTGGGAAAAAACCTGACCCTTTCCGGTATGTACGCATCGCTTGATGCCGAGATTGTGGGTGGTCAGTTCACAGGTAATGTTGCGCCCCGATCGCCTGACTATAAGTACTCGGTCGCACTCAACTACAACGCGGCCCTCGGCAACGGGGCTATGCTCGATTTTGATGCCAGTGTGTCCTACTCCGATAACTGGTATATGGAAGCAACCAACCAGGGCGTGTCCTACATGGATGACTATTCCGTGGTCGACGCTAGCGTGCGGTACACCTCCAGCAGGGGCAACTGGGAGGTCACACTGTGGGGTAAGAACCTAGGCGATGAATTGGTTACTTCGCACTCAATCGTGAGTAGCTTCGGAGGCTCAGTCGAACTGTTTGCTCCGCCACGAACTTACGGCGTTACGGCAAACTACCTCTTCAACTAAGAGGGTGAAACTAAAAGCGGTAGGGGGGTGAAAGCCCCCGCCTTAAAGACAAGTCAGAGAGAGAGTTGTATGGTGCTTGACCCGGCAAGATTAGGCCCCCCATCAGGGGCCTATGTGGCGGTGGTAGGGGGCTGCGGTGGCATGGGTAGGGCGCTCGTCGATGCACTCATCCAAACGCAGGTTCATGTTGCTGTTCTTGACCTACCCTCGTCTGTTGAGCAGTACCCACCTCCCCCTGAAGCGCTGGTACTGCCCATGGATGGTGGCAACGAGGCTCAGGTAGCAGATGCTTTTGAGACTCTTGCTAAGCAATGGCCGCGATTGGATGGCCTGGCAAACCTTCTAGGATATTTTAAAGGCCTGTCCCCGCTTGGTGATCTCGATGTCTCGGTTTTTGATGACATCATTGCGGGTAATCTCCGCAGCCATTTCCTATGTGCCAAAGCGGCAATGCCTTTACTCCGGCAGTCCGAGCAGGGTGCGATGGTCTGTGTGGCTTCTACCCAAGCGGTCGATGTGATCCCCAACTACACGCACTACGCTGCGGCAAAAGCGGGAGTGGTAGCGATGGTGAAGGGCATGGCGCGCGAAAATGCGCCTCATATCCGCTGCAACGCATTGGCTCCGGGATTGACCGACACGCCCTTTCTTTTGGGTGGTACAGGCCGAGAGCACATTTTCGAGGGAATTGATCCCTCGCGCTATGCGCCAAAAGTGCCCATGAAACGCATGGCCGCGGCGTCTGACATGACGGGCCCAATCCTGTTTTTATTGGGACCTGCCTCGGGTTTTATCAACGGCGAAACTCTGATCGTTGATGGCGGAGTCTACGTACAGTAACTAGCTGGCAAGTTGAGCTGCTCGAAAGCGTGTAGTGCTCACGTAAACGGCTTGCAACCATATGTGTCTACACTCAGCCAGTCGCGGCTTCACACATTCTCGCTGTCCATCGGCCTCTGAGCGAGAAGCGGGCGCTTTCAGGGCTTGGCTAGTGCGGAAACCTCTTGCTGAAGCCAGGCATCCATCCGGGCCTCCAATGCATCAAGTGGAATCGCGCCGACGCCCAGCATATGGTCATGAAAACGCCGTATGTCAAATTGCGTACCCAGGGCGGCCTCGGCTTCTGCACGCAGTTCCAACATCTTTAGTTGCCCAATTTTGTAGGCGAGCGCTTGCCCCGGCCAGCCTATATAGCGATCAATTTCATTGACAATATCGGCTTCTGTTTTTGCCGCATTGGCCAAGAAGAAATTGATGGCACGCTCGCGACTCCAACCAAAGTAGTGAATGCCAGTATCGACAACCAGACGCACTGCACGCCACATGTCGTAAACCAACTGTCCGTAGCGAGAGTAGGGGTCCTGATACAGCCCCATCTCGTAGCCGAGTCGCTCTGAATACAGTCCCCAACCCTCAACAAAGGCGGTGACTCCGCTGCGCCGTCGAAACTCTGGTAAGTCGGTCAACTCACCTGCCAGCGCAATTTGAAGGTGATGTCCAGGAACACTCTCGTGCACACTCAACACTTCCATCTCGAACTTGGGGCGGACCTCGGGCTTATACAAATTCACGTAATACCAGCCGGGCCGCTTCCCATCTGGCGTGGGCGGCATGTAGTACGCCGTTGTGGTGTCGGGGGCTATTTCATCAGGAATTGGCCGCACACCATAGGGTATCCGCGGTAACTTCCCGAAGAGCTTCACTAGCTCCGGGTCAAGACGTTTGGCTACGGCCTGATACCCTTCCAGCAGTTCCTCTGGCGTGTCGTAATAAAACTGAGGATCAGTGCGGAGAAAGTCGTTGAACGCCGCGAGGTCTCCATCGAAACCCACTTCGGCGATGACAGCTTCCATTTCACTGCGAATTCGCGCGACTTCATCAAGGCCAATTTGGTGAATGGCTTCCGGCGAGAGGTCTGTGGTCGTAAAGTGTTGTACCAAAAATCTGTAGGCAGCTTTGCCACCCTCAAGACTTCCTATGCCCGGTTCGGGTCGACTCGCGGGCAAGTAGCTGCCCTTAATGAACGCCCCAAAATCACGGTAAGCAGGGTTAAGTTGGTCTGTAATCACGGTCTTTGCTTCGGCTTGGAAAGCCTTTGCTACCGCAGGGTCGATATTGCCCGATATCTCTGCAAAGGCCTTGTAGAATGGGCTTGCTTCCGGGGTGGCAGTGACCACCCGCTCAATCTGCTCGGGAACACGTTGAATGATTATGGCGGCTTGAACCCTATTTTTAGCCATGCCTTCAGTCAGCAGTTCTTGATATTGCTGGAGTCGATGGGGCAAGGCGCGTAAGCGAATTAACCAGTCTCGGTAGTCTTGTTCACTACTGAACGGTAAACGCTCCGCCATGCCATGGGCATGCTGTGGACCCGAACGCATATTGATCGGCATTAAGTGCAGACCTTGTTCGTAGGCCGCACGTTCGTCGTTAATTTCACGCAGTAGCATGCTGCGATTGAGACGGACCTCGCTGGACAGGCTGGCAGGCTCAATAGCGCCCAGCTGCTGTGAAAAGACGCTCAGTGCTTCCTGTCGCAGTGCTTCTGATGCCAGACTCATATCGGTCCATGATGCGTTGCCAGAGCGGTCGCCGTAGCCCAGGCGCATTTCCGGATAACTCTCGAGGCTCCATGCCCAATGCTCTTCAATGACCGCTTCAACCGCTTTGTCGTTGGCTACAACAAGCTGGCTCATGAGTGACGTTGAGAGCACAAAAAAACCGCCTAAGAGGCGGTTTGCTCGTTTAGTTTGAGATCTCATGTGAATCACCGGCCAAGAATGGAGCGCGCTACAAGCTCTCTCATAATTTCAGAGGTGCCGCCATAAATGGGTTGAATACGGGCGTCTACATAAAAGCGGGAGATGGGGTATTCGGTGGTGTAGCCATAACCGCCAAAGCACTGCAAACATTGGTCAGCAACCCGGCACTGCATTTCACAGCTGGCGAGTTTTAGCATTGCAGCTTCTTCACTGCTGAGATCTTCATTGGCATATTTCTCCGTGCACTTTTCATAAAAGGCGCGGTTAATGGCGATATCCGTTTTTACATCAGCAAGCTTGAACCGAGTGTTTTGGAAGCTTCCTACCTTTTGTCCAAAAGCTTCACGTTCTTTAACGTACTCAACGGTAACGTCGAGAGCGCCCTCGGAGGCAGCCACAGCCTGAGCAGCAATGCCCAAGCGTTCTCTTGGCAATTCATCCATGAGAATCGCAAATCCCTTGTTAGCCTCCCCAAGTAGGGCATTAGCAGGTAGGCGCACGTCGGTAAAAAATAGTAGTGCCGTATCGGACGTATGCTGACCGATTTTTTCGATTTTCTTCGATTTTTCAAAACCCGGCGCGTGGGCGTCGACAAGAAATAAGGACGTACCTTTGGCGCCTTTACCCGGGTCTGTGATAGCGGCAACGATAACTAGGTCAGCGTGGATACCATTAGTGATAAATATTTTAGATCCATTTAGCACCCATTCATCACCATCTCGGACTGCGTTAGTACGAATGCTTTGTACGTCTGACCCCGCGCCCGGTTCGGTCATGGCAAGAGCACCAACGCATTCGCCGGTAACCATTCTGGGCAGCCAGTGCGCTTTCTGCTCCGGTGTGCCATGCCGGCTTAAATAGGGGGCGATGATATTAGAGTGAATCCCGTAAGCCGAGGCAAATCCACCAAAACACATGTAGGACAGCTCTTCTATCATGGCAAGTGTGACGTGGGGTGTGGTGCCTGCGCCACCGTACTCCTCGGCCACATCGGGGCATAGTAGTCCTGCTGCGCCTAGGGTATTCCAGAGTTCACGAGGCACCATATGTTCCTCTTCCCACTGTTCGTAATGTGGTGAGATCTCTTTTTCAAAGGCGCGCCTTGCCATGTCACGGAACAGCTGCATTTCATCAAGATTTACGGCTTGGTTCATATCGGTGTAGCCTTTTAATCGCAGGCTCGGAATTATGCCCAAAACCAGCGGCCGCTGAAAGGAGGAGTCCTTTTTTTCTCTGGAAAGGCCATAATTATTGAGTCGTGTTACTTTAAGCTTGATAACGCATGAATCTCTGCACAGTTCATGCTTTTTGGTCTTTATGGAGATTCTCCCATGCAAAAACTGCGGACTACATTGCTGCGCTCACCGGGTGGCTTTTCGTTGATCGAACTTATGGTCGCCATTGCTATCATAGGCATATTGGCGGTCGTAGCGTTGCCTGCCTATCAAAGCTACGTAAAGCGCTCAGAATTTGCGCAAGTCATCGAAGATTGGGATGCACTCAAAGTCGCTTTCGAGCTCTGCTGGGAGCTTGAGGGCGACCTACGAAAGTGTACTGAGTCCAATGGTCAGATTGCCAGTGCTATTAAAGGCTTGCCGGGTGTGTACGTGCGCATCTACCCCAACAGCGGCAGCCCATATACAACGCAGGTTAGGCTCTACAGCACGACGGTAAATGTCGCCGATGGTTCAGACGCTGGGATTCAATATGGGGCCGCCGCATTAAAGGGGGGTAGATTGGCTTGGGGCATCACTGAAGACTCTTCTAGCTGTCTGTCAGAAGGTATTTGCAGCTTGTGATTTTGAGTGCGAGTAAGCATTCCATAACGGTGTTTGACATGAACGCCCATAAGCCCGCTTCCTGTGATGTTAAAGTATGCCCTGAAAGCGGTGAACTCACCGGCCAACGCTTTACGTCAAATATCGATGAACGCTAACGTGCACGCAGACGGAGCGCCAGTCGACTTCGCAACGCATTGTTCAGCGATTCAGGAAGAGGGCTATACGGTATTTACTGATGTGCTTTCCGAAGCTGAAATTACAGCGTATCGGGCGGCACTTCAGCCTTGGCTAGATAAAGATCTCTGTGGGCGTAATGTGTTTGAAGGTACCCGCAGTCATCGCGTTTACGCCATGCTTGCTAAGAACCCCATCTTTGCCGAACTGGTTATGCATCCCTTGGCCTTGACTCTCGCGGAGCATTTTCTTGGGGAGAGTTGTTTGTTGTCGGCCTGCCTTGCGATAGAGCTCATGCCCGGGGAAAGTGCACAACCTTGGCACACTGATGACGGTCACGTTTCACTGAAGCCACCCCATGAAATTTTAGGTATATCGGCGTTCTGGGCTTTGTCAGATACCACGGTTGAAAATGGCGCCACCGAGGTGCTTCCCCGGTCCCATCTTTGGGCTGAGCAGGATCTTCCCGGTGCCTTAACCGCTGTTGATTTTGACAATACAGATGGCGTTGATGAAGGGGCAGATCATGAATGTCATTCCGCCGCGAAAACGGTCACATTGACCGCCGGCTCACTGATGGTGGCCCGAGGCGATCTGTGGCATCGTGGCGGGGCAAACCTGTCTGGTGGGTCACGGCTAATCGTTACACCGCAGTATTGTGCTGGCTGGCTGCGTCCCTTGGAGACAATGCTGCTTACTATGACACCTGCACAAGTCGCTGCTTTTCCCGAACGTTTGCAGGCCTTGCTAGGTTATTCCATTCATGCGCCTTTTATGGGGTACGTGGATGGTATGCATCCGAAGCGAATTTTAGGTGCGTAATGCGCTCGGTTTCGCTATGTTCTCGCTTCGCGAGTTTACGTTTTTACTATGATTAGGTTATTTAACTGAGGTGATCCCATGAGAGAGTACAAGCAGTTCTACATTAACGGTGAGTGGGTTGCGCCATCTGCACCGAGTGATTTTGAGGTTTTTGATCCCGCTACCGAAGAGGTTTGCGCGACCATTTCTTTGGGTAATGAAACCGATGTTGATAAGGCCGTTGCAGCGGCTAAGGCGGCATTTGAGACTTTTAGTCAGACATCTGTTGAAGAGCGTGTGGCTTTGCTCGAGCGCATATGCGAGATCTATCAGCGTCGTTTAGGCGATATCGCTGAAGCGATCCGTTTAGAAATGGGCGCGCCGATTAAGCTTGCCTCGACGGCACAGGCTTTTGCCGGATTGGGCCATATTGCGGAAGCAGCCAAGGTACTAAAAACCTACGCATTTACCGAAGATCTCGGAGAGCACCGTGTCGTTAAGGAGCCTATAGGCGTGTGCGGTTTGATTACACCGTGGAACTGGCCCCTGAATCAGGTGAGCTGTAAGGTGGCTCCGGCCATCGCAGTCGGCTGTACTATGATTCTCAAGCCCAGTGAGATAGCTCCGCTTTCTTCTTATATTTACGCTGAAATCCTTCATGAAGCCGGTGTTCCAGCGGGTGTTTTCAACCTGGTAAATGGTGATGGCCCAACGGTAGGAACTGCACTATCTGTGCACCCCGACGTCGACATGATGTCCTTCACTGGGTCTACCCGGGCTGGATCGCTGGTAGCTCAAAATGCAGCACCCACGGTCAAGCGCGTGACTCAGGAACTGGGTGGAAAGTCTCCTAATATCATTCTTGAAGATGCCGATCTTGAGGCCGCAGTGACTCGCGGCGTTTTACATATGTACAACAATACGGGCCAGTCCTGTAACGCGCCATCGCGCATGCTCGTCCCTCGAGACAAGCTCGCTGCAGCAGAGGCGATTGCTGCGAAAGTGACTGAAACTATGGTCACAATTGGTGATACCGCTGATGACAAAACCACGATGGGCCCCGTTGTCTCGAAGGTGCAGTGGGATAAAATCCAAGGCCTGATTAATAAAGGAATTGAAGAGGGCGCGAAGGTTGTCTGTGGTGGCGCCGGCTTACCTGATGGTATTGATCGCGGTTATTACGTTCGTCCTACTGTGTTCTCTGAGGTCAATAACAATATGACAGTGGCTCGGGAAGAAATTTTTGGTCCTGTTCTTACCATGATCCCCTACGATTCTGAGGAAGAGGCCATTAAGATTGCCAACGACACGCCGTACGGTCTTGCTGGCTACGTACAGGGAGAAAACATTGATCATGCACGGCAAGTGGCGTCAAAGATTCGTGCGGGTAACATTCATTTGAATGGCGCCTCCGGTGGCATGGACGTGCCCTTTGGCGGCTTTAAACAATCGGGTAATGGACGCGAGTGGGGATCCCACGGCTTCACAGATTATCTAGAAATTAAAGCTATTGAAGGGTACAGCGCGGCTTAGTCTTCGCGGTGTAAGTACCTACAGAGCGCTTTAGGGCGCTCTTTTTTTGTCGTTTAGTTATAAAAGAGCGGTGGTCGAGCAGGAATGTTCACTGGGAGAGGGTGGTGATGACAGAGGTTATTTTGGCGGTTGACCAAGGGACAACCGGCACAACAGTCGCCGTGATGTCAGCTGACGGTCGGCTTTTGGGCAGTGTGAACCATGAATTCCCCCAGATCTATGCTAAGCCTGGGTGGGTCGAGCATGAACCTGAGGCCATCTGGTCATCAGTGTTAAAAGGTATTCGAGCGGTTCTTCGTAAAGGCCTGACGAAGCCCTCAAAGATTGTGGCAATCGGTATTACCAACCAGCGCGAGACGGCCTTAGCCTGGGATCGTGATACAGGCAACTCATTGAATAATGCCGTTGTTTGGCAATGTCGCCGCACTACAGATTTTTGCGAAAATTTAAAAAAAGGTGGTCATGAAGCTGCGGTACGCAGTAAAACAGGTCTGGTTCTGGATCCTTATTTTTCAGCGAGCAAGTTCCGCTGGTTGCTGGACAACACACCGGGCATAGGTCGTCGGTTAAGCCAAGGCAAGGTCGCTTTGGGCACCGTTGATGCTTTTTTATTATGGCGACTCAGCGGTGGAGCGATCCATGCTACTGACGTGTCTAATGCGTCGAGAACATCACTCCTCAACCTTGAGACCCAGGTCTGGGATGATGACTTACTTCAGCTGTTTGGCGTGCCTAAGCACGCGCTCCCGGAGGTCGTGCCCTCGAGTGCGATATTAGGCCACACCAAAGGTTTGCGGGATTTACCTGATGGCATACCGATTGCGGGAATTGCCGGTGATCAACAGGCTGCGCTGTTTGGTCAGGCTTGTTTCAAGCCGGGCGATGCAAAATGCACTTTTGGAACAGGTTCTTTCATTCTTATGAATACTGGCAGCAGCCGCCTGAAATCTGAAGCGGGGTTGTTGACAACAATTGGTTGGCAGTTGGGGCGTGACGGGCCTATTACTTATGCCCTAGAGGGAGGAGCCTTTATTTGTGGAGCTGCAGTACAGTGGCTGCGAGATGAGCTCGGTATTATTAAATCGGCGCCGGAAGTGGAGGCGCTGGCCAAGACTGTAGAGAGTAGCGGGGGAGTGGAATTTGTTCCTGCACTTGCAGGATTGGGTGCTCCTCATTGGGACCCTGAGGCCCGGGGTATGATCTCAGGGCTTACCCGCGGTAGTGGTCGAGGGCATATTGCGAGAGCAACTCTTGATGCTATGGCACTGCAGAACGCCGATATTCTAAATTTAATGGAGTCTGAGCTAGGCGCTAAGATGAAATTGCTGAGAGTTGATGGTGGCGCTGCCGCAAACAACCTTCTAATGCAATTGCAGGCGGATTATTTGGGTAAAAAGATCACACGGCCTGAGGTTGTGGAAACCACCGTGGCCGGGGCCTGTTTTCTTGCGGGCTTAGGGGTGGGCCTGTGGCAGTCAACTGCTGAGATCGCCAAGGTTTGGCGAGTGGACCGCGAATTTAAGGTGGCGCTGTCGTCCAAAAAAAGAATGCAACGCCGCCAGTCATGGCAGGTTGCGATCGCGCGCACGCAACAGCAGGCTTGACCTGTGACGAAGCTTATACAATTTCCTGGAAAACGGCCGAAGCCCGATCAAACGCTATGCCGTAACGGACACCATAAGTGGGCAGTGGTTAAGTCAGATCCGTTTGCCGTGCGCCGCGGGGAACTGATTACGCGATTTCGCTGTCAGCGATGTGGCAAGGAAAAAACCAAGGCGCAATGACATCGACGTTCATGCGTCTAGGCATTAGATCGTGACAATACCGTCCAGTTGTCTACGCCTGAGAAGGCGTAGGGAAGAAACTCTGCGCGACTTACAGTTCGCATGAAAGAGCAGGCAGCGTAAATATCGCCCTCGGAGTAGTAAGCTTGGCGCACCCTTTGCACGGGAATGTCTGCTACCGGATCATGAATTGAGCTTTCTAAATGTATTTCTGCTGAGCTCACGATGAGTTTACTGGGCCTTTGCGTGTTTATTTGCATGAGCAGTTGGGGGTCATATTGTAGTCCGTCGCCGTTATCAGCCGGCTGGTGCTTGTACCAAAAGGCTCGAGATTGGCTCTCAGTTGCTGGTATTTCGTGATTGAGCTCCGCTGTTATCTTAATGAGATCAGTGCCCAGGCGAGACACGCTCGCTTGCAGGCAGTTACCGTCTATTGAAAAGTCGATGTGCGCCAGTTTCTTGGGTTCACCCATCATAGGGCGACCGAACAGGATGGCTGATTCGTTAGAAATGAAAAATGATAGGCAATAAGTTCCTCGTAAATTTTTGTCGTGCTCTGGCACAGCGCTGACCATGAGAAAAGCAGCTCGATAGGGGCCTGCGTTGCTGCCGCGCCAATCGCCTATCGTGAGGCTCGCAGGACCAGCCCCGGGTTCTAGGCCAGGTGGCAACACCTCCCGAACAAAATCTACATCTGTATCGAAGGGAACGTAAAGTACCCGTCCATCGCGAGCGTGAGGTTTTGCCAAAACGGCCTGTAGCTCTGCGATTTCTTCGGGGTTCTTAACGTAGCCCATAGTCGTTCAGCTTCTCTTAGTTTTGGTGCATACTGTTTTAGGAAAATTTCTTAGTGGTTCTAGTTTGAACCAATTATCGCTTTCTTCAAAGCGTCAATTAAAGCGCCGAGGATTTGGAATGGATGCTTCACGGACGGACACCCCTCTTTCCACGTTTAACAATGTAATGACGCGTGTTTTCCCCCTACCTGCGGATCAATCAACGTTGCAGGGATTTGTCGATAAGTATTTGAATGATCCGTGCCACAGCGGTGGTAATTACTTTCGCGTAGCGCTTCCGCTGGTGTACTTGCAGTTATTGGATTACGGCTCTATGAGTGGTCGCTTAACGGGCAGCGCGCATACCTCTCAGAATGAGCTCTTATTCATGGTTGTTTTAGAGTGGTTTGAAGAGTGCGTGAGCGGCACTTTCAAATTTAATGGTAAGGCTTATAAGAGACACGCTGAAGGCAATGCCTTGGTGACCCCATTTATTTTTGTAGATAACCCTTTGTCGGTCATGATGGGCAGGGAAAATTTTGGCTGGCCCAAGTCACTTATCAATGTTACCCCCGTTGCTCCTGGCTGGGCGCCCGAAGCGGGCCAGAATGTGCCTATTATGCGCATTGCTGCTATGCGATTGGCGCAGTTTTACGAGGGGAAATCCCAGAGATTTAGCACGATCATGGAGATTGAGAAACGCGCAGGCTATACAGATGGTACAACGGGGGTTTCGCTTGATGCGGTAAAGGCGCTTACCGACTGGTGGGCTGGCTCTAAACGAAGTTATGAAACACTGATGCAGCAGTGGCGCGAAATTATAGATCTAAGTGCTACAAATGTAGGCTTGATCACGCAAATGTTAGAGCGATACAGGCAAACAGTCTCGGGAAATACTACGGGCTCCGGATCCCTGGCTCATTGGTTCGCATCACTCGGAAATTCTATTGGCGTTAAGCACTTTAGTGATCCACAGGCCCCAAACCAGCCGTGTTTTGAGTCGCTCGCGAATATGCGTACCGAGGTCACAAAAATGTATGGAGGCGGACTACTGGGCAGCTTGGAGTCTCAAGTTTCGAGTTTGGACGGTGGCTTTGCGATTCGTGTTCATCGATATGAAGCGTATCCAGCGCTGAAAACTTTGGGCGTTAAGGTCAGCAAAACGGAAAAGCCAGCGAGAGCAGGGGACCCACCAGTCGATATTCTTACGCCTCTAATGCCTTTTTGGTACCGAATGAATTTTTCGCTTAAAACGAGTGTTCCGCTGTCAACGCGCGTGCATGGCGAGGCTTTTGCTGAGGCGCTAGATCGGACCCAGTTGGCTGACTACCAACCAGAGTTCAATCCTTCAATGGGGCAGGATGTAAACGGGGTGGATGCCTCATGATCGCGCCACTTTTTAGTGCTTACCCAGAACGTAGCAACGTGGCTGATGAAACGTTGCGTAACCCCTACCAATATTTTGGCACAGTAAGGGCGCTGGGCTTGTCTGCTGATGCTGCGATTTTAAAAGCATTCCTAGATAGTTATCTCAATAGTCGGTTATTGGGCTCGGGATTTAAGTTCGATTTATCAGACCCAACGAATCCAACTGTAATAATGGTGGTCAGTGACTTTTATCGGATTACTGGATATCCAGATCGCGGTAATTTCCGGAACCGTAGTCTTCAATTTCATGTGCCGGTCACGCGTTATGAGTGCAACTCGGATCGAAATGGCGAGCAGGGGACGCTGCAGGTATTCTCTTATGCATCCAATATGTGGAATGCCCTAACGTCCACAGAACTTCGTGGCCCGCTGACACGCCACGCACTGATGCGCTGTCGAACTTGGATCGAAGATTTGCATGCTGAGGCGTCGCCCAGCACCTGTTTCTCCATGGCACCTCAAGTTATTGGCGATGATGGAGGCGTTGTCAGTACTTCAATTGTGTCGGTACAAAAACGTGCATCAGGTTTTAAAGCTGTGGAGGAATCACCTAGTAGCTGGGATTTAATAAAGCTGGATAATGTTTTTGCTGTTAAGCAGTTCCAACACCAAAAATATCCAGGAAAAGTTTGTTACGAATCCCTCGTGCAAATTGGTTACGACAACACCGGAATGGCGTCTCGAATCAATTGGCGCAGCGAAGGTGATTCCGAGGGAAGACTCTCGAAGATGTGTGTCCGGATAAGACAAGATGCGGCACACCCGATCGTTGAGGCGTTGGGCCTCAAGACTTGTGACCTTCACAGTTATGGGCGACCCGAGAAGCGTCTGCGTGCCATAGCCCAGTCAGGTGCTGCGGCGGACTTGTCAGATTCCGATGAGGTGAAAGATCATTTGTTAATGCCAACTTTCTATCAGGTTATGGAGGCCGGCTCGCCGGCTAAAGTCGATGCTCACGAGGCCACCCAGCAGCTCAGGACAGACCTAGCGCTTACATCAGAAGCTCCCGACTCTGACTTGGAAGGCGGTTGCATCAAGGAAGCGGGTAGCGAGACACTTTGCTACCGATATCGAAGCGACCGTCCCAGTTACGGATGGATAAAGCCATCAAGCTAACATGGCTATCGGTACGCCGGTGATCACCCTGATGAAGCCCAGCAATGAGCACAGTTTTCTTTGACGGCTGACCGCGCCGCCTTCGCCGTATTGGGTGCTACGGGTTTTACAGGTCGAGCTATTGTGGGTTACCTATTGAAACGCATAAGCGCGCCTCTCAAGTGGATTATCGCCGGTCGCGACGTGCAGGCGCTTACTGAAATGGCGGCAGAATTTGCACAAGGTTACGCGCCTGAAATTGTAGAAATTGAGGATCTTGGGCTGGCTGATATAGGTCGCCTGACGTCCCAGACCGAGTGGCTTATCAATGCGGCTGGTCCTTATGCCCACCATGGAGATCGAGTTATCGAGAGTTGTTTAGGCAGCGGCACTCACTACATTGATATATCGGGTGAGGTTGATGTTATAGGCGACTGGATTCACCTGTTTCATGACCGAGCGGTGGCTGCAAATATTCAAATTATTCCAGCGGCAGGATTTGAAGCTTTACCCTTCGATTTGATGACTAGAGCTGCAGTCGAGAGGATGGCAGCAGATCACCCTGTGACGCAGGTTCACGTTGACGTGCTGTTGTCCTATCGCGGGCTCAGCTGGGTAAATTTCTCCCAATTTGCTTCCTCAGGAACTGTAGCGACTGCGCTGGAGACACTTGTTCGAAATCCATCCAAGCAAAGGTTGATCGATCCGTCGAGTTTGATTGCAAATGACTTGGCGCAGTTTAGTCGGGACCGGAATCGGCTGGATCTGAGCGCAAAATATGATCACGAGTATCAAGTTTGGCGGGCTCCTCTGATTCCTGGCCCCTTTATTAACCCTGCAGTTATCCACCGCAGTAATGCGCTGCTGAATGATCTTGGGGAAGGTTATGGTCAAGGATTTAGCTATGAAGAAAGTATGAATGTCTCCTCAATAGCACCTTGGCCCTTGGGACAATCGGTATTGGCAAACACGTTGGCGTCTAGCGCGCGTGAATTCCTTGCCGCTCTGGGTGAAGACAGCGTAAGGCGGCAATCGACTCTGGCATTGTGGAGGAGTTTAGCGGAGCAGCCGTCACGAGTTACGAGTAAGTCACTTGATGCTGTCGGCTATCAGCTTGATGTTGTAGCCAGTCATCATGGTACTCCTAAGGTCAGGGCTCGAATGTACGGAACGGGTCATCCGGGTTACCGGTCCACTGGCAATATCATAGGGGAAATAGCACTCGGCTTTGCCAAATCTAGGGGCAAGGTTCGACGTGGGGGGGTATTGACGCCTGCAGTTG
>ENA-ORDA01000503-ORDA01000503.1-marine-metagenome-genome-assembly--contig:-NODE-503-length-38980-cov-6.059121_pt1 | contig 38980 bp, 36 predicted proteins | sample MGYA00237778_ERZ508506 | MGnify/ENA primary metagenome ERZ508506 (study PRJEB26177, sample SAMN06267891) | marine metagenome | isolation source: Monterey Bay, California, USA | place: Pacific...
TGATTGTAGCTCAGTTGGTTAGAGCACTGGTTTGTGGTGCCGGGGGTCGTGGGTTCGAATCCCATCAGTCACCCATTTAAATTAAAAAGAGGAGCATTATAGCTCCTCTTTTTAATTAATAAATTTATTTATCTTTCTTAAAAGTAATTGCTTAGGGTGATTTCCAGGAAAGATGGTTATTTTTTCAAAATTAGGATTAAACAATGCAATTGTTGGAGTAGTACTTTGAGATGTTCCATTCCTATTAAAGGAAGCTACCTCTGCATAAAAATCATGTCTCCAGTCATTCCTTCCAGACGATTCAGGTTGTTGGTTGCCATATGCTTTATTATTGTAATAAATAGTGTCCTTTGTTCGACTATCTATTTTGACTGGTATAAAGTTGTTGTTTATTATATTAATAACGCTCACATCAGAAAGAGTTTCTCGCTTCATTTTGTCGCAGTATTGACAGTTTTTTTTGTAAAAATATACTAGAATAGGCTTATTTTTTTCTTTAGCCAACACTTTAGCTTTTTTTAATGAAACCCATGATATTTGAGTTTGAGTAGCTCTTTGGGAGAATGATAGCAATGGTAAGACAGAAAGAAAAAGTATTACTATTATTCTCATAATTTACTTATTAATAATTTGACTTGCTCCATTAATCCATGCATTTGCTCCACCACGGACATAGCCCTGTGAACCTAATTTATTAAACTCTACCTTATCATTTACTTTCTTTGGTGTAACGAACCATCCGCTTGGATATCCTCTAACTCCAAACATCTGTTGGAGTTCACGATTTTGTTTCTGTAATTGTTCTGAAATAGGTGTTCTTTTAGGAAAATCTAATTCCACTAGAACAATATTCTTAGATGCCCATTTTTTAAATTCTGGCTTTTCAAAAACTTCTGCAACCAATTTTTTACACCATCCACACCAGTCACTTCCAGTAAAGAATAAGAATAAAGGTTTGCCACTTTGAGTAGAAATATTTATTGCTTTATTTACATCTGTATGCCATACTAATTCTTTTTGTTGAGCAAAACCATTTAAAGATAATGCTACAAGAAATACTAATAATATTTTTTTCATTTTTTTCATTTTTTAAGTTATCGTTTTTTAGTGCACTCCGTGCATCCATTTTTTAAGAACTGGTGTTAATATAAACGCTAGAATAGCCATTCCTATTGCAACAATACCTACTTGAGTAAATACTGAGGTATAATTTAACAAGGATACAACCCCTTCAGCAGTAGAGCTTGTTGCCGCACCACTAAATCCAGTTACTTTTTCTATCATAGTTGTCATAAATCCTGGTTCAGGAGTTGTTCCTACCTCAGTTGATGTTGTTAATTTTGCTATTGCTCCAGAAATGTAATGAGCATATGAAGATGATAAAAAGTAAACTCCCATCATAAATGCTGTCATACTTTTAGGTGATAGTTCTGTTACTTTTGAAAGTCCAATTGGAGATATAAATAATTCTCCAGTTGTAAGTAATAGATATCCAATCATTAAGAACATAAATGGAGTTCTTCCATCTACATCCATATACTGAGCACTCATTGCAAATACTAAAAAACCTAATCCTAGTTGCAAAATACCTAAAGCAAATTTTATTGGAGTAATTGGGTTTCTCTGTGTTTTTGATAAATATACCCACATCATTGAAAAAGGAATTGCTAAGAAAATAATATATCCAGGGTTTATTGCATTTGTTTGTGATGCGTTCATTAAGGTTAAGTTTACATTTCTTTCAGCAAAAAGTGTAATAGCGGTACCAGCTAATTCAAAGAAAGACCAGAAGACAGTAATTAATAATGTAAGAACTAAAACACTTAATAATCTAAAGTTTTCCATTCTTGATAGCTCCATCATTTTCTTGCCAAGAATACCTAAAATAACTAATCCTAACAAAGATAAAAGTGCTGAATGTAAGTGAAGCCCCTCAGTTAAAACTTCTAATGCATTATATTTAACTAGAAATGCAGCTATTGGAACCATAAGCGCTGCTACAAGGTAGAAAAAGTAATCTGTTCGCATACCATACATTTTCTTATCAATAAATTCTTTTGGTTGATTTCCATTATCGCCAAAAACTCCAGAATTCATTCCTCTCATAAATACAAATAGACCAGCAAGCATTCCAATTCCAGCTGCTCCAAATCCATAGTGCCAACCATATTCATATCCTAAATAACCACATGCTAATGGAGCTAAAAATGCACCAGCATTAATACCCATATAAAAAATAGTAAAACCTGAATCTCTTCTGTCATCACCTTCTGGATATAATCGGCCAACCATTGTTGAAATATTAGGCTTGAAGAAACCGTTTCCAACTATAAGTAAAGCTAGGGCTGCATAAAAGAAAAAGTTGTTAATAGCAAGCTTGTCAAAACCTAACACATCAGTATCAAAGTAGAATGCCATAAAGAAATGACCTAATGCCATTAGAATTCCTCCAAGCATGATAGATTTTTTAAATCCAATAAATTTATCTGCTATCATTCCACCTATAACTGGAGTCGCATACACTAACGATCCATATGCAGCAAAAATTCCAAATGAAACTTCTTCTCTGTATGCTTCATCTGTCATCCATGTAAAAAATTCATTTACCATGTAGAGAGTAAGTAGTGCTCTCATTCCATAATAAGAGAATCTTTCCCACAATTCAGCAAAGAATAAATAAAACAATCCTTTTGGATGGCCTAATAATTGTTGTTCTTGATTTGTCATAAAGTAATTTTTATATTAGGTTGACGAAAATAGTAAATTTTATGTTATAAATTCTTTAAAATAAAATCTGTCATTTTTTGATATAAATGCAGTCGAGTATTACCACCATAAATACCGTGATTTTTATCTGGATAAATAAATAAATCAAACTTTTTATTAGCTTTTACAAGAGCAGATATCATTTCCATACTGTTTTGTACATGAACATTGTCATCTGCACTACCATGAATTAATAAGTAATCTCCTTTAAGTTTGTCAACATGATTAATTGGTGAATTCTCATCATAACCATTAGCATTTTCTTGAGGAGTTTGCATGTATCTTTCGGTATATATATTGTCATAATAACGCCAATTAGTTACTGGAGCAACAGCTATAGCAAGAGAAAATATATCTGCACCTTTAGTAATGGCTAAAGAAGACATGTATCCTCCATAACTCCAACCTTGGATTCCAATTCTTTTTGAATCGATATAATCTAGATTTCCAAAATATTTTGCAGCATTTATTTGGTCAATAAGTTCATATTTACCTAGTTCTTTATAGGTCATTTTTTTAAATTCACTTCCTTTTCCTCCAGTCCCTCTATTATCAACACATGCAACAATATATCCATTTTGTGCCAGCATTTGATACCAATAATAATTAGTCCATCCAAAACTATTTTTCACTTGCTGAGATCCAGGGCCCCCGTATAAAAACATAAATAATGGATACTTTTTGTTTGAATCAAAGTTTGGAGGCTTAATCATCCATGCATTTAGTTCTGCCTCTTCTGTTTTAATAGAAAAAATTTCTTTTTTACTTAAATTAAATTCTTTCATTTTAGCATTGAATTCTGCATTGTCTTCTAATATTTTCAATTGCTCTCCATTTGATTTGTGAAGTGTATAATATGGCGCTGTATTCGCATTTGAGTAACTATTTAGATAGTATTTAAAATTGTCACTAAATTTTATTGAGTTATCACCAATCTGGGTACTTAGCTTTCTTTTTTTGTCAGTAAATAAGTTATGTACATAAAGAGTTCTATTAATAGATCCCTCTTCAGTTGAACGGTAGTATAATTCCATTTTATCACTGTCAACTCCATCAAAAGAAGTGACTTCCCAATTTCCTTTTGTAATTTGCTGTTCTGATCCATCTAGACCTTTTATGTAAATATGATTAAAGCCATCCTTTTCTGATGTCCAAATAAAATTATCATCTGGTAAAAAAGTCAGATTATCATGAATATCAATGTAGTAATTGTCTTTTTCTGTAAAAAGAACTCTATTTGTATTAGATGTAGCGTCTGCAAGAACAAAATCTAATTCATTTTGATGTCTATTCATTCCATAAAGAGCTAGCAGATTGGAGTTTTTAGTCCATTTTATTCTTGGTATATATTCATAGTCTTTTTCTGTATAGATATATGTACTTTTATCTTTTTTTAAATTATAAAAATAAATTCTAACTACTGAATTTTCTTCACCTGCCTTTGGATATTTAAAAACTTCCTGAGTAGGATAAAGTCCACCTTTGAATAAATCCATTGAAAACTCTTTGACGTTTGTCTCATCAAATTTATAATATGCAATATGTTCTCCATCTGGTGCCCATTCAAACGAGCGAACTAAACCAAATTCTTCCTCATAAACCCAGTCTGAGGCGCCGTTTATAATTTGATTTTTTTGACCATCAAAAGTGACCTGCTTCGTTCTTCCACTATTAATTTCATGAATATATATATTATTATCTAGGACATAAGCTATTTTATTTCCAGCAGGTGAAAATGTTGCAAACATTAATTTGTCATCTGATATTTTTTTAAGTTTATTAGTAAAAATATTATAAACATAATATATTGATCTACTTGAGTATCTATAAATTTTTTCTGATTGTGTTTCAAAAAGTAATTTCTTCTCATCATTACTAAAAGAATAGTTAGTTATTCTTTTTAAATCAAACTCATCACTTTTAAATAGTGTTCTAACTTTTTCTCCATCTTTGTATTTATAAACATTTAATTCTTGTCCTAATTCAGAATTTTCAAGACTTACATAATGTTCACCATTATTCATGGAGTTTAAGCTATTATAATTTTTTGGAAAAAAAGAATAGTTTTTCCACAAGTCATCAAGTGTAATATTCTTTTTTTGCGAGAACATAGGGTTTATAACAAGAAAGCCTAGACATATGAGTAGTATCTTTTTCATCTGAAATTATTTTTAATTACAAGATGGCTAATTTAATTAAATTTGCATACATGAAATACAAGAAAATCAATTTTGATGACATATCATTTTTTAATAATTTACTTGGTAATGAATTTGTTTATAGCGATGATGCTAGTAGAGCTAAATATTCTCATGATGAAACAGAAGATTTAAAGTATTTCCCAGAATTAGTTCTTACCCCTAATAATACAAATGAGGTTTCTAAAATTTTAGATTATTGTAATTCAAATTTAATTCCAATTACTCCTTGTGGTGCAAGAACTGGCCTAAGTGGCGGATCTTTACCATTGTTTGGCGGTGTAGCTTTAAGTTTAGAGCGTTTTAATTCAATTATTAAGATTGATGAGAGGAATTTGCAAGTTACTGTTGAACCTGGAGTTATCAATCAAGAGCTAAGAGATGCTGTTGAAAAAAAGAATCTTTTTTATCCCCCTGATCCTGCTAGTAAAGGTTCATGTACACTTGGCGGTAATTTAGCCGAAAATGCTGGTGGCCCAAAAGCACTTAAATACGGTGTTACAAAAGATTATGTTCTCAATTTAGAAGTTGTCCTGCCAAATGGAGAAATTATATGGACTGGAGCGAATGTACTAAAAAATTCTACTGGTTATAATCTCACTCAATTGTTTGTTGGAAGTGAGGGGACTCTTGGTATAATAACTAAAATTGTTTTTAAGTTAATTCCTCTACCAACAAAAGATATTTCTTTGCTAGTTCCATTTAATTCCTCCGAAAAGGCTTGTGAGGCTGTTTCAGCAGTTTTTATAGCAGGAATAACACCATCTGCTTTAGAGTTTATTGAGCGTGATGCGATTGATTGGACCAAAAAATATTCAGATATTGAACTTAATATTGATGATGATGTTAAAGCACACTTGCTAGTAGAGGTTGATGGTAATGATTTGGAAAGACTTTATAAAGAATGTGAACATATTTTTGAGGTCATGCAAGGGTTTGATTGTGGTGAGATCTTACTTGCAGATAGTGAAATACAAAAAAATAGTTTGTGGAAACTAAGAAGGTCAGTAGGTGAGGCAGTTAAATCTAATTCTATTTATAAAGAAGAAGACACAGTTGTTCCTAGAGCTGAATTGGCAAAATTGTTGAAAGGAGTTAAAGATATTGGAAAAGCTTATGGTTTTAAGTCTGTTTGCTATGGTCATGCTGGTGATGGTAATTTACATGTAAATATTATAAAAGGTAATATGAGTGACAATGATTGGAACTTAAAATTATCATCAGGAATTAGAGAAATATTTGAATTAACAAAGAAATTAGGAGGTACAATTAGTGGTGAACATGGAATTGGACTTGTTCAGAAGGAATATATGGATATAGTACTTTCAAAAAAGAATATTGAATTACAGAAAGGAATTAAACAACTTTTTGATCCTAGCTATATTTTAAATCCTGGAAAGATTTTTAGTTAAATTTTAAAATAATTCTTTAACCATATAAATACAAATGTATTATGGAAATACATTTTAGATCATTGTTAAATCAATAATAATTATTGTACCAAAAATTATAGAAGCGAAACCATTTAAAGTAAAAAATGCAAGATTAACTTTACTTAAATCATTGTGCTTTACTAAAGTATGTTGGTAAATTAATAGGGCTGAGAAAATAATAAATCCAATCCAATAGATGTTGCCGAAATTAAAATAGTTTGGAATTTGAGATAAAATTAGTATTACAAATAAGTGAAGTATTTTTGAAAGATTTAAAGCTTTTTTACCACCTAAAAGTACTGGAAATGAATGTAGTTTTTGTGATTTATCAAATCTTTCGTCTTGAAGTGAATAAATAATATCAAAACCGCTAACCCAAAATAAAACAGCTAGTGAAAACAATATTGGAGTTATATTAAATTCTCCACTTACAGCTAAATATGCTCCTATTGGAGCAAGAGCGAGGCCTAATCCTAAAATTATATGGCATAGTGAAGTAAAGCGTTTTGTATAGCTATATCCAAGTATTATCAATAATGCAACAGGGGATAGAGCAAAGCATAATGAGTTAATAAAATAAGTTATTGTAATAAAAAGTATAGAATTTAGTATTACAAAAATCAATGCATTATTTGGGCTAATTGATCCATTTGGTATTTCTCTAACATTGGCAGTTCTTACATTTTGGGAATCAATTTTTCTGTCAATATAACGATTAAATGCCATTGCTGAAGAGCGTGCAAAGATCATGCATAATATCACATAAATCAAGGTAATCCATTCAAAATCATATGTTTTAGAAGCTAAAAAGAAACCTATAAACGCAAATGGCATAGCGAATACTGTATGACTAAATTTGATTAAAGAAAAATATTTTTTCATAAACTATATTGGGTTGTTAATTTCAAATGATACAGTAGAATCTTTTGTAATTAGCCAATTATTATCAAACTTTTCAATATCTAACCAAAATAGCCCGTTAGGGTGATCCTTTTGTCTAATAAGTTCCCATTTTCCTTTAAGAGTTGCAGTCGTCTTTGAGATAAGTTTTAGATTTAAAATTTCAAATCTCAATTCTCCCATGCTAGATTTTGTTGGGTAACTGTTTTTATATCGTTCTAAAGTATTTTTCCATCCATAAGCTGGTTTATGATTTAGTGAAGTGAATACTAATTTTTCAGAATTCCAATAGCCTTGCATAAACCCATCAATATCTCCGTTATTCCAACATTCCTGTTGAGAGCTTAATATCTTCTTTATAGTATTAATCTCATTAAGATCCTGCTTAAGGACATCAACAGAATTGGTATTATTCATATTGCAAGAGAGTAATATAAGAAGAGATAAGGTAGATAATTGTTTCATAATTCTCGCACCAAATCTAATGAAATTTATCTATTATATTTTACGATATTTGCAAACAATTATGAGTAAAACAAAACCGTCTATACCAAAAGGAATGCGTGATTTCAATTCTAATGTTATGTTTAGAAGAAATTACATTTTTGAAACTGTTAAAACAGCTTTTGAATGCTATGGTTATGCCCCAATTGAAACCCCTGCGATGGAGAATATTCAAACTTTAACTGGAAAGTATGGAGATGAAGGTGATAGATTGATTTTTAAAGTTTTAAATTCTGGAGATTTTTTGTCAAAAGTTAATATTGATAAGGATACTGACTCTAAGAATTTAACTAAATCAATTGTTGAAAAGGCTTTAAGATACGACCTTACTGTGCCTTTTGCTAGATTTGTAGCTCAAAATAGAAATGAGATTACATTTCCTTATAAACGCTACCAAATGCAGAATGTTTGGAGAGCTGATCGACCTCAGAAAGGAAGATTTAGAGAATTTTTTCAATGTGATGCTGATGTAATTGGAACTGACTCTTTGTTATGTGAGGTTGAGTTAATTCAACTGTATGATGAGGTATTTACTAAATTAAAAATCCCTAACGTAACAATAGCAATTAATAACAGGAAGATCTTAAGTTGCATGGTTGAACTAATGGATGCAGAATCTTTATTTGATGACATTGTTATTATACTTGACAAAATAGATAAGATTGGTATTGAAAAAGTTAAAAATGAGATAGAAGTTTTAGGGGTAGATAAATCTTCACTCTCTATTTTAGATTCATTTTTAAATGCAAAAAGTATTGATGATTTATCGACTCTGCTAAATAAATCAGAAGTTGGAAGTAAAGGCTTACAAGAGCTGAAGTTTATTTTTGATAATATTTCAAAGTTAGGACTACAATCTGCTTGTTTGAGTTTAGATATCTCACTTGCAAGGGGGCTTAATTATTATACTGGTTGCATATTGGAGGTTAAAGCTAATGATGTTGTTATCGGTTCAATTGGTGGAGGAGGTAGGTATGACAATTTAACTTCTATTTTTGGGCTAAAGGATGTTTCTGGAGTTGGTATCTCATTTGGTATTGATCGAATTTATATTGTTATGCAAGAGTTAGAATTATTTCCAGCTAACATTGATACTACTACAAAAGTTCTTTTTGCCAACTTTGGAGAAACAGAGACTGCATATTGTTTGCCTTTATTGAAAAATTTACGAGAGCAAGGAATAAATTCAGAGATTTATCCTAAAAATGATAAGATTAAAAAACAAATGGCATATGCTAATAGCAAAGGCATCCAATTTGTAATTATAGTTGGAGAAGATGAGATGGATTCTGGAGTTTTATCAGTTAAGAATATGGAAAGTGGAGAACAGATTAATTTAAGTGTTTCTGAAATGTTAAAACAATTTTCTTAAATGAATAATTATACAATAGATAATAAAACACTAACGCTATCAATTATTAATGATATAATTGAGAAAGAGACTAAATTACAATTAAGTAACAGTGTTATTAAAAAGATAGAAGATTGTCGTGCTTATCTTGACAAGAAAATCAAGAACTCAGATAAACCGATCTATGGAATTAACACTGGTTTTGGTTCACTATGCAATAATAAAGTATCAAATGATGATTTATCGAAATTACAATCTAATTTAGTACTATCGCATGCATGTGGCACAGGAGATAAAGTTCCAAATCAGATTGTGAGAATCATGCTCTTACTCAAAATTCAGTCATTGTCATATGGGCATTCAGGAGTACAACTTAAAACAGTTGAGCGTTTGATAGAAATGTTTAATAAAAACATATTTCCTGTTGTTTTTCAACAGGGCAGTTTAGGAGCATCGGGAGATTTAGCACCTTTAGCTCATTTGTCTCTTCCTTTGTTAGGCAAAGGAAAGGTCATTGTTGATGGTATTGAAGTTGAAACATCATCAGTCATGAAATCTAATAATTGGAGTATTATTGATTTACAATCTAAAGAGGGCTTGGCATTATTAAATGGCACTCAATTTATGGGTGCATATGGTATATGGAGTTTATTAAAATCAATGAAACTCTCTTATATGGCTGATTTAATTGGATCAATATCACTAGATGGATTTGATGGGAGAAGTGAATGTTTTGATGAGCTGATTCATCATATTCGTCCCCACAAGGGTCAAATTAAAACTGCAGAAAATATTCGTGATTTTTTAAAAGGTAGTGAAATCCAAGATAGTTTTAAAGAACATGTTCAGGATCCATATTCTTTTAGATGTATTCCTCAAGTGCATGGTGCATCAAAGGATGTAATTGAGCATGTAAAAAACATATTTACTACTGAAATTAATTCTGTTACAGACAATCCAACTATCTTTATTAATGAAGACAAGATCCTTTCAGGTGGAAATTTTCATGGTCAACCACTAGCAATGTCTATGGATTATCTAGCTATTGGACTTGCTGAATTAGGTTCTATTTCTGAACGAAGAACTTATCAGTTAATTTCTGGACAAAGAGGATTACCAGATTTTTTAGTTGCCGATCCTGGTCTGAATTCTGGAATGATGATTCCTCAGTATACTGCTGCAAGCATTGCAAGTCAAAATAAGCAGTTATGTACTCCCTCTTCAGTTGATTCTATAGTTTCATCAAATGGTCAAGAAGATCATGTAAGTATGGGAGCAAATGCTGCCACAAAACTCTATAAGGTTGTAGAGAATACTGAACGTATCTTAGCTATTGAACTATTAAATGCTTGCCAGGCTATATCATTTAGAGATAAGAAATCTTCTGATTTTATTGAAAATATTATAGATATTTTCAGAGATGAAGTTGCTTTTTTAGATAAAGATAGGCTCTTACATGATGATATTGAAGATTCAATTATCTTTTTACAGAATTTATCTGTAGATTTTGAGATCCTTTAATAGGTAAAAGCGTACTCCAATATATTAGCACCCATCTGCAACGCAATTAAACGAATTGCTGGACTGTCATTATGTACTTCTGAATCTTCCCAACCATCACCAATATCTGATTCAAATGTATATAGGCAAACTAATCTTCCGTCAACTATGATTCCAAATGCTTTTGCGGGACCGGCATCATGTTCATGAATTTTAGGTAGGCCATCCTTAAATTTGTATTTGCCATTGAAAATAGGATGATTATTAGATAGCTCTATAAGATTGTTTTCGGGAAAAAGCTTATTTAGTTCTGAGCGTACGTATGGATCCATGCCGTAATTATCGTCAACATGTAAAAATCCCCCAGCTAGAAGATATTTTCGTAAATTCTCTACATCATTAGAACTGAAAACCACATTTCCATGTCCAGTCATATGAACAAAAGGGTAATTAAAGATATCACTACTTCCAACTGATACTGTTGCAGGTTCTTTTTTAATCTCTGTTCCGATATTTTCATTGCAAAATGCAATTAGATTAGGTAGTGCAGTAGGGTTTGCATACCAATCGCCACCACCATTGTATTTTAATACAGCTATTTGATAAGTGTTTTGTCCAATCCCTACAATAGGAAAGAAAAGTAATATTAGTATTAGTTTTTTCATAAATCAAATATTAATTTGAATATCCTATATAATATTCTTTGTCATTTATGAATGTATTTTCTTCAGATATCCCACTTGGTGGAGTGCCATCTCTATCTATATAGTTAACTAAATATCTAACTATATTCATCCCCCAATTTTGAACATTAGTAACTTCATAATATGCTACTTGTTGTGGATTCTGAACTGCTCTAATACATATAGTTGAACCAACATAACAAAATAATAAAGATAGTAAAGTTGTTAATCTTGTTTTCATTTAAATAATATTTATAGTGTGAACAGCTATTATTCCTGCTGTTTCTGTTCGTAATCTAGATTTAGCTAAATTTACTGCATTAAATTGATTTTCCAAAGCTAATTCAATTTCTTTTTGGCTGAAATCTCCTTCAGGTCCAATTAAAATTATGGTTTTTTCTGTTTTATTTATTGTTTTCAAGTCCTTTTTTTCACCATTCTCACAATGGGCAATATACTTTGTACCATCAAAATCTGTTTTCAAGAAGTTAGTTAAAGAAAGAGCTTCATTAAGTTTAGGTAAATGGTATTTTAAAGATTGCTTCATGGCTGATAGTAAAATTCGCTTGCATCTATCTTTTTTTATTATTTTTCGTTCAGAATGACTGCAAATAATAGGAGTGATCTCATCAATACCAATTTCAGTAGCTTTTTCTAAAAACCACTCAAATCTATCCATATTCTTGGTAGGAGCAATAGCAATGTGTAAATGGTAGTTGTGTTGTTTTTCTTTTTGCTCACTACTTATAGTTTTAAGTCTACATTTCCTTGAATCAGCTATAGTTATTTCAGCTTTGTAAAGATTTCCTTTTCCATCTGTAAAATTTAAAATATCACCTTCTTTTTTTCTAAGTACTTTAGTAGTGTGCTTGCTTTCTTCAGCACCAAGTATTATATCATCTTTAGGGTCTTCTAAATAGAATAGTTGCATTTTTCAAAAATATAAAAAAAACCGAGCAAATGCTCGGCTTTATTAATGCACTAATAAATAAATCTAATGCTTATATTGCTGCCTTTGGTGCTGCTTCTAAAATTTCGGCATTTGCATTATCAGCAAATTGAGCAAAGTTCTTGTTAAAAGTATTTGCTAATTCATTTGCTTTTGCATCATATGCATTTTTATCTGCCCATGTGTTTTTTGGGCTTAATATTTCAGAAGGAACATTAGGACATGAAGTTGGCATGTTTAATCCAAATACTTTATGAGTAATGAAATCAGCATTGTCTAATTCACCATTCAAGATTGAAGTAATCATTGCTCTTGTATATTTTAATGAGATTCTATCACCTGTACCATACTCACCACCAGACCAGCCAGTATTAATAAGCCATACATTTGCTCCGCTCTCATCCATTTTTTCTCCTAACATCTCAGCATACTTAGTAGGGTGTAAAGGCATAAATGGAGCTCCAAAACAAGCTGAGAAAGTTGTTTGTGGCTCAGTAACTCCTGCCTCAGTACCTGCAACTTTTGCAGTATAACCTGAGATAAAATGATACATTGCTTGCCCTCTAGTTAGTTTTGATACTGGAGGTAACACACCAAATGCATCAGCTGTTAAAAAGAAAATATTTCTTGGATTTCTTCCCAATGATGGTTTAGCAATATTATCAATATGATAAATAGGATAACTTACTCTTGTGTTTTGAGTAATTGAGTCATCTTCATAATTTGGTTGATTTGTATTATCAATAAATGAGATATTTTCTAATAGTGCTCCTGGCTTAATGGCAGCATAAATCTCAGGTTCCTTTTTTGCAGATAAATCAATACATTTTGCATAACAACCACCTTCGAAATTAAAGACAGTATCACCATCCCAACCATGTTCATCATCACCTATTAAGAATCTATTTGGATCAGCTGATAGTGTTGTTTTTCCTGTTCCTGATAACCCAAAAAAGATAGCTGTATCTCCTTCTTTTCCAACATTTGCACTACAGTGCATGGCAAGTACATTTTTTTCATGTGGAAGAATATAATTTAGAGCAGAGAAAATTCCCTTTTTAATTTCTCCAGTGTAAGCTGTACCACCGATCAGTATTATTTTTTTTGTAAAACTTAAGATAGCAAAGTTGTGCTGACGTGTGCCATCAACTTCTGCATCTGCCATAAATCCTGGTGCATTTAATATAGTCCATTCAGCATCAAAATTTTCAATTTCAGCATCTGTAGGGCGTAAGAACATGTTGTATGCAAACATATTGCTCCAAGGAAACTCGTTTACTACGCGAATATTAATACGATACCTTTCGTCTGCACATGCATAAGAGTCTCGCACGTATATATCTTTGCAGCATAAGTATTCTAATATTTTATTATGTAAAAGGTCAAACTTTTTTTCATCAAAAGATAAGTTTACATCACCCCACCATACAGAATCTTCTGTGATTGAATCTCGCACTATGAACCTGTCCATTGGAGAGCGTCCAGTGAATTCTCCGGTATTTACATTTATTGCTCCTGTAGAAGTTAGTGTGGCTTGTCCTTTTTTTACTGCAATTCTTGATAGCTCCTCTGGAGATAAATTCCAATGTGCAGTTCCGTCTTTAATTCCTAAATCAGATATGGTAGCATTATTTGCTCGCTTGCCTGTTTCGGTCATTTTTTAATTTTTTTAAGTAAGACAAAGGTATATATTAATACTTTATAGCATTAATTTATTTCTTTTTTTTCAAGCAAAAAAATAATAAAAACCATCCAATTATTAATAAGAGTCCTCCTATTGGGGTTATTAATCCCAGAAGAGGAAAAGAAATCACTAGCAAATCTTTTAAAGCTAAGAGATAAATTGAAAATGAAAAGAACAATGTTCCAAGAAATAAAAAGAATAAACTTTTTGTAACATGAGTATTGAATTTCTCTCTGTTTAGTGAGATTGACAATATGGCTAATGCATGAAAGAATTGGTACTTAACGCCTGTTTCAAATGAGGTTAATTGAACACTAGTAATTAGATCCTTTAGATAGTGTGCACCTAAAGCGCCAAATATAACAGCAGTTAATGCAAAAAATATCGATATTCTAATAAAATTATTTGTAGTCATATTTTTATTTATTGTTGTAAAAGTAATACATTAGCTCTTTAATCAACTTGATAAAATGAAAAATATATTAGTAATAGGATCTGGAAGATCTGCAGTAACATTAATTAAGTATTTACTTGAAAATTCAGTCAAAAATGATTGGAAAGTAACCGTTGCTGATTTTTCTTTAGATTCAGCTCTTGATGCTGTGGATAATAATGTTAATGGAAGGGCTATTTTATTTAATGTTGAGGATGAATTACAGAGAAGTAAGGAAATTAAAGGTTCAGATATAGTTATTTCAATGTTGCCTGCTAGCTTACATGTTACTGTAGCCAAGGATTGTATAAAATTTAAGAAAAATTTAGTTACAGCCTCATATGTTTCAAATGAAATAGCTGCATTAAATGATGAAGCTAAAAAAGCAGGTGTTTTATTATTAAATGAAATTGGTTTAGATCCAGGAATAGATCACATGTCTGCAATGAAAGTAATCGATGATATTAAGGACGAAGGAGGTGAGATAACATCTTTTAAGTCATACTGCGGTGGATTAGTACATCCAGATTATGATGATAACCCTTGGAATTATAAATTTACATGGAATCCAAGAAATGTTGTTCTAGCAGGACAAGGAACAGCACAGTATATTGAAAGTAATTCTTACAAATATATTACTTACACTAAACTGTTTGAACGAACTGATATAGTCTCAGTTTTAGATGCTGGTGAATTTGAAGGCTATGCTAATAGAGATTCACTCTCATATAGAAAATCATATGGACTACATAATATTTCAACTCTTTTTAGAGGAACATTAAGAAGAAGGGGTTATTCTGAGGCCTGGAATATTTTTGTTCAATTAGGAGTAACAGATGATAGTTATAAAGTAGAAAATTCTAATACATTAACTTATCGAGATTTTATCAATATGTTTTTGCCTTGTGACTCATCTATATCTGTTGAAGAAAAATTATGTATAGAATTTAATTTGAGTGTTAATTCCACAATATATAAGAAATTAGAGTGGCTTGGTATTTTTTCAGAAAAGAAAGTAATAGTTAAAAATGCTAGTCCAGCTCAAATTCTACAATCTATTCTTGAAGATAAATGGTCTCTTGGTACCAATGATAAAGATATGATTGTAATGCAACACCAGTTCGAATACATATATAAAAACACAAAGAAGAAGCTTAATTCATCTTTAATTGTATTTGGAGATACACCTAGATTTACTTCAATGGCAAAAACTGTAGGATTGCCTGTAGCTATTGCAACTAAATTAATTTTAGAAGGAAAAATAAATGAAAAAGGTGTAAAAATCCCAACTAGCAAAGAGATATATTTACCAGTACTAAAGGAGCTTAGTGAAAATGGTATTAACTTTGTTGAAGAATTAGTTTAGATCAATAATATCTCTAGGTATCTTAACACCTACATTTTTATCATTGTGATTAATGTCTAAGATAAATTTATCATTCCAAGGCACACAAAATTCAGTATTACTTTTCTTATTGTAAATAAATATTAATTTTTGTGTAGTTTGAGAATTGATGTAACTAATTTCTCCTAAGTACCCTAGTTTAGAGTCAATTACTTCATATCCGATAATCAATTCATCTACTGTCTGGTTACTCGATTCATTTGGAAGATCCTCAAATGGAATATAAACACTTCGTTTTAATAATTTCCTTGCATCTTCTTCGTTTGCAATATTTTCAAATTTTACACGAATAATTTCTTTCTTTGGATTCTTTATATTTTCAATGAAATAGGGTACCAGAATTGTATCAATATCGATTAATAAATATTTTAATCTAGAGAAATCTAAAGTTATTAGTTTTTCATTATAAATATTAATTTCTCCCTTAAAGCCGTGAATTTTATAAGTATTTCCTAATAGAATGAAATCTTCTTTAGTCATAAATAGTTCAATTAAAAATACAAAAAGATGAGATCATATGTAAAAATACATATAATAATAAGATTTTTTAAATCGGGATTATTTTTTGTCCTTAGTAGCAGGAGCTTCTTCCTTAGCAGGAGCTTCTTCCTTAGCAGGAGCTTCTTCCTTAGCAGGAGCTTCTTCCTTAGCAGGAGCTTCTTCAGCAATTAATTCAGATTTCTGTAGCGCTATGTTTGCTGCTCTCTCATCATTTTTAGCTTTTTCAGCTGCAAGTGATGCTTTTTCTTTTGCTAGTATCTCTTTTGCGATTGTATCTTTTTTACTTGCTACCTGACCTTCTTTATTTTCCATCCATGCAGCAAATCTTTTTTCGGCTTCTTCTTCGTTAAAGGCTCCTTTAGAAACACCAACCATAAGATGTTTTTTCATCATTATACCTTTATATGATAAGATTGCTCTGGCAGTATCTGATGGTTGTGCTCCTTTTAAAAGCCAGTTTACTGCACTGTCAAAATTAATATCTACAGTAGCAGGGTTAGTGTTAGGATTGTATATCCCTAACTTTTCAATAAACCTTCCGTCTCTTGGAGCTTTTGTGTCAGCTACAACTATGTGGTAAAAAGCTTGTTTTCTTCTACCGTGTCTTGATAATCTTATTCTTGTTGCCATTTTTTTTAATTTGGTTAAACCATCTCTGTGATTAATCCTCATTATTGAGGGGCAGCAAAAATAGAAATCTTTTGTAAATTTATTGCTAAAATTACAGAAAAATGTTTTTTTTATTTTTCAATTATTGAAAATCATAAAAATTAACTAATTTTGCATTCCGGATTTTAAAAATTAAAGAATGAGCACAGCATCGAAAAAAAATAAAAATAAAATTTCTAAAGATCAATTTAAAGAAACAATATTATCTGATTATAAATTAGCTTCGGAAGTTAGAGAAAGCGGAGCACAAGGAAGAAGAGATGTCTTATCTGGTAAAGGTAGCTTCGGTATTTTTGGTGATGGTAAAGAATTAGCACAGATAGCTTTATCTAAAGTTTTTAAAGATGGCGATTTTCGTGCGGGCTATTATAGAGATCAAGCTTTAATGACTGCAATTGGTCAATATTCACCAAAACAAATGTTTTCAGCATTATACGGTGATCCTGAGCTAGATAGAGAGCCAAGTTCAGGTTCTAGGCAAATGATGAATCATTTTGGAACTAGATTTTTAAATGATGATGGTAGTTGGAGAAATTTAATGGAACAAAAAAATTCAACTTCTGATATGGCATGTTTAGCATCTCAGTTCCCTAGATTAGTTGGACTAGCTCAAGCTTCACAAGTGTACAGGCAAATACCTGAATTAGCAAATAAGAATACAGGTTTCACTAATAAAGGTAGTGAAATTGCTTTTGCAACAATTGGTAATTCTTCTTGTGCTGAGGGTCATTTTTGGGAAGCTGTAAATGCAATAGGAGTACTACAAGTACCAGCAATAATATCTATTTGGGATGATGGTTATGGTATTTCTGTCGCTAATGATGTTCAAATGACTAAATCTGATGTATCTGAAGTTCTATCTGGATTTCAAAATAATGATAAAGGAAAGGGTTTTGAGATTGTTAAAGTTAATGGTTGGGATTACCCATCTTTAGTTAATGCATACGAAACTGCAGAAAAATTAGCTAGAGAGAGTCATATTCCATCAATTATTCATGTAGTTGAGATGACTCAGCCAACCGGACATTCTACTTCTGGTTCTCATGAGAGATATAAAGACAAAGATAGATTACAATTTGAAATTGATTTTGATTGTATCAAAAAATTCAAAGAATGGATTGTTGAAACTGGTATTGCTAGCTTAAATGAATTAGAACAAATAGATAAAGACTCCATCAGCTCAGTCAAGACTCAAAAGAGAGAAGCTTGGTTAGAGTACCAAGCTCCAATTAAGGAAGAATGGAAAGAATTACAAGGTATTTTCAATTCAATAGCTGCTCAACACGATATCAAAGAAATTGCTGAATGGATTACTGAACTAAATCAAACTGCAATGTTTGGTATATTTAGAAGAGATTTTTTAAGTAAAGCAAGAAATTTATTAGCTATGTTAGCTACAGTAGATTCTTCTGAAAAACATAACTTAAGAAGGTTTATAAATAGAATTAATTCTGAAAATCACAACAGATACAATACTAAGCTATACAATGAAACCAGTACTTCTGCCCTTAAAGTTGATGAAGTAAAACCTGAGTACGACCAAAATGCTGAGCTTGTTGATGCTAGAATTATTTTAAGAGATAATTTTCATCATATGTTTGATACAATTCCAGAAGCAATGATTTTTGGTGAAGATGTTGGAAAGATTGGTGGTGTAAATCAAGGATGTGAGGGATTACAAGATAAATTTGGTGATATCAGAGTTTCTGACACAGGAATTAGAGAGGCTACAATTATTGGTCAAGGAATTGGATTATCTTTAAGAGGTTTAAAACCAATTGCAGAAATGCAATATTTAGATTATGTTATCTATGGTTTTCAACCAATGGTTGATGATATATCATCTTTATTCTACAGGACTCATGGGGGACAGTTAACACCTTTAATTATTAGAACTAGAGGTCACAGATTAGAAGGGATATGGCATTCAGGCTCTCCAATGGGTATGATATTAAACGGAACTAGAGGAATGTATTTGTGTGTACCAAGAGATATGACTAGAGCTGCCGGATTTTATAACACATTAATGCAATCAAACGATCCAGCTATGGTTATCGAATGTCTTAATGGTTATCGAATTAAAGAGAAATTGCCAAATAATATTGGTGAATTTAGAGTGCCTCTTGGAAAAGTTGAAACTACTAAAAATGGAAGTGATATTACATTAGTAACATATGGAAGTACATGGCGAGTAGTTATGGATGCAGCAAATAAATTAGAAAATGCTGGAATTTCATGTGAGGTAATAGATACTCAGACGCTTGTTCCTTTTGATTTATCACATGATATTGCTAAAAGTGTTAAGAAAACAAATAGATTATTAGTAATTGATGAAGATGTTCCAGGTGGAGCATCAGCTTACATAATGCAAAAAATCGTTGAAGAGCAAAATGCATATAATTTTTTAGATTCAGAGCCTCAAACTTTAGCTGCAAAGGAACATAGACCTCCATATGGAAAGGATGGAGATTATTTCACTAAACCATCAGCAGAAGATATATTTGAAAAAGTTTATTCAATGATGCATGAATTTAATCCATCAAAATTTCCATCTCTTTACTAGATGAAAAGAATTACAGAATCTGATTCTAATTATGATGAATTGGAAAAAATGAGTCTATCAGACTTATTATCCAATATAAATCTTGAAGATAAAACTGTCGCTAATTCTGTAAATAAGCAAATTCCTCAAATTCAAAAACTTGTTAAAGTAATAGTTGAAAATATGAAGTTGGGTGGACGTTTATTTTACATTGGTGCAGGTACATCTGGAAGACTTGGAATAATTGATGCTTCAGAATGTCCTCCTACTTTTGGAGTTAATCACAATATGGTTATAGGAATAATGGCTGGAGGAGATAAGGCTATTCGTAAGGCCGTTGAATTTGCAGAAGATGATTTTGATTTAGGATGGAAAGACTTGCAAGAATATAGGATTAACTCAAATGATATTGTAATAGGAATAGCTGCTTCAGGTTCAACGCCATACGTTATAGGTGCATTAAAAAAATGTCAAACTGAAAATATTACTACATCTTGTATAGTTTGTAATGTTAATTCAACTGTAGCAGAAGTGTCAGATTATCCAATTGAAGTTATTGTTGGTCCAGAATTTGTTACAGGAAGTACAAGAATGAAATCTGGAACTGCACAGAAAATGATATTAAATATGATTTCAACTTCTGTAATGATATTGCTTGGCAGAGTAAAGGGTAATAAGATGATTGATATGCAGTTGTCAAATAAGAAATTAATAAATAGAGGTGTCGAGATGTTAATGCATGAAGTAGGTGTTGATTATGATACTGCTTGTTTACTATTGAAAAAGCATGGTTCTGTGAGAGATGCAGTAATAAATTATAATGGATAAAGATAAGTTAATTAAAGGCGGAATTTGGCTATCAGGTTTTTCAATGAGTATTATGATATCTGCTTTTTCTATATTTATTGGCTTTAATAATGTAAATAAACAAGATGACTATACAATTTTAACATTAGGTCTTTTACTTCTTCCACTGGTTTTCTATTGTGCATACAGAGGATTTAAATTAGTATTGGAAGCTATATTTAACTAGTTTTATTTGCTTTTGTCATTTGTCTCTTTCCGGGTGGACCGTCTAGAACTTCGATGTCAAAACCTACTTTTTTCATTGACCTTTTTACTATACCTTTTGCACAGTAAGTGACAAGGAAACCATCAGCTTTTAAAAAATCAAACATTTTTCTAAATATTTTCTCACTCCAAAGTTCAGGTTGCTTTTCAGGAGAAAAAGCATCAAAGTAAATGATATCAAATTTTGTGTTCGAAGTAAAACTTTCTAAATCAATACAATCTTTTCTAAGATTGAAATATTTATCAATTATATTGTGTTTACCCCAATCACAAATGTGGATATCTAATAACTCTTGTTGATGCATTCCTATCAAATCTGTAAAGTTTAGTTTAGAAATGACATTTTTTTTAATAGGATACAGCTCAATTGCATGATAACTAACTTTTACTTTTTTAATATTTGCTTTTTGTTTAGTGAGTAGAGCATTTAGTCCTGTCCCCATGCCAATCTCAAGAATGGAAAGATTTTTTTTTATACTTCTTGAAAAGCCATTTCTAATAAAAACATGTTCAGCTTCAACTATTGCACCATGTTTTGAATGATAACATTCATTTATCTTATCATTAAAGATACTGTGCGATCCATCGTTTGTAATTACTATTTTACTCAATTAGATATTTTTTACAAATATAATTTGATTTACTTTTTACTTCTAATGATTAGAAGAAAAATAGAAGATATAAAAAATCTCTAATAAATTTAATTATTTTTGCAAAGTTTTTAAATTCAACCTATTTTTTGATTCATATTTAATTTATGCAGATAATAAAAACAAATAAATCAAGATTAAAAGAAGTTAATTTTTCTAATTTGCCTTTTGGAACTGTTTTTTCTGATCATATGTTTATTTGTAAGTATAAAGATGGAAAGTGGGTTGAACCAAAAATTATTCCATATGGACCTATTGAGATGAATCCTGGCGCAAAAGTTTTGCATTATGGTCAATCAATATTTGAAGGAATGAAGGCTTTTAAAAATTCTAATAATGAACTTTTACTTTTTAGAAAAGATGATAATTTTATAAGATTAAATAAATCTGCTATTCGTCTGTCTATACCTCAAATTCCTAAAGATATATTTATGAATGGCTTAGAGAAGTTAATATCACTTGATAATGAATGGTGTAAGAAAGATGATGGATATTCTTTATATATCAGACCTTTTGTTTATGCATCCGAAGATGGTGTTAAAGCTTCTACTGCGCAAGAATTTACATTTATTATTATAACTTCTCCTTCCACTAGATACTATTCAGGAGATATTAACCTTTTAGTTGAAGAAAAGTATACTAGAGCACCGCAAGGCGGTGTAGGATTTGCTAAGGCTGCTGGTAACTATGCTGCTTCATTTTATCCCACACGACAGGCAAACAAAAAGGGATTTCAACAAGTAGTCTGGACAGATTCTATTGAACATAAATATATAGAAGAATGTGGTACCATGAATATATGGTTCCGTATTGGTGATAAGTTAGTCACTCCACAATTGTCTGATAGTATATTAGATGGAATCACAAGAAAGAGTGTTATTGCCTTAGCAAAAGATATGGGAATTGATGTTCAAGAGAAAAAGATATCTGTAAAAGAACTATTTGAGGCCTATAATGACAATAAACTTACAGAAGTTTTTGGTTCAGGAACAGCTGTTGGAATTAGTCCAATTAGATCAATAACTTTTAGAAGTGACAAGATGAGTTTTACAAATAATAATGATTCGATTTCTTCAAGATTAAAAAGTAAATTGCAGTCAATTCAAAAGGGAGAAGATTTTGATTCTCATAATTGGATTACAAAAATTAATTAATTAGATTTTAAGTACATTTTGTAGTGCTTAATACCTGCTTCGACAAATTCATCTCCATATTTCGAAAATCCCATTTTTTCATAAAATGATATTACTTGAGACTGAGCATGTAGGTAAATTTTTTCTTTAGTGTTTATTAAGTCATCTAAGATTCGATTAAGAATAATATGTCCATAACCTCTGCCTTGATATTTATCCAAAACAGCAAAACGTTCTAGCTTATATCCATTACTTGTCTTTCTATATCTAGCGGTTGCAATTGCATTATCATCTTTAAGAACTAAAAAGTGTGTAGATTCCTCTTCAAATTCCCACTCTAATTCAGCTGGACAATTTTGACCAATTACAAAAACTTTATGTCTTATTCTATGCGCAATTTGCATATTTTCTTTATCGCTAAAGTTAAATCTCTTTGTAGTAATCATAAAATTGTTTATGATGTAAAAATATGTATTTTTGTATTAAATTAAAATTAAAAATTTATGAAAAAAATATTATTTTCATTAGCATTAAGTATTGTAACTACTATATCTTTTGCTACAAATCTTCATATTGACAATGTTAGAGTTAGCTCTGAAAGTTCAACTATAAAATGGATTGGTTCAAAAATAGCCTCCTCTCATGAAGGAAATGTAAGTATTCAGAAAGGGACACTAGCAATTGATCATGGCACTTTAGTTGGAGGTGAGTTTAGTATTGATATGAATTCTATTGTTTGTACTGATTTAGAGCCAAACAAAGGAGGTAAAAAAATTGTTAAGCATTTAAAGAACGAGGATTTTTTTAATGTTGAAGAATATCCTCTAGCATATGTAAAAATAATTAGAGCTGTTAAAGGTTCAGGTAATACTTATAAAATTATAGCAGATTTGACTATTAAAGGTATAACAAAACCGATTACATTTCAAGCTGATGTTAATGTAAATGGAAAGAATTTTTTAGCAACAGCTAATATGAAAATAGACAGAACAAAGTGGGATATTAAATATGGTTCAGGTTCGTTTTTTGATAATTTGGGTGATAGAGCTATCTTGGATGAAATTGAATTTGACATATATTTATTGTCTGTTAAATAATTAATTCAGATTATTTAATTTGTTTCAACTAATAGTTTAATTTTATTTGCTAATAGTTTTGCAGAATTTTTATTGTTTCTAAACCAAAGTTCTGGTTCAATCAGCTCTAATTCGCTTAATGAAGGTTCATTATTATTATCATATATAATATCTACTCTAGCATATGTAGTCTTGTAAGGGCAAGCTTCTAAGCATTTATTGGCAAATTTAATTTCACTTTCTTTTGCATTGTATTTATTTACTTTACCTCCATGGTCATCTTGTACTCGAAAGTCACCCTTTTTAGCAGTTTTTCTAACTGCATGAGTATATTCTCCACCTATCATAATTAAAGATATCTCACCATTTAAAGTAATATCACTAAGATATTCTTGTAAAAGCATTGATTCTTTGGTTATTAATTTATTAAAGATATCCTCTAAATCAGTATAATTTTGCTTAGTAATGCAGTAAGTATTTCTTGCTGCTCCAGAAATAGCTGGTTTTAAAACTGCTTTTTCCCACTTACTTTTTAGAAAAAGTTTTGATAAACTTTTGCAATCATTTTTTTCAATAAAAGTAGTAGGGGCAATATTTATGCCTTTCTTTTGTAAGAATTTGAGATAATGTTTATCAATATTCCATTTAATGATTTCAAGTGAGTTAATAAATATGGTTTTCTCTTTTGTCATTTCAATCCAAAGAAAAAACTCATCAAACCTTTCAAAGTAATCCCAAGTAGTACGAAAAATCACATATTTTGTTGTACACCAGTTAAATTCATTATCTGCCCAATTTTTTTTACAAACTCTAAGATTTTTTTTCTCAAGTTCTTCTTGAAGTAATTTATCTTCTAATATTACTTGATCAATATACCAATTACTTTCTTTAGGATCAACATATCTAGAATCTGTAAGAATTACTATGTCAAATGATTTATTTTGTGTATGCATATTCCAATAGATCTTTCATTGATAGTATCTCAAGAGTTTTTTCATGGGTTGCTTCTAGAATCACTTTAGGAGCACAATTATGATTAAGTGCTTGTTGCCATCGTTTAGCACAAAGGCACCACTTATCACCCTCTTTAAGTCCTGGAAAATTATAATCTCTATTTGGTGTAGAAAGATCATTACCTAAATTTTTAGAAAAAGATAAAAATTTATTTGTAATGATAACACAAACTGTATGTAGTCCTAGATCATTTTTATCTGTATTACAGCATCCATCTCTAAAAAAACCTGTTAATGGATAATTGCTACAAGTGATTATTTTTTCACCAAATACATTAATTCCCATTACAACAATTTTCTTTCTTATAAAAATAGTAACGTCTTTTTGCAATGAAATTATAGAAGTTATCTAATAGAATTTTTGGAAAAAAATTAAAGATATTCAAAAGGTAATATGGAAATTTTAATTTTTTTGAAATTTTTAAAAGTGCTTCTGATTTTAAAAATATTTCTTTATCTGAAATATAAATAACGGAATCAATATTTTTGATTGACAGAATAGTCATAATATCATTAGCTTCTTTTGATTTTTGAGGATAAAATAAGATTTTATTGTTTTGAATATTCTTTTTAACAAAGGATATGCAATTTAAACAAAACCTACAATTACCATCATATAAGATTACATCATTTTTCATTTATATTGAGTTTGCTAATCAATGACTATATCTCCTCTTGTTCCAATTTTTTGTCTTTGTATAGTTTTTTTATTCTTTAAGCTAATATCTCTTCCTAATAAATCAAATTTTTTCTTGTTTATGGGAGTATATATCTCTTCATTAACTGAATTCGGGTTTATATTTATTGGAACAAGTTCTACATCAATAGATGTTGCTTGATTATTTAAAACTGTTGCATTTACTATTTTAGAATGATATCCATTTTTACTGAATGTAACATCGTAATTTCCTTGTATTAATAACCTATGATAATTACCAATAGGTAAATTAGAATATACATGAGAACTATCAATGTCATGACCTAAGATTTCTATTCTTGCTTTAATAGGTAAACCGCTAATACTGTCTGTTATAATTCCTCTTAGTCCATTTAATGATTGTTCCATATAATTTAAAAGTGAAGGAAAATTTGCATCCCATAGGTCATTTAGATCATTTGGGTTTGGCGTTTTATCATCTGATAATTCTAATGTTATTTCTCGACAATATCTAAAATAATTCATGTAATCTTGTCTACCTCCGTCAACTTCATACCATTCATTTCCATTTGTTATGCCATCATTTAGATAATTAAAATAACCATTTGAACTATTCAACTGACATGAATCAGCGTATTGTTGTGCGACATATTGCCACCAATTATCATCTGCTGTTAATGTACTCCATGTATCCCATGGATAATTGCATACTTCGACACCACCATGCATATTCGCTGAAATTGTGAAGTTAATACTGTCTGCAAGACCTAAAAATATGTTTGTTTCTTGCTGATAAGGATTTCCATCAGGATGAGGGCCATCTTGGGGATCTGGATAATTTCTGTTCAAATCGATAAAATTTGCATTATATCTTGTAGCAGACCATACATCTTGATTTCCTCCATAATATGCTCCATCTGGATTAGCTAAAGGATTTATCCAAATGTCAATTTCATTAACAAGATTAGTTATTTCTTGATTTGTTCCATATTGATTTAACAGATAATCTATTAATCTTAAACTAAGAATATATCCTGCCAATTCATCACCATGCATTGATGATGTATATAAGAATGAAGGCTCGTCTTCTTTTTGACCAACATTATCTGAAATTTGTACACAAAGAATCTCTCTTCCAGAATTTAGAGTGCCTAGACTATGTGTTTTACATAAACTTGGAAAAGAATCTGTAAATGCCATCATTAAATCGACATATTCATCATATGTTGGATAGTAATTCCAGTTGCTTTTAGAAGATTGTATTAATTTATTAGGTTTATGTTTTATGATATCATAATCGATATCAAGTTCTAAAAAGTCTTTGAATTCTTTTTTATTAGCATATGCATAAGCTGTATGAGAATTTGTTTTATGATCTATAGAAATAATATCAGAGATTTTATTTAGTTGAATTTTGTTGTTGTATTTAAAGCTAAAATTAATTTCACCTCTTTCATGAAATAGTTTATCAATATTTTGAGAAAAGCTAATTAGCGGTAAAAATAAAATCAATAGAATTTTTTTAGTCATTTTTCATTTTTTTAAGAGTTTCAATAACAGCATCTTTATGAATTGTAAAAGTCATCATTTTAAGCTTTATATAATCTTCATGGTAGAAATAATATCCTGGAAATCTTCCATTTCTTGATCCAGACCCACTGTCTTTAATTAAAAACCACCATTTGTTATTTTTATCAATTTTATAACCAATTAAATGTATAGCATGATCATCTGTTGTAGTGCCATTTGAAAATCGGAACTGTCGCGCATTTTCATCAATAAAATCTGAAGGAATATCGTAAGATGGTATCATAGCAACATCATGCTTTGATGAGTAACCACTTTCTGAAACATCTCCTCCAATTGAAATAGAGAAACCGTTTTTTACAGCTTGTTTGATTATTGACATAAAATTTTCTAGTGGGATATTGTAATAGACATCAGATTTCCACCAATTATCTGGAACTATATATTCTTGTTGACTCCAATATGGTTTTTCCATAAGACTCATAAAATCTACATAGCTATTAGTATTTATCTTAGTGACTTGCTTCAAGAAAGATTTAGGAGTAAAATATTTGTTCTTATATTTAAACTTTTCTGGAGGTTTTCCCATGTAATGATTGAGTATCGTTTTAATGTTTTCGATAATTCTATCTTCATTCCAAAAATTAACTGTTTTACAATGATTCAAATAAGTTTTAATTTCATTAAACATTTTTGAATGATTATAATATGGTTGGTCACTTGGTTTTCCTTCGTATGCTTCATATGGTACTATGCCATATTTTGCCATCATCCTCTGTACTGCATTAGTCTCTGATCCTTCTCCTAAATGTGATTCGCCTCTTGTTCTTATAAAGCCTTTTACTTTTTCTATATACTCAAAATACACTGGGTAAAGTTCAGATAAATTTATATTCTTTCCTGTTAACCTATGTATTTCGCTTTCGTAAAAAGATGTTGTTGAAAAGCACCAGCATGTTCCCGTGTTCCCTTGAGAAATGGGATCCTCATTTTCAATAATTGAAAACTCTTCTAAACTATTTGGAATGTCGATATCTTTAAATGACATATTAAAAGATAATTTCTCTTTTTTAGAAAAATCTTCATATCTATTATTTTCTATTAATATATTATTGTAAAAATTGTTGCTTTTCTTCTCAAATATTCCAGTATTTTGACCGTAAATGGTAGTTGATATTAATAATATTAGCCCAATTAATTTTTTCATAATTATATTTTATTTACATGTTTCTTCTATATTGACCACCTACTTTAAATAAAGCATCTGTGATCTCTCCCAATGAACAGGTTTTTGTTGCTTCCATTAGCTGATTGAATATGTTTTTATTTTCAATAGCTACTTTTTGTAATTTCTTAATCTGTTCTTTTGATTTATTTTTATTACCTTTTTGTAATTCATTAAGCATTGAAATCTGATATTTCTTTTCTTCTTCAGTAGCACGAATTACTTCATTTGGAATAATAGTTGGAGATCCTTTTTTATTTAGGAAAGTGTTTACACCAACTATTTGATACTCTCCTGTATGTTTTAATGTTTCATAGTGTAGACTTTCTTCTTGTATTTTACTTCTTTGATACATTGTTTCCATAGCACCTAAAACACCACCTCTATCAGTTATCCTATCAAATTCTTGTAAAACAGCTTCTTCAACTAAATCTGTTAATTCTTCAATAATGAATGCGCCTTGTATAGGGTTTTCATTTCTATTTAATCCTAATTCTTTATTAATAATTAGTTGAATTGCCATCGCTCGTCTAACTGATTCTTCTGTCGGAGTCGTAATTGCTTCATCATATGCATTAGTATGAAGAGAGTTGCAATTGTCATATATAGCATATAGTGCTTGCAATGTTGTTCTGATGTCATTGAAATCTATTTCTTGTGCGTGCAAGGATCTGCCTGAAGTTTGAATATGATATTTAAGCATTTGAGCTCTTTTATTTGCACCATACTTATGTTTAAGAGCTTTTGACCATATTCTTCTTGCTACTCTTCCTATTACTGCATATTCAGGGTCAACACCATTACTGAAGAAAAAAGATAGATTTGGTCCAAAATCATCAATATTCATTCCTCTACTTAAATAATACTCTAAGTATGTAAAACCATTCGCTAGAGTAAATGCTAATTGTGAAATAGGATTAGCTCCTGCTTCAGCAATATGATAACCTGAGATCGAAACAGAGTAAAAATTTCTTACTTTATTTTTTATAAAATATTCTTGAACATCTCCCATCATTTTCAAAGCAAATTCAGTAGAAAAAATACATGTGTTCTGAGCTTGATCTTCTTTAAGGATATCTGCCTGAACCGTACCTCTTACTTTTGCCAGAGTTTCATTTTTAATTTTAACATAAATTTCCTGATCTAGCACTTGATCACCGGAAACTCCAAGTAAAAATAAGCCTAATCCATTATTTCCTTCAGGTAATTCTCCTTGATATTTCGGACGATTTACATTTTTTATTCTATAGATTTCATCAATTTTTGTTTGTACTTTCTCTTCTAAGTTATTTTTTGTTATGTATTTTTCACACTCTTGATCAATTGCAGCGTTCATAAAAAATCCAAGTAGCATTGGAGCAGGGCCATTTATTGTCATGCTTACTGAAGTCATATTGTCTGCTAAGTCAAATCCTGAATATAATTTTTTTAAATCATCTAGACAACAAATAGAAACTCCAGCGTTACCAATTTTTCCATATATATCTGGTCTTTTTCCTGGATCATTTCCATATAAAGTTACTGAATCAAATGCAGTTGATAGTCTTTTTGCTGGCATCCCAAGGCTAACTAAGTGAAATCTTTTGTTGGTACGTTCAGGACCTCCTTCACCTGCAAACATTCTAGTAGGGTCTTCTCCTTCTCTTTTGAATGGAAAGAGACCAGCTGTGTACGGAAATTCTCCTGGAACATTTTCCTGAAGTTGCCATCTTAATAAATCTCCCCAAGCTTCATATTTTGGTAAAGAAATTTTTGGAATTAGAGAACCAGAAAGAGATTTTGAGTGCGTTTCAATTGATAGGTTTTTCTCTCGTACTTTAAATGTAAACAATTCCTTTTGATATTTAGATTTAATATTCTCCCATTGTTCAATTAAGGTTTTGTTTTTTGGATTAAAATCTAGTAGTAATCTATTATATTCTTTTTTAATATTTTCTTTTGTCTCATCTGAACTCTCTCTTAATATTTCTAATGTTGTCTTTAGTGCATATAGATTTTGAGCAATATTCTTTTGTTCGTTCACCCATTTATCGTACTCTTTGTTGTTTTCTGCAATTTCAGATAAGTAACGAACTCTATTTGGTGGGATAACAAATATTTTTTCACTTTGTTCTTTTGATATTTTAAAATCGTTTGTTAGATTACCGATCTTCTTGTCAGAAAATTTACTGATTAAGGCATTAAATAAATTATTTGTTCCAGGATCATTAAACTGAGATGCGATAGTGCCAAAAACAGGCATTTCATTTATATCTTTATTAAATAAGTTGTTATTTCTTTGATATTGTTTTTTAACATCTCTTAGAGCATCTAAATTTCCTTTCTTATCAAATTTATTAATTGAAATTAAGTCAGCAAAGTCGAGCATATCAATTTTTTCTAATTGAGTTGCCGCACCATATTCAGGTGTCATTACATAAAGTGATATGTCAGAGTGCTCAACTATTTCAGTATCTGATTGACCTATTCCAGATGTTTCTAATATAATTAAATCATATTCGGCAACTTTTAAAATATCAATAGCATCATTTACATGTGCAGATAGGGCAAGATTTGCTTGTCTAGTTGCCAATGATCTCATATAAACTTGATCTGATTTTATCGAGTTCATTCTTATTCTGTCTCCAAGTAAGGCTCCTCCTGTTTTCTTTTTCGAAGGATCAACTGATATTATGGAAATATTTTTCTTAGGAAAGTTAATGATAAATCGTCTTACTAACTCATCTACTAAAGAAGATTTTCCTGCCCCTCCAGTACCTGTGATTCCTAATACTGGTGATTTTGATGTAGATGCTAATCTCTTTATCTCTTTTAAGCTTTTAGAATGTTCATTTGGACAATTCTCAGCTGCAGATATCATTCTTGAAATAGCATTTATATTTTTATCTTTAATATCAGAAATATCACCATTTAATTTTTCTCCGATTAAGAAATCAGATTTCTTAATAAGATCATTAATCATTCCTTGTAATCCCATTTCTCTTCCATCATCTGGATGATAAATTCTTGTTATTCCATATTTTTCTAATGCTTTAATTTCTGAAGGAAGGATCGTTCCACCACCTCCAGCAAAAATTTTGATATGACTTGATCCTTTTTCGACTAATAAATCATACATATATCTTAAATATTCATTGTGACCCCCTTGATAAGATGTCATTGCTATTGCATTTGCATCTTCCTCAATCGCACAATTAACAACTTCTTCAACACTTCTGTCGTGGCCCAGATGAATAACTTCACATCCAGTTGCTTGAATAATTCTTCTCATTATGTTTATTGCTGCATCATGTCCATCAAATAGGGATGCGGCAGTAACGATTCGAACTTTATTTTTTGGAATATATCTTTCTTCTTGATTCATCAGGATTTTTTTAATTACCATCAAAGTTAATAATTAGCATACATTTAACTTTCTTTTTTCATTTCTAAAGCATCTTGAAATGACAAAATTTTGTTTTTAAGAATATGAATTTTTTCTTTTGCATCTTTCATCTTGTTTTTCTCATTTTCTACAACATTAATTGGAGCATTTTTAACGAAATTTTTATTATTGAGTTTATTTTGAACAGATTTAAGGAATCCACTATTATAGTCTAAATCTTTTTCTAATTTAGTGATTTCACTTAAGAGATCAATATTGTCATTAATAGGAATGAAAAACTCATTAGATTTTATCATAAATGAATAAGAGTTTGAAGGTTTTTTAGTGATTTTTTCATAACTAATAAGACCTCCAAGCTTGATAATTACATCAATCATTCTATTATTATCACCATTGTTGCTGATTGTTTTTAGCTCTAATTGCTCTTTCGTTGAAATATTGTATTCTTTCCTAATATTTCTGATTCCAACAATTATTTCAGTAGCAGTGCCAAATTCTTCAAGTATTTTTTTATCAATATTTTTAGAATCTGGCCAAGATGAAACAATGATATCTTCACCTTCTTTTCTATTGCTAATTAAGTGCCATATCTCTTCTGTCAAGAAAGGCATAAATGGATGCAAAAGTTTTAATATTTTTTCTAAATAATTAATGCAATCTAGATATGTTTTCTTGTCAATAGGCTCACCATATTTAGGCTTAATAATCTCTAAATACCAAGAGCAAAAATCATCCCATATTAGTTTATACATGCTCATTAGAGCCTCTGAGATTCTATATTTAGAAAAAGATGTTTCAATTTGAGATATAACCTTGTTTATTTTATTGTCAAACCAGATATTAGCTTGTTTTGCACTTTCAGGTTGCTCTTTATCTGATATATCCCAAACCTTAATTAATCTGAACGCATTCCATATTTTAGTACTAAAGTTACGTCCTTGTTCGCATAGGTTTTCATCAAATGGAAGATCATTTCCAGCAGGAGCACATAACAACATTCCAACTCTAACACCATCTGCGCCGTATTTTTTGATTAAGTCTATTGGATCTGGTGAGTTTCCAAGCGATTTACTCATCTTTCTGCCTTGTTTATCTCTAACCAGCCCAGTGAGATATACATTTTGGAAAGGAAACTCATTCTTAAATTCATAACCTGCCATTACCATTCTTGCTACCCAAAAGAATAAGATATCTGGACCTGTAACGAGATCATTTGTTGGGTAGAAATAGTTTATTTCCTTGTTTTGGGGATTATTAATTCCATCAAATACTGATATTGGCCAAATCCAAGATGAAAACCATGTGTCTAAAACATCATCATCTTGCCTTAAATCATTAATTGTAAGTTCTGGAATCTCTTTCTTAGCTAAAACTAAAGCTTCTTCAATAGTTTCAGCAACTACAAAGTTGTTTCCATTATAAAAGAAAGCTGGAATCTGTTGACCCCACCACAACTGACGTGATACACACCAGTCTTGGATATTTTCCATCCAGTGACGATATGTATTCTTGAATTTTGGAGGATGAAATTTAATATCATCATTCATTACATGTTCAAGAGCAGGTTTTGCAAGGTCTGTCATTTTACAAAACCATTGCATTGATAGTTTTGGTTCAATGATAGTATTTGTTCTTTCTGAAAAACCTACTTTGTTTTGATGCTCTTCTATTTTACTTAAGTAACCTTTCTTTTTAAGATCAATCGCTATTTCATCTCTTACATCAAATCTATCTTTACCAATGTAAAGTTGTGCAGATTTATTTAAAGTTCCATCATCATTTAAGATGTCAATGACTTCTAAATTATGTTTATCTCCAATTTGATAATCATTAATATCATGAGCTGGTGTGACTTTTAATGCTCCTGTTCCAAAATCCATTTCTACATATTCGTCGAAAATTATTGGAATTTCTTTGTTGATTAATGGAATGATAGCTTTTTTTCCATTAAGGTTAGCATATCTTTTGTCATTTGGATTTACACAAATAGCTGCATCACCTAAAATTGTTTCAGGCCTAGTTGTAGCTACAGTTATCTTATCTTTAGAATCTTTAATATTGTATTTAATAAAATACAATTTAGAAGCAACTTCTTTGTGTATTACTTCCTCATCTGATAATGCAGTTTTTGCAGATGGATCCCAGTTAACCATTCTGACACCTCTATAAATAAGTCCTTTATTGAAGAGATTCACAAAAACTTTAATGACAGAATCACTCATGTCTTTATCCATCGTGAATTTTGTTCTTTGCCAATCACATGAAGCTCCTAATTTCTGTAATTGATTAAGAATTAAATCACCATGTTTTTCTTTCCAGTCAAATGCATGTTTTAGAAACTCTTCTCTAGAAAGATCAGATTTTTTAATTCCTGATTCAGATAATTTTTTAACTACTTTAGCTTCAGTTGCTATTGATGCATGATCAGTTCCAGGGACCCAACATGCATTATAACCTCTCATTCTTGCTCTTCGAATAATAATATCCTGAATTGTATTATTAAGCATATGCCCCATGTGTAAAACACCAGTTACATTGGGAGGGGGAATAACAATCGTAAAAGGTTCTCTTTCGTCTGGAACAGCATGAAAATATTCCTTTTTCATCCAATGTTGATACCATTTTTCCTCCGTGATTAAAGGATTATATGTTTTCGAAATACTCATTTTTGTACTTTTTAAAGTTTGTAAAATTACAAATTCTAATCCTATTATCAATTCTGAAAAAATCTTATTTGTTTAAAGAAAATATTTTATTAAATTTGCCGTTCTTATTTAGAAACAATAACCCAAAAAATAAATTAATGATGAAGAAAACACTTTTGATACTTGTAATTTTTACAGCTATAAATACTGCTTTTGCTCAAAGAGTTGTTAATAGCAATCAAAAACAACAAACGACTCAATCCGACACTCAAAAATCTGAAGATGTTAATGCTACAATTGACTTTGAATCTAAGGTTGTTGATTATGGAGTTATTGAAAACAAATCAGATGGAGCTAGAAAGTTTGTTTTTACTAATAACGGTACCGATCCATTAGTAATTAAAACAGCAAAGGGAAGTTGTGGATGTACAGTTCCAACATGGCCTAAAGATCCAATTGCTCCTGGTGAATCTGGTGAAATCGGTGTTAAATATGATACTAAAAGAACAGGTAAGTTTACAAAAACAATAACATTAACTACTAATGCTGATAGAAAGCCTGTTATTTTAACAATTAAGGGAAGTGTTAATCCACCTCCAAAAGATACACAAACTTTACAAAAAAAGAATTCTGGAGCTCCATTAGAAAAAAAATAAATATTTAAAAAAAATATAACAACTTTAGCACCCTCTTTAGAGGGTGTTTTTTTATAAATTTATATTATGCCAAAAATTTCACAAAAAGGAATTGCAATGCCTGAATCACCTATAAGAAAGTTGGTTCCATTTGCTGAGAACGCAAAAAAATCAGGTAAAAAGGTTTATCATTTAAATATTGGTCAGCCTGATATTCATACTCCCAAAATTGCATTAGATGCGATTTCTAGTTTTTCCAAAAGTGTAGTTGAATATTCTCACTCTGCAGGTTTTGAAAGTTACAGGAAGGGACTCTCAAAATATTATCAAAATATTGATATTAATGTTAGTCATTCTGATTTGTTAATTACAACAGGAGGTTCAGAGGCACTTTTATTTGCTTTAAATTCTTGCTTAGATGATGGTGATGAAATAATTATACCTGAGCCTTTTTATGCCAACTATAATGGTTTTTCTATTTCTTCAGGCGTTAAAGTTGTCCCAATAGCAACTAATATTGATGATGGATTTGCTTTGCCATCTATACAAGAGTTTGAAAAATTAATTACTAGTAGAACAAAAGCTATTCTTATTTGTAATCCTGGAAATCCTACTGGTTATTTATATTCTAAAGCTGAACTTGAATCACTTAAAGAAATTGTTGTGAAGAATAATCTTTTCTTAATTGCAGACGAAGTATATAGAGAATTTGCATACGATGGTGAGAAACATCACTCTATACTAAACATAAGTGGTATTGAAAATCATGCTGTAGTAATAGATTCTACATCTAAAAGATATAGCATGTGTGGTATTAGGGTTGGTTGTATTGTATCAAAAAATAAGGATGTAATTTCTACTGCTCTAAAATTTGCTCAAGCTCGTTTATCTCCTCCAACTTTTGGTCAAATAGCAGGAGAAGCTGCTCTTTGTACTCCCCAATCATATTTCGATAAAGTAAGTGAAGAATATGTTGACAGGAGAAATGTTTTAGTTGATGGTTTAAATAGTATTGAGGGTGTTATTTGTCCAAAACCTAAAGGAGCCTTTTATGCTATAGCGCAACTACCTGTTGATAACGCTGATGAATTTGCAAAATGGCTTTTAGAAGAATTTAGTTTTGAGGGAGAAACTATTATGGTTGCACCTGCAGCTGGTTTTTATTCAACTATTAACTCAGGATTTAATCAAGTTAGAATTGCTTACGTTTTAAATAAAGACTCTTTAAAAAAAGCAGTCCAAATTCTAAAGGAAGCCTTAAAAGTATATCCTGGCAGAGTTGTTTAATGGATTTAGAAAAACATAAGGAGCTGTCTAAACAAAAGAGAAAAAAAAACCAATCCTTTTTTAGGTCATTAAAAAAAGTAAAACCAAAAACTTTAGATAATATTATTCATAATCTTCATGATGATGTTTTCAATTACACAGATTGTTTAATGTGTGCTAACTGTTGTAAAACTACAGGCCCTTTATTTACTAATAAAGACATTCAGAGAATCTCAAAATATCTAAAGCTAAAACCTTCTGTTTTTACAGAGAAATATTTGCGTGTAGATGAAGATAACGATTATGTTTTACAAAATTTGCCTTGTATATTTCTTAATAAAGATAATTTTTGTGGTATATACGAAGTTCGTCCTAAGGCTTGCAAGGAATTTCCTCATACTGACAGGAAAAAACAATCACAATTATTAAGTGTTACTGAAAAAAATATCAGCGTATGTCCTGCCGTTTATGATATTGTTGAAAAGATGAAAGACAAATTAATAAAGTAGATATTTCTTTCTTTTTTTATTGAATTTAACTAAGTCTTTAGTCCAAGATTTCTTGATTTCACTTGCCGAAAAACCATCTATGATTTGTTTTCTTAAAGTATCATTTCCTGATAGCTTATCAAAAAAACTATTAAAAAAAACTTCTTTCTCAGGACAGTTTTTATAAGTTTCAATAAGCCAATCTAATTTTATTTCTTGTAAATATTCTTTTTGGTTTTTTAAAATTTTGCCAAAACATTTGATGTTTTTATGTTTTGGGTTTTTACTTCCGCTATTGCTTTTGGGAATGAAACTATATTTACTTTTAACATAAGGAGCCCCAAACTGTTGAAATGGATATTTTGTTCCTCTGCCAACACTTACATTTGTTCCCTCAAAAAGACATAAGCTAGGGTATAGGTTGATGGAAACAGCATTCGGTAAATTTGGAGAGGGTTTAACTGGTAAGTTATAAAATGCCTTCCGATTGTAATTTTCCATTTTAATGATTCTTAGATCACACTTAGAAGTTATCCAGTTCTCTCCATTTATCATCAAAGCATACTCACCAATTGTCATCCCATGAACAATGGGAACAGGGTGCATACCCACAAAGGATTTAAATTCTTTCTTTCTTACTGGTCCATCAATATAATGCCCATTAGGATTAGGTCTGTCTAAAACAATCAATGGTATATTGTATTCTGAGGATGCTTCCATTACATAATGTAAAGTTGATATGTAAGTATAAAATCTTGCACCAACATCTTGAATATCAAATATAATAATATCAATATCCTTTAATTGTTCTTCAGTAGGCTTTCTACCTTTTTCACCATATAAAGAAATGATTGGTTTTCCTGTTTTTAAATCAATACCATCACTTACCTTTTCTCCTGCATCTGCTTGTCCTCTAAATCCGTGTTCGGGAGAAAATACTTTTACAACTTCGATTTCTAATGAAATCAAGCTATCTACTAGATGAGTTTGATTAATAATTGATGTCTGATTTCCAACAATAGCAACTCTCTTTTCCTTTATATAAGGATAATAATCTTTAACTTTTTCTGAACCAAGTATAAGATCTTGTGAATTACTATTATATCCAATTAGTAATAAAGCTATAATAATTATTTGTTCTATTTTTGCCATTAAGATGAATGTTGAATACTTTATTGCAAAGAAACTCTTTTCTTCAAAGAAAAAAAATAATTCTTTTACAAAACCAATTATAAACATTGCAATTATTGCTGTTGCAATTTCTATAGCTGTTATGTTAATCTCTATAATTGTTATGAAGGGTTTTAAAAAAGATATTTCTTCTAAAGTTGTTGGTTTTGGATCTCATATTTTAGTAACTAACTTTTCAAATAATAATTCTTACGAGAGTGAAGCATTAAACGCAAGTTTAGAATTAAAAAATTCATTAAAAAAAATTAAAGGAATTGAAAGTGTAAATGCATTTGCAACAAAAGCTGCGATAATTAAAACAAAACAAGAAATACATGGAGTAATTCTAAAAGGAGTTTCACATAATTATGACTGGAGTTTCTTTAATGATAATTTAATAGATGGTGAGCCGATAAAATTAGATTTGAATTCTAAGTCATCTGATGTTTTAATTTCTGAAGAAATATCCAACCGTTTAAAGCTCAATGTTTCAGATAAGCTTATTATGTATTTTATGCAAGAGCCTACAAGGGTTAGAAAATTTAATGTTAAAGGTGTTTACAGTACTGCAATGGTTGATTTTGATGAATTATATGTGCTTGGAGATATTAAGCATATTCAATCTTTAAATTCTTGGACTGAAAATCAGGTTGGAGGATTTGAATTATCTATCTCTGATTTTAGCCAGTTAGATCAAATTACAAATGAAGTATACGAAGCAATACCTTATAATTTAAATGCTCAAAGTATTAAAGAAAAAGTACCACAAATATTTGATTGGCTTGATTTGCAAGATATGAACGTAATTGTAATTCTAATACTAATGTTTATAGTTGCTGTTATAAACATGATTACTGCACTTTTAATTTTGATACTTGAGAAAACAAAATTAATTGGTATACTAAAAGCAATGGGTGCAACAAATTGGAGTATTAGAAAAATCTTTGTCTATCTTGCTGTTCATTTAACCATTAGAGGTTTAATAATTGGCAACAGTATTTCGCTATTACTTGTTTTTTTACAGTTGAAATTTTCAATTATTAGTCTGGATCCTCAAACTTATTACATGAGTACTGTTCCAGTTTATTTTGATTTCTCTCAGATTTTTATATTAAATATATCTGCTATTATTATTTGTTATTTTATTTTAATTATACCTTCAATGATTATAAGTAGAATCTCTCCAGTCAAAGCAATTAGATTTCAGTAATTTTTAATAATTTTGCTTGCCAATTTGAAAAGATGAAATACTACAAAAATATTTTAGAAACTATAGGAAATACTCCTTTAGTTAAGTTAAATAGAACTATAGAAACAGATGCTTTAGTCTTAGCTAAAGTTGAAACCTTTAACCCTGGCCATTCGATTAAAGATAGGATGGCATTAAAAATGATTGAAGACGCAGAGAATGATGGGAGATTATGTAAAGGAGGCACAATTATTGAAGGTACTTCTGGAAATACAGGAATGGGATTAGCTCTTGCAGCTATTCAAAAAGGTTATAAATGTATTTTTGTCAT
>ENA-ORDA01000504-ORDA01000504.1-marine-metagenome-genome-assembly--contig:-NODE-504-length-38810-cov-4.930447_pt1 | contig 38810 bp, 28 predicted proteins | sample MGYA00237778_ERZ508506 | MGnify/ENA primary metagenome ERZ508506 (study PRJEB26177, sample SAMN06267891) | marine metagenome | isolation source: Monterey Bay, California, USA | place: Pacific...
AGAGGAATGATTGTAGCCCAACCTAAAACTGGAAAAACTGTACTTCTTAAAGATGTTGCAAATGCTATAGCTGCAAACCATCCAGAAACCTATCTAATTGTTCTTTTAATAGACGAAAGACCTGAAGAGGTTACAGACATGCAACGTAATGTTCGTGGCGAAGTCGTAGCCTCAACTTTTGATAAAGAAGCAACAGAACACGTTAGAATAGCGAATCTTGTGTTAGAAAAAGCAAAACGATTGGTAGAATGTGGTCATGATGTAGTAATTCTATTAGATTCAATCACCCGTTTAGCGAGAGCATACAATACTGTTCAACCTGCAAGTGGAAAAATACTCAGTGGTGGAGTTGATGCTAATGCATTGCATAAACCGAAACGATTCTTTGGGGCTGCACGAAATATTGAAGACGGTGGTTCATTAAGTATTATTGCAACGGCTCTTACAGAAACAGGTTCTAAAATGGATGAAGTAATTTTCGAGGAATTTAAAGGAACTGGTAATATGGAACTACAATTGGATAGAAAAATATCTAATCGTAGAATTTTCCCTGCAATTGACCTTACTTCTTCTAGTACTCGTAGGGACGATTTACTTCTAGGTGAAAATGTAATCCAACGTATGTGGGTATTACGTAAATACCTTGCCGACATGAACCCTGTTGAAGCTATGGAGTTTATTAACGACCGAATTAAAAACACTAGAAATAATGAAGAATTTTTAATTTCTATGAATAGTTAAGTATCCAAATTTTAAAATTGTTAAAAAGTCCTGTTATAATTTATAACAGGACTTTTTTGTACAACTAATTAGATCTAGTAAATATATTATCCTATACGGTCTCATTAGTAAAAATAATAACAGATAGTACATTTCTTTATAAAGCAATAGAAACTCAATTTAGAATCTTTTAATAAAATATACACTTACCTATTTCATAGTTAAGAGTAGTTCTTGACAAAACGTTTTTACACTGGTAAATAGTCAAAAAAAATCCCTTCCGTTTTCACGGAAGGGATTTTATATTTAATAGAGTTTGCTAGACGCTTACTCTTTGATCAAACGTTTTACAACACTTGATTGTTCTCCTGTAATATAAACCATATATACACCAGTTGCGTAAGCAGAAACATCGATCATTTTCTCACTTTGCATGTTTTGCAAATTGATTTGTGATACTAATTTTCCGTTAAGGTCATAAATCATAGCAGTTTCTAATGCAATATTAGAGCTGTTAGAGATAGTTACTTGCTCATTAGCTGGGTTTGGATATATAGAGATAGCGTTGTTTAATTCGTTATCGTCAGTTCCAAGTAATGTAAGGTCTAATTCAAAAGTACAAGTAGTAGAATTACCGTAATCATCAGTAGCAGTTAAAGTTATATCCCAAACTCCTACTCCTAATACTGTTCCTGGTGCTGGATCTTGAGTTAAACCAAGGTCATCAGCACAATTATCTGTAACCTCCATACCGTCGAAGTAATCAGCTACAGTATGAGTTCCATCAGGGTCTACCATTACAGATTGATCATCTGGACACGTAAATTCTGGTCCCATTGTATCAACAACTACAACTTCACCTGAACAGCTACTAGTATTACCACTAGCATCAGATGCGAATACCGTTACAACAATAGGAGCTCCTATGTCATCACAAGTAAACATTTCATAATCTGCAACTATCACATCGATACCACAAGCGTCAAAACCTTCACTTAAGAAATCCATTGGATCTACCATAGCTTCTCCATTTTCATCTAAAGTTATTATAATGTCAGAAGTTGTTGGTGCGATAGCAAAGTTGATTTCGAAATCATCGATTCCAGCATTCCATCCCCAAGCTCCAGCATCATCATATGTCCAACGTACTTGGAAATTAGCATTTGCTAAAGGTGTACCATCGATAACTCCAGAATTTAATGGTTCTAACTGATCTACATCATAAGTTATAATATTTACCCAGTTTGCACCATCATAAACATCTACCTTAAATGTTTCACCAGCTCCTAGTTCATTAAAAGTATAGTCATAGTTCATATTTACATAATCAACACCTTCCATATTCCATACTGGTGTTAATAAAGATGCTCTATTTGTCTCACCATTTCCAGCTGCATCGTCATCAAAGATAGCTGCATTGGAATCAAATGGTATAGTTCCACCAGCTGCTCCAGCACCAGGTGCTCCAAATGTCCATTCCCAAACTCCTATTTCAGTCTCTAAAGACCATCCAGATGGTAATGAATCAAAATTTTCTGATACAGTTGTTGCTCCGTCTCCAGGACCACAAACTAACACAGGTGCAGTTACGTCTAAAACTTCAACTACTGCAGTACAACTAGTTGTATTACCTGAAGGATCTGTTACATATACTGTTACTTCAGATTCTCCTAAGTTAGAACAATCAAAAGTAAAGTTTGCTGGATCCTCAGTTCCACATATTCCAAATAAGCTATAAACAGCTACACCTGCTCCAGGTGCACCCCAAGCAATTCCATCTTCTGTATTAAGAGCATTTTCGCCATCAGCTACAGTTGAAACTTCCCAAGCAACTGTTCCTGCTGTAGAAGAAGTTCCCAGTGTTCCAACCCAATAAGTACCTGCTGCTAATTCTCCTACAGTAGGTACTAAACCTACCGTACTAACATCAAAGCCAAAGTTAGCTCCAACCACATCTTGTGAAACTGGTGCTAAATCCTCAGCAAATAATACTTCACCTGGCTGTCCACCTTCATCTGCATAATAAACAACTAATACATTGTCGATAGTTGCTCCTGGATCATGGAAAAGATTTAATTCAAAAGCAGTTACAGTAAAAGAACCATCTAATACAACTTGATTAGCTACCCAGAATGGTGCTCCATTATTAAATAATCCATTTTCAAAACCATTTGATGCAACACTTATATCACATACTGAACTAGATCCTGAAGTTACAACTACACCACAAGCATCAGTAGCACTATCTATAAGATCGCCAGCAGGTATAGTTACCGTTCCATCTTCACCTAAAGTAATTTCAGTTGGTGGTTGTTGTGGAGTTTCAACAGAGATAACTAAATCGTTAACTCCGGCTCCCCATCCCCAGGCTCCATTTGCACCATCACTATAACTAAATGCTACTTGAAAAGCTGAATTTGCATATGCAAGCATATCAATATCTCCAGATCCTATTGGATCAGTATCTTCGCCATAAGTTTCAATTGGTGTTAACTCTCCAGTTTCATCGATAACCCAAAAGCCAAATTCTTCTCCTGCTCCTACTGTTTGTAAAGCATAGTTAAAAGAAACAGTCATTGCTAAGGCATCTGCTGGAATATCATATGCAGGAGATAGTAAGACAGCAAAGTTTGTCTGACCAATACCAGCTGCATCATCATCAAAGACAGCTGCATTGGTTGTAAATACAGGACTAGTCGAACCAGAAGAAACCACTCCAGAACCAAATGTCCATGGGTGAACTCCTTCTACTAAAATTTGTTCCCAACCTGCAGGTTGAGTATTACCAGCAAAACTTTCATCGAATGAAGTAAATCCTGGGGCTCCAGCACAAGTTACTACTGGTGCAATATCATCTACTACTGTTACTGTAGCATCACATGTTGAAGAGTTACCAGCCTCATCTGTTACTGTTAAAGTAACTGTTACTGTCCCTACATCCTCACAAGTAAAAAATACTTGTGATGCTGTTAAATCAGTTACTGCACAGTTGTCGGTAGAACCGCCATCTAAATCAGAAGCTACTAAGAAACCTTCTCCTGCATCATCCAAAGAAACTGTAAAGTCTCCACATACAGCCGTTGGCGCTTCATTATCCTCTACAGAAATTATAAAAGTACAAGAAGAAGAACTTCCGAACTCGTTTGTAGCTGTAAAAGTTACTTCGTTATCTCCAACCGGAAATGAAGTTCCTGTTGCTCCACCTGCTGTAAGTACAACATCTAATGGTAGTCCAGTATCTCCATCTACAGCGGTAGCCGGAGTATAATTTACAACAGCACCACATTCACCTTCATCATTAAATGCTACGAAATCTGGTATACATGTAATTACTGGTGGTGTTCCGTTTTGCATTTCTAAATTAACACAAAAAGTAGTTACAACACCTGCAGCACCGTCACCGCCAACTATAAGAAACCAATCACCGTTAATATCTAAACCATCCAAAGCAACATTCATTGCTCCTTCCTCTGACATAAAATTTTCAGGAGTAGTCGTACCATCCCAATCAAAATAATTGTTCGTAGAAGAATCTGTAAATACTAAAAGAGTAGGATCATCTAAACCATCTGATCCTCCAGCAAAACCTCCAAGTAACCACGCTGGGGCACCGTTTGGTGCTTGAAAAGCAAATTCATATTGATCAGCAGTATCACCCTGTACAGTAAATTCTATACTAGTAATTTGCCATTGACCTAATCCAGTTCCAATAACACCGGTATCTCCAGAGTTAGTAGTTGAAGTAACTACAGTTGCTGCAGAAGCAAATAATGGTGGTGAAAATTCTAAAGGCATATTTTCTGAACAATACTCGCGAGCCTCCACTGGTGGTGGTGGTGGACAATTGCTAATACCTAAATTAGCTGTCCATCCTGGTCTTGTTGCAGTACCATCTGAGAACCAATCAAAAGTTAATCCTGCTCCAGGAGCTGAAGTCATCGTTGGTGGAATAGCAGTACCATCGTAGGTACCGTCGAATCCTCCTGTGTCTCCAGTTACTGTTAAATCATCCCAATTAGCTTCTGTGTTGAAAGTTGTAAATTCAACAGTTAATGTCTCTCCAGCGGGAGCAACTAACTGCATACTTATATCTTCGTTAACACTATAATTGGAAGCAATACCTCCGGTATCTGCATAGATGTCGCCATCTTGAAAGTCTGCACAGGCGGTAAAAACACCATCAGCTTGCAGAATCTCACCTTGCGCTTGGACCTGCCAAAAGGCCGTTGAAGCCAAAAACGCCATAAGAATAAATGTAATTTTTTTCATGAAATTTATTTTAAGTTAATATTTAAGGTAAATAATAGTTACAAACATAATAAAAAAATAACTTATAATTATTAAAATTGTTTCAAATTTTAAACAAGTTATCCTGTAAAGCCTTTATAAATTTTTTAAATAATGGGAATTGAATTTAAATTATAAAAGAATTAATTAATTTTAAAAAAATTAATTATATCGTTATTATTAACAATAGCTAAATGTAAAACACCATCAATAATTATTTTATTTAAACCCTTAACATCTCCAGGTGTATAAAAACCAGATTCATTAATTGTTAAAGTATTAAAATTACCAAATCCATCTCCAAGTAATAGATTACCGTTACCAGCATCATTACGAGGAGTTTCCACTTCTGAACCAAACATATTTCCCGATAATGCAATATCTAAATTGTTATCATTATTAAAGTCATTTATCACGATTCCATTGGTAGAAGAAAATTGAACTGCATTAGGGAGTTTTCTAACTTGCCAGGGCTTATCTAAATTGTTTTCTATAAAAGAGGTAGCAAAAGTTGAAGCCTGGAGGTGTAACGCTTTCTTTAGTTTTTCTTCTCCAAATACGTCTTCCATATTAGCTTTGGCAAATTCATCATAGGTTCCAAATTTTTCTTTTATAAAAGGCATTTGTTCAGAGGAACATTCCCTTCCTCTTAAAGGATATTCTTTACCGTTTTCATTAAAAGTTAATACGATATCTCCAGTACTATTATCATCAAAATCATCAAAGTACAAATTAAATTTAGTTTCAGGACTCGCTTTATACTTATAATTTAAGCCCAAATTTCCAGCTATAAAGTCGATATCTCCATCATTATCAAAATCACCTTCAGCGATACTATACCACCAACCTTCTGTATCTTCTAAGCCTAGGGTCTCAGAAACATTATTAAAATGAAAATCTTGATTTTCAAAAACTAAAATTGGCATCCATTCACCAGTAACAATTAAATCCTTTTTTCCATCTTTATTAAAATCTGTCCACAAACTACTTGTAACCAAACCTGGATACATTAAATCTGGCGCTACTAATTCAGTTATATCTTCAAATTTTCCTTCGGTATTTTTCAATAAATAACTTCTAGGTGCTTTTGGGTAATTTCCTGGCACTGCTCTACCTCCTACAAACAAGTCCAGATCTCCGTCATTATCAAAATCTGCTGTTGACACAGTTCCACCGCTTGTATGCATTTGTGGTAATGCATTTAACGATTTGGTATAAATACCTTTTCCGTTATTTAAATATAATCTATCTTGCAATAAAGTTGAATTTACTTTAAAATCGTAGCCACCACTAACAATATATAAATCTTGGTCACCATCTGCATCTGCATCAAAAAACAATGAAGACAAATCTTCACTATTTTTATCTATCTCCCATAATTCTTGATTTGTTTCCTTAAAAGTTCCATTTAATCCTTGAACATACATCTTACCCCTATAACCCTTGGCTCCCCCAATATAAAAATCGTCTAAACCATCGGAATTTATATCCATGACTGACATTCCAGGACCCAAAATTGACATTTTATGTGGTAATAACGACTCCTTTTCAAAATCATTAAAGTCGTTTTCTTTATGTTTATAATTAATATTAATTTGATCAGTTACATCGCTAAACAATTTTTTATCAACAACTCTATAAAGAATAGGTTTGTTTTTTATAGTTGTTTTTTTATAAGATACATTTAATATTTTATTAGCGTCGATATTTGCATACACTTGTTTATTCCCATCTGGCCATTCAACCCAAACACTATCAATTATTTTTTGATTTCCTATTCCAAAATGTAAATTATCTTCAATTGAAGAGAGGTAACCCCTACTTAAATAATGTTCTTTCATTTGAAATTGATCGTCTATTTTTATGGTCACTCTTGTCCCTAAACCAGATTTATTTTTTTCCTTTCCATTTAGCTTTACTTTTAAAAAGTTACCATCTTTAATTTTTTCACTGTTGTTTTCATAAACAAAAGCTTTTGAATCTATATTTGATATTACAATATCTAAATCACCATCGTTATCTAAATCTGCGTAAGCGGCTCCGTTTGAAAACGAAACTTCGTTAAGCCCCCATTCCTCTCTAATACTGGTAAAAGAAATATTACCTTCATTTTTATAAATATAATTTTTTATGGGATTAACAGGAGTTTGGTCTAGGGCTTCTTTAATATACTTTAGGTCGTTACCTCCCGTATCTTGTTTCATTTTAAGAAGTAACTTTTTTTTTATTTTAACATAATCATTATTCCTAATATCCTTTCTTAAACCATTGGTTATTAACAAATCTTTATATCCATCATTATCGAAATCTGCCCATAATGGTGCCCAACTCCAATCAGTACTAGAAATATCAGCTAATTGAGAGACTTCACTAAACGTGCTGTTCCCATTATTTTTTTGCAATGTATTCATCATGTATTGATAATGAAATCCACTATTAATTGCTTTCTTGAATCTTTTAGGATTCATTCCAGACATGTTAGTTTTTATGCGGTAATTATCTTCAGCAACCATATCGACAGTTACAATATCCAAAAAACCATCATTATCAAAATCAGCAATATCAGATCCCATAGAAAAATTAGAAATATGTTTTGTACTTTCCTTTAACATTTCAGAAAAAGTACCATCTTGATTATTTACATATAAATAGTCGTGTTCTAAATAATCATTACAAACATAAATATCGGGCCAACCATCATTATTTATATCGCCAATGGATGCACTTAAACCATAACCGATACCATTGCCAACTAATCCTACTTTTTCACTTACATCTTTAAAAAAACCATTATCATTTTCTAAAAGTCTATCACTCGAAAGCTCGTCTCTTTCCATATGATTTATTCCACCATCTAATAAAGGTAATGTGTTTATGGGAGTATTTAGCAGATACATGTCAAGATCTCCATCTTTATCATAATCTAAAAAAACAGATTGTGAAGAGTATCCAGCGTAATCTAATCCGTATTTTACAGCTTGTTCCGTAAAAGTTAAATCACCGTTATTAATGAATAACTCGTTTTTTCTTTTTTCTTCTTCAACATCCCCTGCTCTACAGATATAAATATCTAAAAATCCATCATTATTAATATCAACCATGGAGGTCCCTGTTGACCAACCCCATGAACCTGCTATTCCTGAACTAATACTAATTTCTTCAAATTGAAGATTTCCTTTGTTTAAATACAGCCTATTATTTCCAAAGTTTGCTGTAAAAAAAATATCTGGTAAACCATCGTTGTTAATATCTCCTAAAGAAACTCCTGCACCAGAATAAAAAGATGGATATACAATTATATTCATTGAAGCAGACTCTGGAAGTTTATTGATAAAATTCACTCCTGTTATGTCTGGATTTAATAAGGTGAATAAGGAACCTTCAAAATCATTTTTAGCTTCTCTATTTTCTGAACAAGAAATGAATAAGAAAAAACTAATATTAATAAAAATTAAATAAGTAATTATTTTTTTAAAAAAACAGTAAATATTATAGCAAAGCATTCAAATAATTTTTGAGTTTAATCGAAAATAAATAATAAATTATTACTTTTATTTTTTCGAAGGCATTAAATTAAGAAAAAAAAAACCACTTTCAATGGAAGTGGTTTTTTTTTATTTTACAAAAGATATAATTAAACGTTCTCTTCTTCTTTTTTATCTGACAAATCAATTCCTTTTTTCTTAACTGAATCAAAGAATACAGGGGTTGCAATAAACAAAGATGAATAGGTACCCACTAAAACTCCGACTATTAATGCAAAGATCAATCCTCTAATAGATTCTGCACCAAATATAAAAATAGAAATTAAAACTATTAAGGTAGTTAATGAAGTATTCAAGGTACGACTTAATGTACTATTTAATGCACTATCAATTACTTTGGACATTTTCCAAGATGGATGATCATTAAAATATTCACGAATTCTGTCAAATACTACCACGGTGTCATTCAATGAATAACCAATTACAGTAAGTATCGCAGCAATAAATGACTGTCCAATCTCCATATTAAAAGGCATAAATCTATAGGTTAAAGAAAAAATTCCCAATACGATTAATACATCATGGAAAACGGCAACTACTGCACCCAAACTAAATTGCCATCTTCTAAAACGCAATAATATGTAAAGGAAAACTACAACTAGGGATCCTAATACTACCCAGAAAGATGCTTTTTTAATATCATCCGCAATAGTTGGACTCACTTTGTAAGATTCCATTCTACCGGCAAGTTTATTTTCAGCATCACCAACATATTGATCGTAGGTAAATCCATCTGGAAGATTAGGCCTTAAACCTTCAAATAGCATTTGTTCAATTTCTTCATCTACTTCAGATCCTGCTTCATCTACTTTATACTTAGTCGTAATCTTTAATTGATTACTTCCACCATATGTTTTTGCCTCTGCAGAACCAAATACTTCAATTAAATCCGCTTCAACTTGTGTTGAATTTACGTCCTTATCAAAACGTACAGTGTAAGTTCTTCCTCCTACAAAATCAACACCTTGATTTAGACCAACTGTTAATAATGAACCTAAACTAATAGCAATTAACAATCCTGAAATTACATAAGAAATTTTTCTTCTTTTTAGAAAATCAAAATTGTTTTTGGTTAGAATGTTTTTAGTTAACGAAGTTGAACAAGGTAATGGCTTCCCATTTCTTGTATAACTGTCAATAAATAATCTTGTAATAAAAATTGCGGTAAATAGTGATGTTGCAATACCTATTAACAAAGTAGTAGCAAAACCTTGGATGGGTCCTGTTCCAAACATTAATAATATAAAACCAGTTAAACCCGTTGTAATGTTAGCATCTAAAATTGATGATAATGCATTATTAAAACCATCATTAATAGCATCTTTTTGAGCTTTACCTTTTGCTAGTTCTTCTTTAATACGTTCAAAAATAAGTACGTTTGCATCTACCGACATACCAATGGTAAGGATAATACCCGCAATTCCAGGAAGGGTTAATACCGCTCCCAATCCAGCTAGTATTCCAAAGATAAATATGATGTTGACTACTAAAGCAACATCCGCAAAAGCACCTGCTTTACCATAATAAAAAATCATCCAAATTAACACAAAAGCAAGAGCTAATAAAAATGAAAATATTCCACTATCAATAGCTTCTTGACCCAAAGTTGGCCCAACTATCTCGCCTTGAATAATTTCTGCGGAAGCAGGTAATTTACCTGCTCTTAAAACATTGGCTAAATCTTGTCCTTCCGTAATGTTGAAATCTCCAGATATCTGACTTCTACCACCTGCAATTGGTCCACTTGTAACACCTGGTGCAGAATAAACAATATCGTCTAATACAATTGCGATTTGCGTTTGATTATTAAAAGCATCACCCGTCATTTTCTCCCATACTCTTGCTCCTCTTGCATTCATTTGCATGCTAACAACAACCCTACCTAATTGATCGTATGTTTGAATCGCATCTACAACTACTCCCCCTGCCAATGGTGGTGTTTGATCTCTATTGGATTTTATGGCGTAAAGTGTAATAACTTCCTCTCCTAATTCTTTATTACCAGTAGCTATACCCCATACAAATTTCGCATAACGTTGATTTTCTGAAAGTAATGATCTTACTTGAGGAGTTTTTAAATATCCGTTTATTACAGCAGTATCTTTCAGCATAAAGGTTCCAAGTTCTGGTCTTCCAGTTTGCCCAGGATACAACATTTTACTCAATAATGGTCTTTCTTTTAATGCATCAGCGATAGAATCATTTACATCCTCACCTCCAATTAAATCATCAACAACACTTGCTTCTGCGTCTAAAGAATCTATAACATCTTCTTGTGCATCAAGCTCATCTACCTTATAAATTTCTGCTAATTTTGAATCTGCTGTGACTAAGAAACCTTGTAATTCGTCTATTTTATATACTCCCCAAAATTCTAGCTGAGCGGTACTTTGTAATAACTTTTTTACACGCTCTACATCTTTAGCTCCAGGTAATTCTACTAAAATACGTGCAGATTTTCCAATTCGCTGAATGTTTGGTTGAGTAACGCCGAACTTATCGATACGTTTTCTTAATACTTCAAAAGCAGCTGTAATCGATTCGTCAATTTTACGTTCAATTACTGGATAAACATCACTATTTGTCATCGATGCATTGATGTCATCTTCTAAGTTTTTGTTAAAGAAAATATCTGGAGAAGCTAATGAATTTTCTCCTGGAAGTGCATCAAAAGCAATAAAGAAAGACTCTAAATAGGTGTCTTGTGATTCTTTTTGAAGAACAAATGCATCATCTAATGCTTGATTAAAAGCAGCATCTCTTGTATTATTAGCTAATCCTTTTAAGATATCTTTTACCGATACTTGAAGAATCACATTAATACCCCCTTTTAGATCCAAACCTTTATTAAGTTCTTTTCCTTTAGCAGTATTATAATCTATTACGATAGGCCCCAGAGATACCACTGGAATGTTTCCAATAGAATCTAGGTAACTCGCTTCTGCTGAATTTCTTTTTTCTGTTTCATTAGCAGAAAACTTTGCATTGGCAAATGTTTTTGCTTTATCCTCTGCAGTATTTGCGATATAAGTAAATGAAAGTTGGTACAAACTTACCAAACCAAACACTATTGCAAATACTTTAATTAGTCCTTTATTTTGCATTTTTTTATTTTTTTATGTCAAATTTTTAAAACGAGCAAATATAGAATTTACCAAATAACCTGACAATTATTTTTAATGATATTAAATTTGATTCCTTTTTTGCTTTATTAGACTTTAATGAGAGCCTTTAGAGCAATTAAAAAAGAACTGGGCCCGCTCTAACTTTTGGAATGTTATGGGAAGCATTATCAATTTCAATTGATTTGTTACCGAATATATTATAGGCTACCTTTTCAATTCTATTTTTAAGCCTTAGTTCCTTTAATAAGTAAGGATAATAAACATCGAGATTAAAGAAAGGGTCATTTTTGGTAGATGATTCAATAACTAAACCGTTTGAATCTAATGCATTTTCTTTGCTCTTTTGAATTTCAAATACATCAAGTTGATAGGTAATTGATTTCTTTTTAGTAGGCACTTTGAAGGGATCTCCATTAAAATCTAATGAGGAATAACTTAGTTTTAAAGCTTTTTCTTTTGAAAATATTTTTTTAATAGAAACAACATCAACTTGGCTGAAATAAGAAATTTTTAATACTCCATTAGCACCTTTATCAACTTTTATCTTTTTTATACCTATATCCTGTAGTAGCTTTTTTACATCCGCAATTGCATTTTCAGTTTCATCTAAAGAAATCTCATGACCTTCAAACTGCAGAATGATTTCTTGATTAGGTACCGAAAACTGTTGAAGAACAGCTCCTAAAAAAACAATAATTAATATAAATGTATTTAAGTACCATTTCGGTTTCATTCGCCAAATATAAAAAAAAGACTGCATCTATGCAGTCTTTATTAATAATCTTATTTATTTTTAGATATTAGAATGCTAATAAACCATTCGTTTTTCTAACTCCTTCTGCACTTCTTGACATATGTTCTTTTTCAGCATCGGTTAATTCTAATTCAACAACGCTTTCAATGCCATTGCGTCCAAGAATAACTGGTACACCAATACAAATATCATTGAATCCATATTCTCCTTCTAATAAAATAGAACAAGGAAACATTTTCTTTTGATCACAAGCAATTGCTTGAACCAAACCAGATACTGCAGCACCTGGTGCATACCATGCCGAAGTTCCCAATAACTTAGTTAAGGTACCACCACCGACTTTAGTATCTTCCATTACCTGATTTAATCTTTCTTCAGATATAAATTTTGATACTGGCACACTGTTTCTAGTTGCCATTCTAGTTAAAGGAACCATACCTACATCACTATGACCGCCAATAACCATACCGTCCACATCACTAATAGGTGCTTCTAAAGCTTCAGCCAATCTATATTTAAAACGTGCACTATCTAAAGCTCCACCCATTCCAATAATTCGATGCTTTGGCAAACCTGAAGTTTTATGCACTAAATACGTCATTGTATCCATAGGGTTACTGACTACAACAATGATAGTATTTGGTGAGTGTTCAATTAAATTTGAAGAAACCGATTTTACAATACCTGCATTGATACCTATTAATTCTTCACGTGTCATTCCTGGTTTTCTAGGAATACCGCTTGTAATAACTACTATATCACTTCCTGCAGTTTTCGAATAATCGTTAGTAACACCAACGATTTTTGTGTCAAAGCCATTTAATGATGCGGTTTGCATCAAATCCATCGCTTTACCTTCCGCAAATCCTTCTTTGATATCTAAAATAACAACTTCGCTTGCAAAGTCTTTAATAGCTATATATTCAGCACAACTTGCACCAACCGCACCTGCTCCTACAATAGTAATTTTCATATTTTTTTTATTTTTTTTAATAATTATTTAAACGGTTCTAACTTTGTTTAAAAGAGAATACAAAGATACAATAATTGGCATTATTACTCAAAATAAAATAAAAAAAGGCAGTGAATTTAATTATAAACAAAGATAATGAAGCCCTATGTTAACATTTGGAAATTTACCTAAAGTAAACATGGAGGATATATAAAATTTATTGAAATAATAATTTACACCTAGGTCTCCTTTAAATTCCGTTTTACGCTCGTCTAATAGAGACAATAAGTCATTGAATACATCCAAAAAAACACCTTCTTTACCTCCAAGGGTGTAGTTAAATTTATTCTCAGAATATCCCAGGGATCCTGAAAATTCATAATTTTTAACTTTTTTTGAAGCAATTAATTGAAATAACCATGAATCTGCATCAATTACTATCGCGTTAATTGAAGTTAAGGGTTCGCTCCCAGTTTCCGGATCTACTGGCTCTATAGAAACTTCATCAAACAATAAATCTAAATTAAAAACAGAGTAAGATGCCAAAACAGCTAATTCTAGGGGCTGTGAGCTATTCAAATCTTTTCTAAAATATTGAGTAATTGAATGTTTTATTGCGGCTCCAAAAATATCATAACTAGACGTATTTATAGTAACTTTTGGAGCATATCTTAGGGTAAGGTCCGTTTCTTTCCATAAACCCAAGCTGGCTTGCAAATAAGGATACGCAACTATATCTTGTTTAATTCCTTCAAAAGCTTGCCACTCATAGGCTTCTTCATCGATATAAAAATCAAAAAAAGTTGCCGTATCTCCACCTAAAGCAGTTGGTATTTCCGCCGATGTAGCGTCTCTAATTTCCATAGTTAACAACTCGTTATTAGTAATAACAAATGATTTTTGTTTTTTTGGAATAGGAAGTATATTTAAATGTACAGAGACATCAAGTTTAAATTTACCTATGGTTTGAGCAGAGCTGTACCAAGATGACGAAGACTGATAAACAGATGCAACTGCTGCAGAGGAAACAAATTCGCTTGAGATATAGAGCATGTCTTGTACAGCATTGGTGAGATCTAAGTCATTTATTTGAGAAAAACTAAAAAAAGAGGACATCAATGCAGCACAAAAAATACTAATTTTTGAATTTTTGCTAGGCATCAATATTTGCATATTTTGAATTTTTCTCAATAAATTCTCTACGAGGCGGTACCTCATCTCCCATTAACATAGAAAATACACGATCTGCTTCTGCACCATTTTCAATAACTATTTGACGTAGTGTTCTAGATTCTGGTTTCATTGTAGTATCCCAAAGCTGATTAGCATTCATTTCTCCAAGACCTTTATAACGCTGTATTTTACAACCCTCTCCAAAATCCTTTTGTATTTTTTCTCTTTCTTCATCACTCCAAGCATACTTTTTCTTTGCTCCTTTTCTAACCAGGTACAAGGGGGGAGTCGCTATATAAATATTACCATTTTCAATTAATTCTTTCATATATCTAAAGAAAAAAGTAAGAATTAAAGTTTCAATATGACTACCATCGACATCGGCATCACACATAATAACTATTTTATGATATCGTAATTTCTCTACATTTAATGCTTTACTATCTTCTTCTGTACCAATTGTTACTCCTAGGGCTGTAAATATATTTCGAATCTCTTCATTATCAAAAACCTTGTGTTGCATTGCTTTTTCAACATTTAAAATTTTACCTCTTAAAGGTAAAATTGCTTGAAAATTACGATCGCGACCTTGCTTAGCTGTACCACCCGCAGAATCTCCCTCAACAAGAAACACTTCACAAATAGCTGGATCTTGCTCAGAACAATCAGATAATTTTCCTGGTAAACCTCCAATACTCATAACGGTTTTACGCTGGACCATATCTCGAGCTTTATTGGCGGCGTGTCTAGCCTGTGCTGCAAGAATTACTTTCTGTACTATGGTTTTAGCATCGTTAGGGTTTTCTTCAAGGTAATTTTCTAACATTTCAGAAACCGATTGACTTACCGCAGCAGAAACCTCTCTATTTCCTAACTTTGTTTTTGTTTGTCCTTCAAATTGAGGTTCCCCAACTTTTACTGAAATGATGGCTGTTAAGCCTTCTCTAAAATCATCACCGGCAATATCAAACTTTAGCTTAGTTAACATTCCTGAGGCATCGGCATACTTTTTAAGTGTATGAGTTAGTCCTCGTCTAAACCCAGAAAGATGTGTCCCACCTTCATGCGTATTAATGTTATTTACATAAGAATGCAGGTTTTCGCTGTAAGAAGTATTATATATCATGGCAACCTCAACAGGGATTCCATTTTTTTCTCCTTCCATGTGTATCACGTTACCAATTACTGGTTCACGTGTTTCATCTAAAAAGCGAATAAATTCTTTAAGTCCTTCTTCACTTTTAAAAGTTTCCGCAAGAAATTCTCCTTTTTCATCTTTCTCTCTTTTATCGATTATCGAAAGCGTAACACCCTTGTTAAGAAATGACAATTCTCGCAATCTATTAGACAACGTTTCGTAACTATATTCTGTAGTTTGTTTAAATATCTCTGGATCTGCACTAAAAGTTACAACCGTTCCTCTAAAATCTGTTTCACCAACTTGTTTGACAGGATACATCGTTTTTCCACGTTCATATTCCTGCTCATAAATTTTACCTTCCCGATGGACAACTGCTTTTAAATTTACAGAAAGTGCATTTACCACTGAAACACCTACTCCGTGTAGACCACCAGAAACTTTATAAGAATCTTTATCAAATTTTCCACCTGCACCAATTTTGGTCATTACTACCTCTAAAGCAGAAACTCCTTCTTTTTTATGAATATCAACAGGAATTCCACGACCATTATCCTTTACTGAAATAGAATTATTATCATTAATGATTACATCAATAGTATCACAATGGCCCCCCATTGCTTCATCTATTGAGTTATCTACTACCTCATACACCAAATGATGCAATCCTCGTACTCCAACATCTCCTATATACATAGAAGGTCTCATACGCACATGCTCCATTCCTTCTAACGCCTGAATACTATCAGCACCGTAATTTCCTTTTTTTTGTTCTTCACTCATATAAAATAATTAAATAATGTTAATTTATAAACTCATAAGAATTTTACTAATTCTACTTTGAATTAAAACAAATATACTCTTTCCCTTTCTTTATTTAAAGCATCAAAAACCATTTTTCAGGTACTTATTAACTTTTTGTTGATTTCTTAAAACACGCTTAAAAGGCTTAAAAAACAACTTAAAACACATTCCATAGTTTTTAAAAGTGTTGTGATTTAAGAAAGAAACTAAAAAGTGCTTAAAAACTAAATTTCAACCTTAAACTTTTACCTGAACTCTTTAAAAAAACATAAGTTTTAATTTTATTCACGAATTAGTAACCATAATTTTAACAAATTTTATTAATAATTAAAAAAATGAAATTATTTTTACCATCGTTAATAAAAACAAACCACATGAAAAAAAGTAACACTATCTCAACACTATTATTTGCAATATTAATAGCAATAGGAAGTTCAGTAAACGCGCAAGAATTTAGAAAATTAGACAAAAGCCCGATGGATTCAGCTGCTTTTCCAACTAGTTACAAAGAAGCTAACAAACAAATGAAAGTAATTTACAGTAGACCTCAACTAAAAAGCAGAGAGTTAAGTAAATTAGCACCAAATGGAGAAGTTTGGAGAACTGGCGCTAACGAAGCTCCTGAATTAGTTTTATATAAAGATTTTAACTTAAACGGAACAAAAATAAAAGCAGGTAGCTATTCTTTATTAACGATACCAGGAGAAAAAGAATGGACAATTATTTTAAATTCAGATCTAAACACTTGGGGATCCTATTATTATAATGAGAAAAATGATGTAGCTCGCATTACAGTTCCAACGACTTATGTTAGTGATTCTTTAGAAGCTTTCTCGATAGTTTTTGATGGCGAAGATGGCAACGTTATCATGCATATAGGATGGGACACTCTTAGAGTTTCTGTACCATTCACAAAATGATTTTATCTTTTTGAACTAAAAAAGCCTTGATTTCACAAGGCTTTTTTTATGGTATATTTAGATATTTATGAGTTTGCAAGGAAACTTTCCATTTAGGATTTTTCATAACATAGTCCACAATTATAGGAATCATCTGATCTCTCTTACTCCACTCTGGCTGCAAATACAAAATACAATGATCATTTACTTTAGCTGCTTGTTCTTCAGCAAACTTAAAATCTGCCTTATTATAAACAATCATTTTAAGCTCATTAGCAACTTGATATATTTCTTCTTTTGGAAGTTTTATTTTTTTAGGCGACAAGCAAATCCAATCCCAAGTGCCTGATAACTTATAGGCTCCAGAAGTTTCGATATGCACTTGCATTTCTTTTTCTTTAAATAAAGAAGTTAAGTGATTCATATCCCAAGTTAAAGGCTCACCTCCTGTTACCACCACTGTATTAGAATAAGTAGCGGCATTATCTGCAATAAGTTGTGTATTTGTTGGGGGATGCAGATCTGCATTCCAACTTTCCTTTACATCACACCAATGACAACCCACATCGCAACCACCAATTCTTACAAAATAAGCGGCTGTACCTTTATGATAACCTTCTCCTTGTATGGTGTAAAACTCTTCCATTAAAGGAAGCATTTCACCTTTACGAACTAACTCTTTAATTTCTTTTTGCATTGCAGCAAAGGTAGAAATTAAAAAAAAATGTATCCTAATAATTTAATAAAAATTGATAAAATACAAATTCGATTTTAGTAGTTTTGGTATCTAAATTAAATAACCGAATAAAATGATTAAAAAAATATTTTTAACAGGACTAGTGATTTTTTTGTTTGTTCAATGCACTAAAGAAAGAAATCCATTTTTAATTTCAAATAAGGCGGTGGGTAATTTAACCATCGGAATGAAAATAAAACAAGTAGATTCTATTTTCGCTATGGATTCTATTGTTAGACTAAGCCCTAGACAAAATCAATCATCGTCTTTTGGTGAATTAGAAATTTATGAAAAAAGCGGTAAAAAGTTATTACTTATATCTCCTGCAAATAATTATGATCCAGATGCATTAATAGAAAATTTTCAATTTTTTGATGATCGGTACAAAACGGTAAAAGGATTAAATATTAACAGTACTTTTAAAGACATAAAAGAGAATTATGAAATCGCTAATATTGAAACTACATTAAGCACTGTGCTTATTATCTTAAAAGACAGTGATCTATTTATTAATATTGATAAAAAAGAGCTTCCTGAAAATTTTCGTTACAATCCGAATTTAGTCATTGATGCTACGAATATTCCAAACGAAGCAAAAATTAAATATTTTATGTTATCATGGAAAATTGATGACCTTTAAAAAAAAAGTAACTAAAAAAATAAATAAATTGACATCAACCCTAGTGTTTATTTTTTTTTAATTTAAGTTTTATTATTGTTATTTGTTTTTTCTCTACATTTACATTGGCTGTTTAAAATTGTTTAAATTAATGCTTAGTAAGGAAGAAAAAAACAAATACCGCGAAGAGTTATTCAGACATTTAGATGGTATTGCTGTTGGTCCAATCGCTTTTTCATTAAGAGAAAAAGGAGTCTTGGATTTTATTTTAAAAAAACAACATTTTCTTCTTTCTGAAATCTCTAAAAAATTCAATGCAAACGAAGGTTACCTGAACGTGGGTCTAAGAATGTTAGCCTCTCAAGGTTGGCTTAATTATGATGTAGACAATTTAAAAAATACAGTTACTATCTCTCAAAATAATAAAAGTAAAATAGCTTTTAAGCATTTTGTCTTATACGAAGATGTGGTCCATTTTTTAAAAACCTCTAAAGAATTTCATCCAAGAAGTTTAGATAAGAATCAAGTTTCAATTATTAATAGAATCTTTGTAAATTATAAAAATAAAAAATACGAACCAACTTCAAACAATCCAATAGAACTAGAAATACAAAAACAAATTAAAAGTCATATTGAAGGTATTTTAGTTGGACCTTTAATTGTATTTTTAGGTATGGATGGAATGTTTCATAAATATTTTATGGAAGCTTCCTTTAGTGCAGAAGAGTTTCATGAAGACCCAGAAAGTTTTTCTAAAATATTAAATTTCTTATATTATTTAGGTTGGTTTACTAAAAGTAAAGAGCATTATAAATTCACCAACAAAGGATTCTTTTTTGCTAGAAGGTCATCAGCATATGGAGTAACCGTTTCTTATATTCCGACATTTAGAAGAGCAAAAGAGTTGATGTTTGGTGATGCAAATGTGTTAGGCAGTTCTATTCCAGATTCAGGAGAAACTCATGTGGATAGAGAGATGAATGTTTGGGGAAGTGGAGGAGCACATTCTGCTTATTTTAAAAAAATAGATGAAATTATTATTACTTTATTTAATAAACCAATTGAAGAACAACCTAAAGGTGTTTTAGATATGGGCTGTGGTAATGGTGCTTTTCTTATTCATTTATTTGAAGTCATAGAGCAAAGAACAAAACGCGGAGCTTTATTAGAAGAGTATCCCCTCTTTTTAGTTGGTGCAGATTATAACAAAGCTGCCTTAAGAGCAACTCGTTCAAATCTTGTAAAAGCAGATATTTGGGCAAAAGTGATTTGGGGAGATATTGGAAATCCAAAACAACTACAAGAAGACATTTACACCAATTATAACATTAAATTAAGTGACTTGTTAAATGTAAGAACCTTTTTAGATCACAATCGCCCTTGGTCACATCCAAATCAACTAGAAGCAAACAGAATTAGCAAATCACAAGGTGCTTTTGCACATAATGGAAAAAGATTGAACAATTCTTTAGTAGAACAAAATTTAAAGGAGCATTTTGAAAAATGGGCACCTTATGTAAAGAAATTCGGTTTATTATTAATTGAACTTCACACTATCAACCCAAGTATTACATCTGCAAACCTAGGCTTGACAGCAGCTACTGCATACGATGCCACTCATGGTTTTTCAGATCAGTATATATTAGAATTAGATGTATTTCAGGAGGTATTAAGTGAAATTGGAATGAATATAGATCAAAAACATTTTTCTAAATTTCCAAATAACGAACTTGCAACAGTAAGTATCAATTATTTAAAAATATAATATGGAAGCAGTCCCTTCAAAAATTATTAGACAAATTATTATTATTGTAGTACTAGGTATAGTGGGTTCTTTAATATTTTATGAATTATTACCCTACTTGTCTGGTTTTTTAGGAGCAATAACGCTATATATTTTATTAAAAAAACCCATGAAAATACTTAGGGCTAAAGGCTGGAAAACTTCTTTAGCGGCATCCTTTTTAATGTTCCTCTCCTTTGTAGGAGTTTTATTCCCAATATTTGGCATCACCTTGATGTTGAGTAATAAACTCGACAATGCAGTTTCTAATGCAGAGAAATTATTTTCAGCCTTACAAAAGCATATCATAGAATTTGAAAAAACTTTGGGTCATGATTTTTATAAAGATTTAGATGTTGCAGGAGGAACTTCTTGGGTAGGTGAAAATGCAAAAGTATTAATTGGTAGTACTTTTGAACTTCTTATAGCAATCTCAATTATGTATTTTCTACTATATTTTATGCTTACTAAACCCAAGCAGTTGAAAAAAAGCATTTATAATTACGGACCTTTTTCAGAGCAACATATAAAAACGCTAGTAAAAGAAAGCAGTAAAATGATTCGCTCAAATGCGCTTGGAATACCTATAGTAGCTTTTGCACAAGGAATAGTTGCACTTATAGGTTTTTTAATTTTTGGAATAGAAAACCCCTTATTCTGGTTTGTAATTATCGTTATTGGATCGATGATACCCTTTGTAGGTACACTTGTTGGTATTATACCCGTGTTTCTAATAACATTGGCTAGTGGAAATGAGTATGCTGCATATGGAATCCTAATCTATGGTTTAGTCGTTGTTGGCTCAACCGATAATATAATTAGGTTGTATGTTCTAAAAAAAATGGATGACGTTCATCCATTAATAACATTAATTGGAGTCATTATTGGAATTCCTCTTTTTGGATTTATTGGTCTTATTTTTGGACCAATAACAATTTCTTTATTTTTTATAATACTGAAAATGTATAAAATAGAATATGTAGATAAAAAAGTTTAAGCATTTCGTTTACGTGCAATCAAAGTATTTTTTAGTAACATAGCAATGGTCATTGGCCCAACACCTCCTGGAACTGGTGTGATAAATGAAGCCTTTTTGCTTACCTCATCAAATGCTACATCTCCTTTTATGACATACCCTCTAGGATTAGAAACATCAGGTACACGACTTATTCCAACATCAACGATCACGACACCATCTTTTACCATACCTGCTTTTAAAAATTCTGGAACTCCTAGGGCAACAATAATGATATCTGCTTGTTTTGTGATTTCTGAAAGGTCTTTAGTATGACTATGCGTTAAAGTTACGGTACTGTTTCCTGCCGGCCCTTTCTGACTCATTAGAATACTCATTGGACGACCTACTATATGACTTCTTCCGATGACGACCGTGTGTTTCCCTTTAGTCAATACTTGATAACGTTCTAGCAATTGTAAAATACCATAAGGAGTTGCAGGAATAAAAGATTCCATCTCTAATGCCATTCGGCCAAAATTTTCAGGATGAAATCCATCAACATCTTTAGCTGGATTTACAGCATTTAATACTTTTTGCTCATCGATGTGTTTAGGTAAGGGTAACTGAACAATAAACCCGTCAATATCATTATTTACGTTCAAGTCTTGAATGATTTTTAATAATGCTTTCTCAGATGTTGTTTCTGGTAATTCTACTAAAGTAGAATTAAACCCAACACGTTCACAAGCTCTAACTTTAGAACCTACATAGGTTAAACTAGCTCCATCAGAACCCACTAAAACTGCTGCCAAATGAGGAATTTTCTCACCTAGCTCTATCATTTCTTTTACCGAAATAGTAATTTCATCTTTAATATCGTTAGCAGTTTTTTTACCATCTAATAGAACCATGTTGCTTCGGTTTTTTAATTATTTAATTACTGAGTATTATTGCATTCCTTTCATCGCTTGCATCATCTTTCGGCCACCACCACCTTGCATCATCTTCATCATTTTACTCATTTGCTGGAATTGTTTCATTAATTGGTTAACTTCTTGGACAGAAGTACCACTACCTTTACCAATTCTTTTTTTACGACTTGCATTTATTAGTGTTGGCTGGCTTCTTTCTTCTGGAGTCATTGAATGAATAATAGCTTCTATTCCCTTAAAAGCGTCATCATCAATATCTACATCTTTCATTGCTTTTCCGGCTCCTGGAATCATTCCAATTAGATCCTTCATATTACCCATTTTCTTTACTTGCTGAATTTGTTTCAAAAAATCATCAAATCCAAATTGATTTTTTGCGATTTTTTTCTGAAGTTTTCTTGCTTCTACTTCATCAAATTGTTCTTGTGCTCTCTCAACTAAAGAAACCACATCTCCCATCCCAAGTATGCGCTCTGCCATTCTAGATGGATGAAAAACATCGATGGCCTCCATTTTTTCTCCAGTACCAATAAACTTGATTGGTTTATTTACTATACTTTTAATTGAAATTGCAGCTCCACCACGAGTATCACCGTCTAATTTGGTTAAAATAACACCATCAAAATTTAGTCGATCGTTAAATGTCTTTGCAGTATTAACAGCATCTTGGCCTGTCATGGAATCCACTACAAACAATGTTTCTTCAGGTTGGATGGCCTTATGGATATTTTCAATTTCTATCATCATCACTTCGTCTACAGCTAAACGACCAGCGGTATCAACAATAACAACATTAAAGCCATTTTGTTTTGCATGCGCAATTGCCTTTTGGGCAATCTCTACAGGATTATTATTCCCTCGATCACTATACACTTCTATTCCTATTTGATCACCAACCACGTGCAACTGATCAATAGCAGCAGGACGATATACATCACAGGCGACTAATAATGGTTTTTTTGATTTTTTAGTTTTTAGGTAATTTGCTAACTTTCCTGAAAAAGTAGTTTTACCACTACCTTGTAAACCAGACATCAAAATTACAGATGGAGCACCACTTAAATTAATACCTGCAGTATCACCACCCATAAGTTGAGTAAGCTCATCTTTAACCAACTTAACCATTAATTGGCCAGGCTGAAGTGCGGTAAGTACATTTTGACCTAAGGCATCCTGTTTTACTTTATTGGTAAATTCTTTTGCTATTTTAAAATTAACATCGGCATCTAACAATGCTCGCCTAACTTCCTTTAAAGTTTCAGCAACATTAACTTCTGTTATACTTCCTTGCCCCTTAAGAACATGAAGGGCTTTGTCTAGTTTTTCACTTAACTTATTGATCATGGTCTTGCACAATTTTATATAATACTACCTTTTTTGGCAGAAGATTCACAAAGATAACAATTGAGCAAGTAGTTACAAACTATTTTTAATGCTCATGTAAACATTAAAGAAACTTATTTAATTTTATTAATCAAAAAAAAACAATTCATTTTAAAATTTCTGCTTTTAATGACTTATTTTTAACATTCAAATTATGAAAAATAGTTCAACAAAAGAAGTTTTCAAAAAAAAAGCACCCTCATTCTTGTCACCACTAGAAGCTTTTTTGTACTGGGAAAAAGAAAATCCCAATCACCTCTTTTTACAACAGCCCATTAATGGTAAACTTATAAAATACACTTATGGAGAAGCTGGTAAAGAACTAAGGAAGGTAGCTTTAAAATTACAAAGCCTAGGGTTAGAGAAGAAAAGTCACATTGCACTACTATCAAAAAATTGTGCTCATTGGATGATGTCAGATTTAGCAATAATGATGGCAGGATTTGTTTCTGTTCCTATTTATACTTCATTAACTTCTAAAGCAATTTATCAAGTATTAACACATAGTGAGTCTAAAGCTATTATTATTGGTAAACTAGACGACTATTTTTCCATCAAGGATGGAATACCATCAATTCCAAAAATAGGAATTGAACTGTATGGAATTCAAGAAGAATACAGTTGGGAAAATATCATTCAATCGGAAACTTCAGAAATTACAATTAAGTTTCCAAAACTCTCAGACATACATACCATTATTTACACTTCAGGAACGTCTGGGAATCCTAAAGGAGTACTGCATAGTGTAGGGAATTTTGTAAACAGTCTAAATACCATTCAAAAAATAATTAAGCTACCTAGTCATCCTAGATTATTCTCTTATTTACCTTTGGTTCATGTAGCAGAAAGGATTATTTGGACCTATGGTCTAACTATAGGTGCACAGTTTAGTTATCCAGAATCATTAAAAACCTTTGCAAAAGATTTAGAAAAATCTCAACCCCATGCGTTTTTTGGAGTCCCAAGAATTTGGGTAAAATTTCAAGAAATTATCACATCCAAATTATCTCAAAAAAAGTTAGATTGGCTTTTAAAAACTCCTATAATTAAACACATAGTAATAGCTAAACTTAAACAAAAATTAGGGTTAAAAAATAGCGAAATTATTATTTCAGGAGCAGCTCCAATATCCAAAGATGTGCTCCATTGGTTTAAGACTATTGATATAGAAATTTCTCAAATTTACGGAATGACTGAAGATTGTTGTGTCTCACATTTTAATGCACCTCCTCACAATAAAATAGGAACCGTAGGAAAGGCTTTACCTGGAGTAAAAACAAAAATAACTAGTGAAGGAGAGATTTGCATCAAAAACAATTGTCTGATGAAAGGCTATTTTAAAAACCCTGAATTAACCGAAAAAATATTTGATAAAGATGGTTATTTAAAAACCGGTGATAAAGGAGTATATGATTCAGATGGTAATTTAACAATCACTGGAAGAATAAAAGATCAATTTAAAACAGATAAAGGAAAATATATAGATCCATCACCTATCGAATTAGAACTTTCTAAAAACAACAATATAGAACAAGTATGTATAGTAGGTAGCGGATTACCTCATCCTATAGCATTAATTACAATTTCAGAAATTGGCAATTCTAAAACTTCACTTGAACTATCTAATAGTATAATGAATACTATTAATCAATTAAATAGTCAATTAGAAAATCATGAGAAAATAAAAAAAGGCATTGTTTTTAAAACTCATTGGACTATAGAGAACAATTTTTTAACTCCTACTTTAAAGTTAAAAAGGAATTTAATTGAGCTTGATAATGAACATAATTATTTAACCTGGTACCATGACGAAAAAATAGTTATATTTAAGAATAATTAAAAAACGAATAAAATGTCTTTAGCAATTATAACAGCAATAATAGGAGGAAGTATAGTTTCTATTGGAGTAGCTCTCTGGCTAACTTTAACAAAGAAGAAAAGATGCAAGAAAGATTAAATATTACATCCTTTCTGGAACATCAATTCCTAGTAAACCAAATGCTGTCTTAATAACGTCAGAAACTGCACGAGAAAGTTGAATTCTAAAACTTTTTTCTTTTTCAAAATCTGCACCTAAAATTGGTACGTTTTGATAAAAAGAATTAAAGGATTTTACCAATTCATAGGTGTAATTTGCAATTAATGCTGGACTGTATTGAACTCCCGCTTGCTGAATAGCTTCAGGAAATAACTGTAATTGTTTTACCAATTCCTTTTCTTTTGGATGCAATTCTAATAAATTACTAACTTCCGTTTGTGCTCCTGCTTTTCGTAAAATTGATTGAATACGAGCATAGGTATATTGTATAAATGGTCCTGTATTCCCTTGAAAATCTACACTTTCTTCAGGATTAAATAAAATTCGTTTTTTAGGATCTACTTTTAATATATAATATTTTAAAGCTCCTAATCCGATGGTTTTGTATAAACCTTCTTTTTCTTCTTCCGAGAAATCGTCGATCTTCCCTAACTCTTCACTAATTTTTTTAGCCGTTTGAGCCATATCAGAAATTAAGTCATCTGCATCTACCACTGTTCCTTCACGAGATTTCATTTTCCCAGAAGGCAAGTCTACCATACCATAACTTAAATGAAATAAATTTTTTGCCCATTGATACCCTAATTTCTTTAAGATTAAAAACAACACCTTAAAATGGTAATCTTGTTCATTGCCTACGGTATAAATCATACCCGTAATTTCAGGGTAATCTTTTACACGTTGAATCGCGGTACCAATATCTTGTGTCATATATACCGCTGTTCCATCACTTCGCTGTACTATCTTTTCGTCCAATCCATCATCGGTTAAATCGCACCAAATAGAACCGTCTTCTTTTTGAAAAAACACACCTTTAGACAGGCCTTCAGTTATAACTTCCTTGCCTAAAAGATAAGTATTACTTTCATAATATAACATATCAAAATCTACTCCCAGAGATGCATAGGTTTTATCAAACCCTTCATATACCCAACCGTTCATAGTTTTCCAAAGCGAAACAGTTTCTTCATCTCCAGCCTCCCACTTGATTAGCATTTCTTGTGCTTTTATTAATGAAGGTGCTTTTAATTTCGCTTCCTTTTCAGAATAACCTTCGGTAAGCAATTGAGCAATTTCCTTCTTGTATTCTTGATCAAATTTCACATAATAATTACCAACTAACTTGTCTCCTTTTAGACCGGATATTTCTGGTGTTACATTATTCCCGTAGGTTTTCCAAGCCAGCATACTTTTACAAATATGAATTCCACGGTCGTTAACAATTTGAGTTTTATATGCTTTTTTACCAGAGGCTTTTAAAATTTCAGCTACTGAATATCCCAATAAAATATTTCGGATATGACCAAGATGTAAAGGTTTATTTGTGTTTGGAGAGGAATATTCCACCATTATGGTTTCTTCTTCTCCAGTTACTTTACCAAATTTCGAATAATCGGAAGTCTCCTTAAAAAAGTTTAAAAAATAAGAATCACTAAATACTACATTCAAAAACCCTTTTACCACATTAAAACGGATCACCTCTTCTACGTTTGCTACCAAAAAATCTCCAATAGACTGACCAATCTGTACTGGATTTCCTTTTACGACTCTTAGCATTGGAAAAACAACTACCGTAATATCACCTTCAAACTCTTTGCGAGTAGCCTGAAATTCTACACTTTCTAAATCTACTTTATACAGCTGACTTATGGCTTTTTTAATATGTATTTCGAGCGTTGCTTGAAGCGTCATTGTCTTTAATTTAAAAATGCAAAGATAGCAGAATTGGTTTGTTTTATCTTCAATATACAAACTCTTAATTAATAGATTTAAGATTGTAATTCTTTTTTAGATAATCAATTTTATTAGTTTTTTGGTAAAAATATTTCTGCCATCATACAGCGAGCACTTCCTCCTCCACAGGTTTCAATAGTATTTAAATCACTATGAATAATGGTACTATTTTTTTCAATACTCCTAATTTGTTCCGGAATTAAACTGTGATAAGCAGCTGAACTCATGACCATAAAATTATGATTATTAGCTCCTTTAACTTGTAACATATTTCCAGCAAACCGTTGCATTTGTGATTCGGAGATTTTTACAACTTCTTTACCATCTTGTTTAAGGTTTTGAATAAGCATTTTCTTTTCAGACTTACTGTCAATAGAGTCTAAACAGATCACAGCGATGTTTTCACCAAGAGCCATCAATACATTGGTATGATAAATAGGTAATCGTTGTCCTTTTATCGTTTGGTTTGCCGTAAAAATAATAGGATCATATTCAAAATCTTCACAAAACTCAATTACTAAATCTTCATCAGCCCTAGGTGAAAGAGCACAATAGGCTTTTCGGTTTACTCTATCTAATATCAAACTACCGGTACCCTCTAAAAAAAGACCTTCTTGTTCTGCACTGGTATAATCAAAAAGACTATTAATAATAAACCCTTCTTTTTCTAATCTAATTAATATATCCTCTCTTCTTTCTCTGCGCCTATTTTCCGCAAACATAGGATACAAACCAACATCTCCATTTTCGTGAAAACTCACCCAATTATTCGGGAAAATAGAATCTGGGGTTTCCATTTCTAAAATATCATCTTCTACTATAACCTCGACTCCAACTGCGCGCAGTTTTAAAACAAAAACATCAAACTCTTTTTGAGCTTTGGTATTAATTACAACATCACTTAAATTCAAATTCTCTTGAAAATAGTTATTTACAGCAGTTTGTTCATTCATTCGATAGGCCACCGGACGAATCATTAAAAGAGTATTGGTGATTTGTTTCATTATAATGATAATTAAAAATATTAATCTCTCACGAGGGGCATTGTAGAACAACGCAACAGTCCTTCTTGTTTTGATATTTCACCGTAAGAAACCTCTTCTACAATAAAACCTTGAGATCTAAGCCAAGAATTGAGACGAATAAAACTTCTTTCTGAAATAATTATTTCTGGAGATATAGAAAATATATTACTATTCATGTGGTACATTTCATCTTTAGTGATATGAAAACAGTTTTCTTTACCAAAAAAATTAGTCAACCATTCATATTCTTCTTGCTCTAAAAAAACTTCTTTGTGAATAATACATTTACCTTTTCCTAGTGGTTGAAAACAACAATCTAAATGAAGTGCGTTATCCCTTGCTATGGTATTAGATTTTCGTAAGTTAAATGAAACTATTTTTTTTGTTGGAAATAAATCTTCTAAACATTTTACAGCAATCATATTTGTTCTTGCGGTTATAAAATCTTCATAATCGTTTCCTCTATAGGTACCTACAAAAATATAATCGTTCCATGGCATTACATCTCCCCCTTCTATATGAGCTTCTTTTGGTAAAAAAATAATTTTATTTTCATCTATTTGTGAACATAGATATTGTATGGCTTCAATCTCTTTGTCTCTGTTTGGCAGAATATTTGAAATAATCATTTTATCATCAATTACAAATGCAATATCTCTAGAAAAAATCTGATTATAACCTATTATTTTATCAGGTCGATAAACCTTTACATCGTACTTTTTAAAAACTTGATAAAGAGATTCTATTTCCTTTACCATATCAGTTTCTTTTGGATAGGTTCCGGATTTAATATGCTCAGCAGATTTCGGATCATAGGTGTCTTCCAATTTAGGAATAGCACCATTTGAATTAGCGATTCCGAGCACTACAGATCTTAACCTAGAAGTTTCGTTAGTAATATTTAAGTTTATCATATGACAAATATAAAAAAAGCACTTTCTATTGAAAGTGCTTTTTTAAAAAACATAGTATTTATCTATCTTTTTTTTAATGGTATGAAATTACGATGTGTTTCTCCAATATAAATTTGCCTTGGTCTCCCAATAGGTTCTTTACGTAAACGCATTTCTCTCCATTGTGAAATCCAACCTGGTAATCTTCCTAAGGCAAACATTGGTGTAAACATGTCTGTTGGTATACCCAGAGCTCTGTATATAATTCCTGAATAAAAATCTACGTTTGGATATAATTTTCTATCCACAAAATAGGGATCTTCTAGCGCCTCTTTTTCTAATCCTTTAGCAATATCTAGGACAGGATCTTCGATTCCTAATTCATTTAAAACTTCATCTGCTGCAACTTTTATAATCTTTGCACGAGGGTCAAAGTTTTTATAAACACGATGTCCAAAGCCCATTAAACGGAATTTATCTTCTTTGTCCTTAGCTTTTTCCATGTACTTTTTAGTATCTCCATCATCTTCTTTAATAGCTTCTAACATGTCTATTACTGCTTGATTAGCTCCTCCATGAAGTGGACCCCATAATGCATTAATTCCGGCAGAAATCGAAACAAATAAGCCCGCGTTTGACGAACCTACAATTCGCACCGTCGAAGTGGAACAGTTTTGCTCATGATCCGCATGTAGAATTAATAATTTATTTAACGCACTAACCACAATTTCATTTGATTCATACTCCGCAGCAGGTTTTTTAAACATCATCTTTAAAAAATTATCGACATAGCCTAATGAATTATCTCCATAGTCCAAGGGTAAGCCAGCATGTTTTCTGTAAGTCCAGGCTGCTAAGACCGGAAATTTTCCTAAAATTCTAACAATTGCATTGTACATTTCTTCCTCAGAGTCTACATTAACTGAAGTAGGATTAAATGCCACTAAAGCACTTGTTAATGAGGACAATACTCCCATTGGATGGGCAGTTTTTGGAAAACCATCTAAAATTTTCTTTACATCTTCATCGACATGAGCTTGATCTTTAATATCATTATGAAATTTTGTCAATTCTTCAGCAGTAGGTAATTCTCCAAAAATTAATAAGTAAGCAACTTCTAAAAAAGTAGCTTTTTCAGCTAATTCTTCTATAGAATACCCTCTATAACGAAGAATTCCTTTTTCACCATCTAAAAATGTAATTGCACTTTCACAAGAACCGGTATTCTTAAATCCAGGATCAATGGTTGTAATACCACCTGTAATACCTCTCAAGGTTTTTATATCAATTGCTAATTCATTTTCAGTCCCTTCAATAATAGGAAATTCATACTTTTCACCGTCTACTTCGATGGTTGCTTTTCTTGACATTTATAATTTTTTTTTAATTTTTTAAAAGTAGGCAAAGATACAAAAAACGTTGGTTTTTGAGTCTCAATTTCTTAATAAATTAAGATCTAATCCAAACTTTTAAGTCCTTATCATATTAAAAAAGTAGCTCAAAAAAAAGTCCGAATTAATTAAAAATCGGACTTTTCATAAATATTAAAATAGTTTTGATTAAACTTTAAAAGCACTTCTTTGAGGATAATAAGCAATGTCCCCTAATTGCTCTTCTATACGTAATAACTGATTGTATTTTGACATGCGGTCACTACGAGACATCGATCCTGTTTTAATTTGACCACAATTAAGTGCCACTGCTAAATCTGCGATGGTATTGTCTTCCGTTTCACCAGACCTATGTGACATTACAGAAGTATAACCAGCATGATGAGCCATTTTAACTGCTGCAATGGTTTCTGACAAAGTTCCAATTTGATTTACTTTTATCAAAATTGAATTTGAAATTCCTTCCTTAATTCCCCTTGACAAACGCTCTACATTGGTTACAAAAAGATCATCACCTACTAACTGAGTGTTAGCTCCAATAAGTTCCGTTAAATATTTCCAACCATCCCAATCATCTTCATCCATTCCGTCTTCGATTGAAATTATAGGATAATTTTTAGCCAAATCAGCAAGGTATTCTGCTTGTTCTTTTGAAGTTCTTATTTTACCAGAATTTCCTTCAAATTTACTATAATCATATTTGCCATTTACATAAAATTCTGCCGCAGCACAGTCTAAAGCGATCATAATTTCATCTCCAAATTTATAACCTGCATTCGTAACAGCTTTAGCAATAGTATCTAAGGCATCTTCTGTTCCACCTAAAGCTGGTGCAAAACCCCCTTCATCCCCCACTGCTGTGCTTAAATTTCTATGGTGCAGTACCTTTTTCAAATGATGAAAAATTTCACTTCCCATTTTAATTGCTTCTGAAAAATTTGTTGCTTTTACCGGTATAATCATAAACTCCTGAAATGCAATAGGTGCATCACTATGAGAACCTCCATTAATAATATTCATCATGGGCACTGGTAATGTTTTAGCACTAACTCCTCCTATGTAACGATATAATGGCATTCCTAATTCTAAAGCTGCTGCATGGGCTACTGCTAATGATACTCCTAAAATAGCATTCGCCCCTAGTACAGATTTATTAGGAGTGCCGTCTAAATCAATCATAATTTGATCGATAGTTTCTTGCTCAAAAACAGAAACTCCTAATAATGTAGAAGCAATTTTATCATTTACATTTTCAACTGCTTTTAACACTCCTTTACCCATATAGTCTTTTCCTCCATCACGCAATTCTACAGCTTCATGTACTCCTGTTGAAGCACCTGAAGGAACCGCGGCTCTTCCTAAAAAACCATTTTCAGTAACTACATCTACTTCAATTGTAGGATTTCCTCTAGAATCAAAAATTTGTCTAGCGTTTATATCTATTATTATACTCATTCCTATTGTTATTTGTATTTTTTAATATTGTTTATAAATTCATCAAAAAGATACCTAGAATCATGGGGTCCTGGGCTTGCTTCTGGATGATATTGAACAGAAAACACTGGTTTATTTTTCATTTTTATTCCTGCAACCGTATGATCATTTAAATGAACATGGGTTATTTCAATTTCTGTATTCTTTTCAGTTTCTTCTCTATTAATAGCAAAGCCATGGTTTTGGGAAGTAATTTCTCCTTTACCTGTTTGAAGGTTTTTAATAGGATGATTAATACCACGATGTCCATTATGCATTTTATAGGTAGAAATACCATTAGCCAAAGCCAATACTTGATGTCCTAAGCAAATTCCGAAAATTGGTTTTCCAGTTGCAATAGCAGCTTGAGTAGTACTAATGGCTTGAGTTAAGGGCTCTGGATCTCCAGGACCATTTGACAGAAAATATCCATCTGGATTAAAGGAATTTAATTCCTCAAAAGTAGCATTGTATGGAAACACCTTTATATAACAATCTCTTTGAGATAAGTTCCTTAATATGTTTTTTTTAATACCAATATCTAAAGCAGCAATTTTAAAAGTAGCATTTTTTTCTCCAAAATAATAAGGCTGTTTAGTAGATACTTTAGAAGCCAATTCCATCCCTTTCATGTTTGGAATTTCTGCCAATTGCTTTTTCAAGTTATTTATATTTTCAATATCGGTAGTAATCACTGCGTTCATAGCGCCATTATCACGAATATAAGCTACTAAGGATCTTGTATCCACATCAGCGATAGCTAATAATTTATTTTTATCTAAAAAATTCGTTAACGAATCGTTTGCAAGGTCTCTAGAATAATGATAACTGAAATTTCGGCAAATCAAACCTGATATTTTTATGGAATCAGATTCAATTTCATTTTCAGCAACTCCATAATTTCCAATATGAGCGTTGGTGGTAACCATTAGCTGTCCAAAATAAGATGGATCAGTAAAAATTTCTTGATAACCCGTCATACCGGTGTTAAAACAAGCTTCTCCAAAAGCGGTACCTTCTTTTCCTCCAATAGATTTACCATAAAATATGGTTCCATCTGCTAATAATATTAAAGCTTTTTTTCTTTTTTGATATTTCATATTTTAAAAATATTTTACAAAAATACTTTAAATGATATTATTATTATAATTTCGTTTTTAGAATTTGTAAACAAATAATTTTTAATCAAAAAAAGGATAAACTTTTAAAGTTTATCCTTTTTTTTTATTTAAAATAAAATTTCATTTATTCTTCTTCTTTCTTAGCTTCACTTGGAACTACAACAGGAGCTGCAACATTTGAAGCGCCTCGACGACTACGACGAGTACTTTTCTTTTTAACTACTTTACCAGCATTATAAATTTCATTGTAATCTACTAATTCGATCATTGCCATATCAGCATTATCTCCTAAACGGTTACCTAATTTAATAATACGTGTATAACCTCCTGGGCGATCACCAACTTTTACAGAAACTTCTTTAAAAAGTTCAGTTACTGCTTCTTTTTGACGAAGTCTTGCCATTACTATACGACGGCTGTGTGTCGTATCAAGTTTAGACTTAGTTATTATAGGCTCTACAAATTGTTTTAAAGCTTTTGCTTTAGCAACTGTAGTATTTATTCTTTTGTGCTCAATTAAGGAACATGCCATATTAGCCAACATTGACTTTCTATGTGCTGTTTTTCTACCTAAATGATTTACTTTTTTTCCGTGTCTCATGACATTTTGTTTTAATCATCATCTTGCATCTACTCATTTAGAGGAGCAAAATATGATGTATTAATCTTTATCTAATTTATACTTTGAAAGGTCCATTCCGAAATTTAATCCTTTTACATCAACAAGTTCTTCTAGTTCTGTAAGCGATTTTTTTCCAAAATTTCTAAATTTCATCAAGTCATTTTTGTTAAAAGAAACTAAATCTCCAAGAGTATCTACTTCAGCAGCTTTTAAACAATTCAAAGCTCTTACTGAAAGATCCATATCTATCAATTTAGTTTTTAACAACTGTCTCATATGAAGTGATTCTTCATCATAAGTTTCAGTTTGTGCAATTTCATCAGCCTCTAAAGTAATTCTTTCATCACTAAATAACATGAAGTGGTGAATTAATGTTTTAGCAGCTTCAGTTAAAGCATCTTTGGGATTAATTGATCCATCAGTAACGATTTCGAAAACTAATTTTTCGTAATCTGTCTTTTGTTCTACACGAAAATTTTCAATGCTATACTTAACATTTTTGATTGGCGTGTAAATTGAATCTATAAAGATAGTTCCAAAAGGAACTCCTGCTTTTTTATTTTCTTCAGCTGGAACATATCCTCTACCTTTTTCGATAGTGATTTCCATATTGAAATTAACTTTAGGATCCATATTACAAATGACCATTTCTGGATTCAATACTTGAAAACCAGAGATGTGTTTTTGAAAATCTCCTGCGGTTAATTGTTCTGCACCTGAAATAGAAATAGTAACTGTTTCGTTGTCTACTTCGTCAATTTGTCTTTTAAAACATACTTGTTTTAAGTTCAAGATTATCTCTGTAACATCCTCAACAACTCCTGCAATAGTAGAAAACTCATGATCTACTCCTTCAATTCTAATTGAAGTAATTGCAAAACCTTCTAACGATGAAAGTAGTACTCTCCTTAAAGCGTTACCAACTGTTAGTCCATAACCAGGCTCTAAAGGACGGAATTCGAATTTACCTTCGAAATCTGTCGAGTCGATCATAATAACTTTATCGGGCTTTTGAAAACTAAATACTGCCATAATGTAACTGTGTGTTTTAATTATTTTGAATATAATTCAACAATAAACTGTTCGTTTATGTTTTCTGGTATTTGAATACGCTCAGGTTTAGAAACAAAAGTTCCTCTTTTTATTGCATTGTCCCAAGTAATCCATTCGTAAACGTGACTTGCATTAGCTAATGAAGTTTCAATTGCTTCTAGTGATTTAGATTTCTCTCTTACACCTACAGTGTCACCAGGTTTTAGTTGATAAGAAGCAATATTTACTTTTTCTCCGTTTACTAATATGTGGCGGTGAGAAACTAATTGTCTTGCAGCGCTTCTACTAGGAGCAATTCCCATACGGAATACAACATTATCTAGACGCGATTCGCATAATTGCAATAGTATTTGTCCAGTAATTCCTTTTGAAGCTGTTGCTCTTTTAAACATATTCCTAAATTGACGTTCTAAAATACCATAGGTATATTTAGCTTTTTGCTTTTCAGCTAATTGGATTGCGTATTCAGATTTTTTTCCTCTACGACGGTTATTACCGTGTTGCCCAGGAGGGTAATTTCTTTTTTCGAAGTTTTTATCATCTCCGAAAATAGCTTCACCAAACTTACGAGCTATTTTAGTTTTTGGACCAGTATATCTTGCCATTTCTATTTTTTTTTGAAGGGATTTTCAAATTAAGGTCTTATACTTATCCTTTGATAATCTTAATCCTTCAGTTTATACTTATTAATTATTTTTATAAAAAGTTCCTGAGTATTTTCAGAATTAAACTCTTCTTCGTTTTGGAGGTCTACATCCATTGTGTGGCATAGGTGTAACGTCAATAATTTCAGTTACTTCAATACCTGCATTATGAATAGATCTAATAGCAGATTCTCTTCCATTACCTGGACCTTTTACATATACTTTTACTTTACGTAAACCTTCTGCATGTGCAATTGCTGCACAATCTTCCGCTGCTAATTGAGCTGCGTACGGAGTGTTCTTTTTAGAACCTCTAAAACCCATTTTTCCAGCTGATGACCAAGAGATTACATCTCCTTTTTTGTTTGTCAACGAAATTATAATGTTATTAAATGAGGCAGTGACGTGAGCTTGACCCACTGCTTCTACATTAACTTTACGTTTTTTCGTACTAGTTTTTGCCTTTGCCATATCTCTAGTGTTTATTTAGTTGCTTTTTTCTTGTTAGCAACAGTTTTACGTTTTCCTTTTCTCGTCCTTGAGTTATTCTTAGTACGTTGTCCTCTTAAAGGAAGACCTGTTCTATGACGAATACCTCTATAACATCCAATATCCATTAATCGCTTAATGTTTAATTGAATTTCACTACGTAATTCACCTTCAATGGTAATTGCTCCAACAGTATCACGAATTTTTCCGATCTCTTCATCAGTCCATTCATTTACTTTTTTGTTTTCGTCTACACCAGCATTTTTTAGTATTTTTTTAGCACGGCTGTCACCAATACCAAAAATATACGTTAACGCGATTACACCCCTTTTTTGTTTTGGGATATCTACACCTGCGATTCTTGCCATAACTTATCCTTGTCTTTGTTTGAACCTAGGGTTCTTTTTGTTAATAACATATAATCTGCCTTTTCTGCGAACTATTTTGCATTCGGCACTTCTCTTTTTAATAGATGCTCTTACTTTCATAATAACTTAATATCTATAAGTGATACGAGCCTTCGTTAAATCGTAAGGACTCATTTCTAGTTTAACTTTATCTCCTGGTAATAATTTAATATAATGCATACGCATTTTACCAGATATGTGTGCTGTAACAATATGAGCATTTTCTAACTCTACACGAAACATCGCATTAGACAATGCTTCTGTGATTGTTCCGTCTTGTTCTATTGAGGGTTGTTTTGCCATTACGCTACTGCTTTTCTGTTCTTTCCTGTTTTCATTAAGCCGTCATAATGACGATTTAACAAGTATGAATTTATTTGTTGCATGGTGTCAATGGCAACTCCTACCATAATAAGTAAAGAAGTACCACCATAAAATAAAGCCCACCCCTGTTGAATTCCAAACAATTTGACTGCAAATGCAGGAAATATTGCTACACCAGCTAAAAATATAGAACCAGGTAATGTTATTTGTGACATTATTCTATCTAAAAGTTCCGCAGTGTCTGTTCCCGGTTTAATACCTGGAATAAATCCACCACTTCGTTTTAAATCATCAGCCATTTTATTAGTAGGTACCGTGATTGCCGTATAAAAATAAGTGAATATGATGATCAATACCGCGAATAAAACATTGTACCAAAGTCCAAAAATATCACTAAAATTAACTTGCATCCATTGGCCAACGCCAGAATCCTTTAAAAAAGATGTACCACCAATTAACGCTGGTACAAACATAATAGCCTGCGCAAAAATGATAGGCATTACACCCGATGCATTCAATTTTAGAGGAATAAATTGTCTCGCTCCAAAAATATTCTTTTCATAACTACCACTTGCAGTTCTCCTTGCGTACTGAACGGGTATTTTACGTACCGCCATTACTAACATTATAGAAGCTAAAATAATCACAAACCAAATAGCTAGTTCAATTAAAACCATGATCATACCACCATTGGACTCCATAACTCTTGAAGCAAATTCTTGAGCAAAAGATTGTGGCAATCTAGCTATAATACCAACCATAATTAAAATGGATATACCACTACCAATACCCTTGTCTGTAATCTTCTCACCTAACCACATGGCGAAAACACAACCTGTCACTAAGATTATCGTTGATGAAACATAAAACATGGTTGTTTGTCCTAGTATAAATGCTTCAACTGGTACTCCTAGAGCAGGTAATCCTATTAAGTAAGTAGGTGCTTGAACTAAACAAATACCAATAGTTAACCATCTAGTAATTTGATTGATTTTTTTTCTTCCGCTTTCTCCTTCTTTTTGTAATTTTTGTAAGTAAGGAATTGCTATTTGCATTAACTGAACTACAATAGATGCCGATATGTAAGGCATAATTCCTAGTGCAAATACGGAGGCATTTGCAAATGCTCCACCAGTAAATGCATTAAGTAAACCGCCTAAACCACCGTCATCAAACTTTCCAGCAAACTCAGCTAATTTTGAGGCATCGATTCCTGGCAACACAACCTGTGCACCAAAACGATATACTAACAAAAGGCCTAAAGTGAGTAGAATACGATTTCGTAACTCCTCAATTTTCCAAACGTTTTTTAAGGTTTCAATAAATTTCATCCTTTTTAAAAAATTACAATGTTATTACTTCGCCTCCAGCCTTTTCGATAGCTTCTTTTGCAGAAGCAGAAAATTTATGAGCTGTTACAGTTAATTTTGATTTTAAATCTCCTCTACCTAATATCTTTAGTAGTTCTTTATTTCCAACCAAACCTAAATCTACAAATGTGTCAAAATTAATTGAGTCTTTGATTTTCTTTTCATCAACTAATTGTTGAAGTTTATCAAGATTAATTGCTTGGTATTCTTTTCTATTAATATTGGTAAAACCAAATTTAGGTACACGACGTTGCAAGGGCATTTGTCCACCCTCGAAACCTAATTTTTTGGAATATCCAGATCTAGATTTTGCTCCTTTGTGACCACGTGTTGCGGTTCCACCTTTTCCTGAACCTTGTCCGCGACCTACTCGCTTGCCTTGATTTTTTACCGAACCTGCTGCCGGTTGTAAGTTACT
>ENA-ORDA01000505-ORDA01000505.1-marine-metagenome-genome-assembly--contig:-NODE-505-length-38769-cov-4.546547_pt1 | contig 38769 bp, 52 predicted proteins | sample MGYA00237778_ERZ508506 | MGnify/ENA primary metagenome ERZ508506 (study PRJEB26177, sample SAMN06267891) | marine metagenome | isolation source: Monterey Bay, California, USA | place: Pacific...
AATTTATCTATTCCAAAAGTCACATCAACGTCCTCTAGCCTTTCAGGTCTAGGGATGATAGTTCTTTCAGGCATAGTTAACGGTGACTCAAAAGATTGATTTGAAATAGAATTCATCAAATTATTCTTGGCTTTAAGAGCCTCCATAAGATGAGCTTGCAAACCGTGTAGCTGTGATTTCTCAGACAACAAATTATGTATGTCTCTGATGGGTTTTGCTTCTTGCATAACAAGAGTTTCTTTATCATACTTCATAGTCTTTGTCAAAACATTGAAGCCATTGATTTTGTTTTCAATCTCTAATGCAAGTTGATTGCAAAGATTGCTAATTGATTGTGCTTTGGATTGTGTCAATCCTTTTTTACCTAGATTTTTCATAAGCGGTTTTTTAATTTATTATTTAAGTGTATATTTATTTACTAATTTAAGGGGTAACAGTGCACTCTATATGCACTGCTTATCAATTGATACTAATTTCTTAATTCTATCTTCCATTCTGATTGCTCTAAATGGAGAAGTCTTAATACGATGTTCATACTCATCTCTTTGACTTACGAGAATACTAAGTACTTCAGGAGTCCAAGGTTTTTGGTCATCATCAGACCATGGTTCATTGTTATAATGGTTATCATACTCTCTCAATTCATCATCATGTCCATGCTCTTCATCTTTAATTGCAGTAATCATAGGAAGCGGACAGAATACAACATCTACATAACCTACGTTATACATAGCGACCCAATATCTCATCTCAAATATTACATCTTTAGACAATTCAAATCTGAGACTTATATCTCCTGATTCATCTTGATGGTCAGTTTCAATGAAATTAACTTTTAGTCTTTCAGACTCTTCATTACTTACGGCAGGAATAACCGAACCATCAGTAAAGGTAAAAGGATGTGGTGAAGAAAAGTTTGCTACTTTCTTACCATTAGACAAAGTAATAATTTCTCTGCTCATAATATATTTGTTTTAAGTGATTACGAATTAATATAACATACCCTAACCTTATCTATAGATTATCTATTAAACAATCTACATTACGGTTAGGATACATTACGAATCAACGTGCACTAGTTCTCTAGTAAAACACGTGGTGGAATTTGGCTGATCAGACCAGGGTTTGTTGCAAAGTTTCTCCCTATAAGGACCACCGACCCTCAATATTGACTTTGCTTGACATCAACAACCCTCTCAAGTATTACTAAGATACTTGCATGTAAACCGAATAGAGTGCAAAGGTTAAAACTCCTCTTCAGTTATTTACAGTTGATGTACTAAATTAAACCAACAAGGTTATTTAAGACTTTTAACTGTAATTAATTAGAAGGGCTACTTCTACATACAGTGAATATGCTTCTCAACATATTCTGTCTACCTCAAGCTTGGTATGTTTAAATGCGGGATACTATGTGTCTTATATTCTATATAGAGAGTATACTAATCCTATATATAAAAAAACAACTATTTAAATTAAACTTATTATGAAAGAGTTAGCTATATAAAATATTATAATACTATATACTATGACATAATACTGATACTAATATATAACCAATGATATAGTGTATAGTTTTACACTCATATAAAGATTAAAACACACAAGTATTTCCGCAAATACTTTTAATAGTTTATTTATTTATACTGCATTACTATAAATTGCAGTCAAAAATAATATTATATAGTTCTTTAATTAAAACATTGGTTGATTGGATGGTTAGCTAGACCGAATAACAATTGTGAATGTAAAAAAGTAATACTCTAACTTAATAGAGTATTACTTAACTACTACAACAGGCTTACTATTCTTCTGCCTGTTCTCTTTTCTTTGCCATAAACTGAGCAAACTTACTACCTGCAATGTCACTCATGTCATTGTTTGTAGCTTCATTCTCAAATACAGTAAAGTAGATGTCATTAAAGTCTTTTGCTTTGTTACCATCTGCATCAAGCAAAGGAACATTACATATAGAACTATAAAGAGTATCTAATTCAAAGTCTCCTGCATCATAACTTGTTTTGTTAAGAATACAGGTTTTAGGCTCATCAGAAAGTTCTTGTAAACCTTTTACCTTTGCAATACCCATAACAAGGCAATACTGCTTACCACTTGGAGTAGTTCTCCAAAACGGTTCAGTAGCTTTTTCATTACCACTCTCTGGTACAAAGTGTGTTGCTCTAAAAGAGCAGTTCTTTTGCATTTGAGTAGTAGGATTGCCATCTCTGTCTTGTCCTGCTTCAGCTTTAAAGCCAATTCCTTCTGATTCATAAAACGCTTGTACATCCTCTACGGGTGCACCATTCATATCAACTAAATTCATAATTAAAAATTTTAATATTATTAAACTATGTAAAAAGTTGTTAGAAAAAGCCGAGACAGGGAGTGGGTGTTGTTTGAAAAAAGCCGAATCTAGAATTGTTGTTTTGTGAAGGTAAAAAAATACCCCGCATTTCTGCAGGGTATTGTACTGTTACTTTTCAGCAGCAGCCTTCTTTTTCTCCAACCATAGTTTAAACTTGTTACCAGCTAAATCTGACATATCATTATTGGTAGCTTTGTTTTCAAACACAGTGAAATAGATATCATTGAAATCTGGGTGTTTGTTACCATTAGCATCAAGCATTGGAATCTTAGATATACTAGAATATAGCACATTTAGTTCAAATTCCCCAGTGTCATATGATTTCTTGTTAAGCAAACACTGCTGTAGTGTACCAGATAATTCTGGAAACCCTTTAACTTTGCAGTACCCCATAACTATACAGTATTGCTTACCACCATCAGTGGTTTTCCAATTTGGTTCACTACCTTCAGTAAGTCCTGATCCTTTAGCAGGTGCAAAGTATTTTGCTGTAAATTTACAGTTACTTAACATTTCAGTACTACCATCATCTGGTCTAGCAGTAGCTACATAGCCATTGTCTTCGTAGAATGCTTGTACAAATTCAACTGGTTGGTCTTTCATAAATTCAAATTCATTCATAATAAATTGTTTTAAATAATTAATTAAATTGAGTTATTTAAGATATGTAAAAAGTTGTTTACACGCTGGGTGTGATGGGAAAAAGGGGGTTATTACACCCCCTTATCCTACTACTTAGATAGATGATCCTTTACCCAAAGATTTCTATGTTCTTTCATAGACTTTTCTACATCTTCCATAACTTGGTCAGCATACTCTATAAAATCTGCCAAGTTCATGTCAGCTTCCTCTTGAGTTATTGCATCCAATTTAAGGACTATAGCATTTGTAGATTTCCACACACTCTGAAGTTTAACTATAGCAAGTTGCTCTTGTATTGTTAATTTACTCATTGCACACCTCCTCTTCATCTACTAGATACTTTACAAGATGGCCTTTAGCAAGCATATCTTGCTCTACTTCATCTCGTATACCATCATACTCTTCTTCTGTAAGAGTACTGTCAAACTTGTTCAAAGCAGATCTCCAAGATCCATGTCCAGCATCTTTTGCCATCTCTCTAAGTTTATCAAGAAACTCAGTAGCAATTGTACCCTGATAGTGCATGTCATACCATTCTTGTAATACCCAAGGTTCTCTACATGCTATAAAAGCATTTTCATAATGCCAATATCTTTTGTTGACATGAATACACTTTAGATCTTTAACCATGTCAGCTAGGACACTTTTTTCAATGTCAAATCTTTGTGGTAAAATGAACCCATAGACATACTCTGAATCCTTTTCTCCAGGTTGTCTTACTTCAGCTGTGTTACAAAAGCGCAACTCTACTTCTTTTTGAAGATGTAATGTAATTCGGGAAGCAAGTATACTAACCTGCTTTTCCCATTCATAACCATAATAATGCATAAGCTTTAAATTTTAATTAATTAATAATTATTTAGAGTATGCAAAAAGTTGTTTCTATTGTGGGTGTGAGTGTAAAAAAGGGGATATCTCTATCCCCTTTACCCTAATCATAAGGCACTTCAAAATGTTCCCATACATACATACAAGCTTCTTTAATTCCAGTAGCTATAACATACATATCATTTGGATCTTCTGTACTTACATAACCATCTTTAGCATCTGGTTCAGCTATTAGATGTGAAGTTGCAACCACAGCATAAGCTTCTTTGTCAGGTCTTCTGCTATAGCCATGCCATGTCTTTACAATTTTGTACTCATTTAGAACTTTTCTTCCCATAACATAAAAGATTTAAAAGGGGACATTTCTATCCCCTTTGGTTAATAATTAAAATGGTAAATCATCTACTGCTTTTTTTGCATCAGCATAAGCTTTTTTAGATGTTGATGTAGCAGCTTTTACATCATCCCACTTCTTACACTTAAGTTGAGCTTCAAGATATGCTTTTTGTACTCTGTTCATTTTTACATGTAAACTAGCACAAGATTGTCTATCCATATACTCATTTAACTCCCAGATATCAAAGAAGCCTTTGATGCGCACTAAGTCTTTATTCCTATGATCAGGAATAAGATCAAAGTTTGATTTAGGGAAATGTTTCTTAAACACTTCTCTTTCATTCTCTGTCATTAGTGAACAACCATTGACTATCATCCATCTGTGGAATGTAGTGAAACCATACTCTTTGTTTAGAGTAATTACTCTTTGTTTAGCAATTTTTGCCATAATAAATAAAATTTAATTAATAAATAATTGTTTAGGTTATGTAAAAAGTTGTTTCAGTATGGGTGTGAATGTAAATAAATAGGAAGGCTCTTACACCTTCCTACTTATCTTACTCAGGATCTATAACTAAGAGTCTACCAATAACACAGCATGCTACCATCATACCTAACATTATAGGTATATTCTTTTCAGGTACTAATGATAAACATAGACACCACACGATTGCTAGAGCACCAAGAAATAACCCTGTACTCAAAATAAAACTAATTACTTTCATAAGATTTAAATTTATATGTTAAATTATTTAATCTATGTATAAAGTTGTTTCAGCAGAGAAACATACCCCCCATGTTGTTTCTAAGAAATTTTTTTAACCCACAGACCTTATGGGGGGTACCACCAACTCAGAAGTAGCCTGGGGTTTTTGTTATAAGGACCCATCACAATGTCTACCACAAAGCATTTCTACCACCGTTACCCTTGGGAATGTCCTCAGTAATTGTTATCTTATAGTATGAGATACTTTCTATTGACTTTATTATTATTATTCCCTATACTTATAGCATATGCACAAATTGATGAAGATTTTAATAGTTTTAATGGTACTGGGGAGTGGCTTAGTCCTGGGGGTAACACTGGTTCTCATGATGGTGATCTTTGCTTTAATATTACAGGAAACTATTTGGCGGGTGAGTTCTATGTATTCCAAAGCCCAATGTATGATTTTAGCACATGGTCCAATGTTGAATTACTCTGGGTTCAAGAGAGTGATGTCCGTACTGGGGATGTTTTTGGATTGTATTTTTATGACAATGGTTGGTTTTTCTATGACATATCTAATCTTAATGGGTTTTATGGAGTTACTTTACCCACTACAACGATTGCTCTTGCGTTTGTTTTAAACACATCAGGATCAGGTAATATTAATGGTAAGTATTCACATGTAGAGTTTCTTTCTATATATGATCCAGAACCTTTACCAGTAGAGATGTTAGACTTCTCTGCAAGCTTGCAAGATAAAGGAACAATGGTTGAATGGTCTACAGCATCAGAAAACAACTCTCAGAAGTTTGATTTATATAGATCATCAGATGGAAGTACCTGGGGGTTACTTGATGAGATCTCTGCAGCGGGGTTTAGTAATAGTGAAGTACCATATAGATACTTTGATGAAGATATGTTACCTGGATACAGCTACTATAAGTTAATTCAGATTGATATAGATGGAAAAGAAGATATATATGGTCCCGTGTATACATACCGCAATGTATTTACGGACCCAAGAAAGTATAACTTAATGGGACAAGAAGTTAATCAATTTTACAAAGGTTTAATAATAGATGAAGATGGAAGAATCAAATACAATGACTAAAGAGGAGATGATGGCAAAAGTTGAGTTTTTAAAAGAACAGCTTTCGGGTGATATGTTTGAAGATATGGATATCAAAGATGAGATACATAATTTACAAATGAAGATAGATGGAAACAAGCCAATGGACACAAGAATTGATTGTGTAGGTTGTGGTTCTTAAAATTATTTATATATTTGTTTAAAACCAACAGATTATGAGTGAATTTATTTTAAGAGGCAATCGAATATTAATTGATAAGCCTGAAAAGAAAGAGAAGAAAGAAGGTGAATTAGATCTTATCGTTCCAGATAACATGGAAAAAGATGCTGAGAAAGAAATGATGAAGGAGTGGACTCATCTAAATGTTTCAGCAGTAGGTACAGATGTTGAAGATGTAAAAGTTGGAGATAAGGTATATATCAAAACAGGAGCTTTACACAATGCAGAGATTATGGATTTAGACGGTTCTATCAAAATGATGGTAACTGTACATGATATAGTAATGATCTGGAAATGATAGTAAAAGTTCTTATAACCATAGTAGCATTAATATCCATAATATTTTTAGGAGTGTTAGCTAATGCTCTTATAAAGCCAATATGGGATAATGTAGAAAAGAAAAAAGTTGAAGACTTTGAAGGTAAGGTATTAGGGTATGCAGGATTTGCTGCATGTGGTATTATATTTATGCTATGGTATCATTATATTTTTGGCTAACTTGCTACCCACTCATCCAATCCTCACGGCAAGTTAGCCTAAAGCCTCTAGTTTTTCTACTAGGGGCTTTGTTTTTTAATAAAGTTTTTGTATATTAAGAGTGTCAGTTGGCGTAATGAAGATGACGGCCATAGGATAGAGCTGGTTTGATTTGAATACTCTAGTGCAAAGGCTGATAAGAAAGCCCTCAAGCTTACCTGAGAGTTGACCGCAAGGAAGGCTTGATTTTAAGTAAGAGGGTTTTTTTCTATTACTCTTTTTTATATCATTTATTTTTACTATATTATAACTGTATATTTATTAAAAAACATAAAATGGCATCAACAGGTAAAAAAAGAAGTTCTGGAATTCTTAAAGAATTTATTACAGCAAGAACACAAGTTTGGCAGTACTTAAACACTAGCCTAGATTTCTTCCTTAGAGCAGCAGGTCTTAGAACAACTACTACATTGGCAGGAACAATATCAGATGGAGGTTTTGATTCTCCATGTTCAATTTCAAAATGTGAAAATGAAACTTATGTTAGAGACGGAGTTACATATGACGTTTGGCAACATAAAGGAAGTGCAGCCATAGGATCTCCAGACAATCCAGTTTCAGAAGTTGCACCAGCAGTTTGGAGTAATGTATCTTTCTTTGGAATAATCAATGTTTCAAAAGGAAATATGGCTATTATCAGTGATTCTAGTTTAATGGGAGCAGCAGACAGTACATTTGATACTGTAGACTATACACCACTAGCTAGTGAAGAAACACTTGTTACTAATGTAGGGTCTGGCGAAACTGCATTTGCAAATGTAGTGTATTTGTCAGTATATAATGATCAAGCGCCTATTGAAGATAATGAAATTTATGTATCTACAATAACAAACTTTGAGTTTGAATCAAGTTTATATGTAGATTTTAAATTTATTGTAGAACAAGGTGCTACAGTTCAATTAGTTACATCATAAAAATAAAAAAAATTATTATGCCAAAATTTAGAATAACAAGTAGAGGAGGAACAACCCTTACAAAAATACCAGCAGCATTAAAGGTTAGATACGTAGGTTATGCAAGTGGGGATCCTAAGAAAAAACTAACTTTTGATGTTGTGTCAAAAGCATCATTTAAAGACGGTATACTTTTGATACCAGAGTGGTATCCTATAGAAAAAGTTAAAGATTTATTACCACCAGTGGGCGTGTTAACAAGTTTAGAAGTAGAAGCAGATGTACCTTTCGATGTAAGTTTTTATGACACTACAATATTAACATTTAAGCTTAAATTAGTACAAACTAAGGTTGTAGGAGATAAAGGTGACGTAAAAATTATTTATAGTGTAGAAGGTCTTCCTCAATCAGTTAGTATACCTCTTACTGAAATACCTCGTAGTAAAGACGATATAGCTAAGAGAAGAGATGAGATAAGATCTGAAGCTACAGCTGCTGCCGTTGCAAAAAGACCTAGAGGTGTAGAAGAACCTAAATAATAAACTATGCCAGCAAGATTTGTCCCACAGTCGCCAGATCCTTACCTTAAAAAGGGTGAGGATATGGCTCCCGCTAAGTTTGGTCATCTTAATGAAATATTAAGAATGACTCAAAGAGAATATGCAAGTGATGCAGATGCAATAGCTGCAGGATTAAAAGTAGGTGAACTATATAGTAGACCTTCAGGTGCAGTACACGTAATAAAACCTTAAACTATGTTAAGAAATATAAATAACTTTTTTAATATTCTCAAAAAGGGAAGAGTTAAAAAAACACTTGTTGATAGCGATATGATTCCTGTTGGAACTAGAGATACTATTAATAAGTCTAAATATTATGATACAGCTATTAGCTTTAAATCTCTTGAAACACAGTTAGGTGGTTCAGGTGGCACAGGACCACAAGGTCCAGCAGGACCTCCAGGAGCAGATGGTGCTCCAGGGGCAACAGGTCCAACAGGCCCTATAGGACCAGCAGGTCCAGTAGGTGCAGCAGGATTAAACTTTACAGGTACATGGAGCGCAGCTTCTTCATATGTAGTTGATGACGTAGCATTCTTTGATGGATCTAGTTATGTATGTACAAATCCAGTAGGACCAAGTGCTACAGATCCTTCAGTAGATACAGCTAACTGGACTTTTTTAGCACTACAAGGCTTAGATGGTCCACAAGGTCCTATTGGTCCAATTGGTCCAGCAGGAGCTAGTTTATGGACACCTATAGTACCTTTAACATTTGCAGGAGCTGCAGATACAATTGATCTTTCTACAGGTAATACGTTTACTATAGATATTACAGGAAGTACTACAATATCAATGTCTAACCTAGGTGTAGGAGACTATATCTTTATAATTGATAATACAGCAGCAGAGATTGTAACTTTACAAACTGGCACAAATATGTACACTAATAATAGTTTACAACCTGTAATTACAGGAATTACACTAATGAAGGGTACTTCTGATGGCACAAAAATCTTTATTACTTCATTAGAAAATATGAATATACTTTAATATGATTCCAGTTAGAAGAAATATAGACACAGATAATTTGATTTTGTGGTTAGATCCTTCTAGCCCTTTGTCATATATTAAGTCAGAAGCAGCCAATAGTATTGCAGGAAGAGGTAAAAATCTATTTGCAGGTACTGAAGCTTTTACTAATACTTTTAATTTAAACTTAGTAAAAGCTGCTTGGACTCAAGATTCAGTAACTCCATATGGTAGAAGACGTTTAGAACCAATATTAGATGGTATGATTCTAGATCCTGATGGAGGTAATCAGACTAGACTTTTGAGAGAAACTGCAGAAACAGGAGAACATTTCTTTAGACAAGATATGCCTATTGAAGGAATAAATTTAGGACCTTCTGAAAGAGTTACATATTCAATGTATGTTAGAGAAGATTTAACAAGTGCTGCTAGACAAATAAGAATATCTCATACAAATACAGCTCCAAGTACTGGGGGACTTGTTTATGACTTTGCAACAAGTACGCTTACGCCACTTAATGTATCTGGAATAGAGGATTACGGTGTAATACCTGCTAGTGGTGGCTGGGTTAGAATATGGTATACTACAAAATTTACTTCTGCGGGTTCTCAGTTAAATGCAAGAACTTACATCTATTTGCAGGATGGTTCTGGTAATGTAAACTATGCTGGCGATGGTACATCAGGAGTATATGCATATGGTCCTCAATGGGAAGAAGGTGTTTTATCTAATTATGTTAAAGTAGAGGATGGAGGCGAATTTGCAGGTGGTTTTCAAAATAGAAAAATTGGAAGACTTAGTTTAATCCCTAATCCTTTACCTTACACAACTAGTTTTGAAGGTACGAATTTTAGATTTGATGGTTTTAATAGTGGTTTTGCAAGTGGAGCTGCTACAAGACTTCCATTTAGATCTACAGGTACAAGTAATCAAAGTTTAAAAAATCATACAGCATTTGCTTGGGTTAAAGTAGATACATCAACAACTCCAGATGGCAGTCCTGAAATATATGCTGTATTTGGTAGAATAGGTGGTAAATCTAACAATGGTGTATTTGGTGTAGGACCTGGAGGTACTACAATAAGATATAAAGTTAGAGCTAGGTATGAAAAACCTGATTTATCAACAGTAGCTATTCCTAATACATTTGAATCTACCTCATTTCCAACTATAGCTAATACTTGGCATTTGATTGCTGCAGATTATGACTATCTTGCAAACACAGTAAATTTTTATATAGATGGTCAACTTGTTAGCTCTGATGTTTATACGCCTACTCCAGGATATACAAATATAGGTGTAGATGGTAGTGGATCAGGTATACAATTTGGAAGTTTTACATCAGGATCAACTGCATTAGGTCAATTTAGAGGTGAAATAAATATTGCAGGTTTTTATGATAAAGCCTTAGATGCAGGAGAACATGGAGCATTGTATAATGCAACTAAATATAGATTTCATAATTAGAAAAATAGAATAAAATGTCAATAGGAAATTTAAAAACAGATGGAGGTAAAGGTACTAATTGGCCTTGGCAATATAGAATGCTTAAAGGATTGCAAGGTATCATTGATGTCATCAATAGTACAGCTAATGGATCAGAGTATGAAGCTCAGTTGGTTAATATTGATTGTCCACCTCCCACTCCTCCAGCAACAACTCCTGTAGCAGGAACTGTTCTTTATTTAGAGGTTAGAACTTGGGATACAGTAAGTGGCGGATTTACTAATATAAGCTACTATCTTCCAGGAAGTGATACTGAATATCCAGCTTCAGAGTTTGCGGCTTGTACAATTACTTATCTAGAAGCAGGAGATGCTACAGAGGTTACATTAAAAGCTGTTTTAGATGAGCTTAAAGCTGATTTAGCAGATAAGGTTGTGATTCCAGTACTGCTTAGAAAAGCAGGAAATGTTGTTGCAGGCACTCCTGATACAATTACAGATGCTGTAAAAGCTATTTCATTTGCAAATTACAGTAGTGTAAAAGCTTCAATATTTGTAAGTGATAATGATCCAACTGCACCAGTATATACTTCTATAGAATTAAAAGCAGGCGAGGTAATTAATTTAGATGCAGGTGGAAATGCTAATAGTTTTCCAGCGAACATGTTTCAATATGAGCCCGATCCTGTAGCAAACATAAATGGAGATTTATTAATAACTTACACTAAATAATCATGGCGGGAACTAAAATAAAAAGAGACTTACCAAATGATGAATATAATGCTGCGATAAATGCAAACAGTCCTTCTGCTGCAAATCCATTTGCTACAATAGCTGATGCAAGTAGTATATATACTGCAGATGGTACAATTGCAGTAAACAGATTAGTTCAGATTCAAAATGGATTAACTTGGTCTGGTTCTACAATACTTAGAACCACAAATAACATGAATATTAAAGAAGTTATTCAAGAGTCTGATTTAGGAACTACTTTGGCAGCAAACACTGTTTATCTAATTAGAGGTAAGGTAACTGTATCACAATCTATATCTGTTATAAATGAAGGTTCTGTAATTCTTGGTACAAATAGAGAAACAGATAATCTAGAATATACTGGGGCAACTGGTAATCTTTTTAATGTAAGTGATGTAAATTTTACAATATCTCACTTAAAGCTTTCTAGCACTACAAGTGGAACAGGAATTTTAAGAGCTGATAATGTAACAGCAGGACAGCCTAATACAGGTCGTTTAAAAGTATTAAGTATAGATAACTGTCAATTTAGAAATTGCTATGATGTTATGGACATTAGTGGTTTTGATTTAGTAGATATAAACCAATGTTTATTTATATACGTTGAAGCAACTAATTTTGGATTAAGATTTACAGATGTTTCTAAGCTTCAGATTACAAGTTGTGAATTAATCAGATGGTTTGATGAAGCTACTATAGCTGCACCTTCAGGATTTGCAACTGTCTCCATGATTGAATTACAAGATAATAATTTAGCATCATATGGTGCAGTAAATATTAATGGTTGTATTATTCATCCACAACAAAATCAAAATGGTGTTAATATTGGAACAGGTTCTACAACAGGTTTTGGTACTATATCATCTAATGCATTTGTTAACGGAAATTTATTAGGAGAGGTATTTTTACCAGTTGTCAGTCCTGGATTACCTAATTACTCTACTACAGCAACTACGGGATATGATGTATTTGCTAATCAAGGTATATTAGATTCTAAATGTGGAACGGTAACAACAGTAACTGCTAATACAGCTGTTACATCTGGAGGAGCAGTAAAAATAGTAGCTATAGATACAGGTCTTGCTATTCAACAAGCAGGTGTTAGATTTACAGTAGATGCTAATACAGGTAGAAATACATATATAGGTAGTAAACAAGTTTATGTTTCTATACATTGTAGCTTTGACTTTATTAAACAAGATAAAGGAACTGATGACTATAGATTTAGTATTGCTAAAAATGGTAGTCCACTTACAGGCAGTCTTTTAGCTATACCTGATTTAGATGATATTACTGGTGTAGCAACTTTAGTATATGGGACACTTTTGGAAACAAATGATTATATTGAATTATGGGTATATTCAGATGGTGGAGATGATATGCTAGTAACAAACTATACCATGTTAATACGAGAGTAATATGCAGCAAGTTTTTGTAGGGAGTGCATATGGTGAAATTACAGAGAAAGGGTTTAGTAAACTAATAGATATTTTTCATGACAATTTTAATAATTCTCAAGGGGTATTTTATGATTTAGGTTCTGGATATGGAGACTTATGTATTCAAGTTGTTAAATCTAGTAAAATAAGTAAATCTGTTGGCATTGAATTGCATAAGCAAAGATATAGAGTGGCTTCTGAAAAATTAAAAGATTTAAACTTATCTAATGTTTCTTTTATAAATTCTGATTTTCGTAAATTAGATGTATCAGATGCTACAATAATTTTATCATCTAATGAAGCAATGCCTATTCATTTAAATTCAGATATATATAACATGGCTCCTAAAGGATGCTTAATTATTTTAGGAAGAAGACCTGATTTAGCATGGCGTAAAAAAAATCCTCATGTTATTTTCAATAAAACTGAACCAATAGAAAAAACATATAGTACTACAAGAGGAAACTGGTATGTTGTAAAAGAATAAAAAATTTTTGTATATTAAGGCAAAAATCTAAAATGGAAATTATTAAACATGCTAAGAACATTCATGAGTTAAAACTTGAAGGTACACATGCTAAGATTGCTATGTTCTCAGATATTCACTGGGACAATCCAAAGTGTGATTGGTCAATATTAAAAAAAGATTTAGATTACTGTGTAAAAGAATCTATTCCTATTATGATCAATGGAGATATGTTTTGCCTTATGCAGGGTCAAGGAGACAGAAGAAAAAACAAATCTGATATTAGACCAGAGCATAACAATTCTAAATATCTAGACAGTATTGTTGAAACAGCAGTTGAATGGTGGTCACCTTATTCTCATTTACTTACAGTTATAGGTTATGGTAACCATGAAACAGCTATTATCAAATGGCAGGAAACAGACATACTATCTAGATTTGTAAAACTACTTAATCTTAAGAACCATACTGATGTACAAGTAGGTGGTTATGGTGGTTGGTTAATTGTTAATCAAATAGTTAGAAAAAAAGTTGCTGCTACAAATTGCACTGCTACTATGAAAATAAGATACTTTCATGGATCAGGTGGAGGTGGTGTAGTAACCAAAGGAGCACTTAATCTTACTAGAGCTTTAGAAATGTATGAAGACTTTGATGTTTTTACTATGGGTCACATTCATGAGAATGCAGCTCGTAATGATGTTAGAGATACTATCTTACAGGGAGCTAAAGGTTATAGACAATTACAAAAACAAATTCACATGATGCTCACAGGAACTTATAAAGAAGAGTATGGTGATGGATCTAAAGGATGGCACGTTGAGAGAGGTGCTCCAGTAAAACCTATTGGAGGTAGAATTTTAACCATTGATTATAAGAGAGTTAGAAAAGATGGTAAAGATTTTCATGATAGACAAATAGATTCAATGAAATTTCCTTTGTAAACATTACGTATTTACACTTATTTTTGTTATATTATAGTATATATATTTATAATAAAACAATGGAAGTTTCAAGTTTACAAATAGGGTTTGATGCATTAATAGCATTATTAGTTTCAGTAACAGGCGCGTTGGGAGTATGGTATTCATTAAAAGGAAAAGTTACAATCCAACAAATAACTTTAGATAGCCTAGAAAAAGATTTAGATGAAATGAAAACTGATAAAAAAGATAATCTAAAGCTATTACATAAAAGGATTGATGATTTAAAGACTCAAGTAGAAAGAAACAGAGAAAAGAATGATAAGTCTCTAGCTGATCTTAAAGCAGAAATGGGTCAAATGGAAATTAGAATTATCAATGCTATTAATAGTAAATAATTAGTAAAACTCATAAACATTATTGCCCAAGCTGTATAGGTTATACAATGCAGAAAGGAAATACATGTACTGTATGTGGTTTTACAAGAAAGAGAGACTACTCATTTATACCTAGAAATATGAAGTTTATACTTTACATAATGATGGCTAGCTTTCTTATAGCTTGCACTCCTCAGAGAAGGTTTACTAGGTTAATAGAAAAACATCCATATTTACTTACTACTGATACTCTTGTTATACATGATACAGTTAAAGTTACTGTACCTAAAGTAATTCATGATACTATTATCAATGAACACTTTTTTCATGAAATAACTAGAGACACATTAGTATTACAGAAAGAAAGACTTACTGTAAAAATATTTCATGACACTATTAAGAAGAATGTATTCATTCAAGGAGAGTGTGACACAATTACTGTAGAGAAAATAGTTGAGAGAAAGATCCCAATTAGATATTATGAAAAAACTCCACTTTGGAAAAAGATATTCAATTGGTTAATCATAGCAGCAATACTCTATGGAGTATATAGACTGTTTTTATTTTTAAAAAAAAGATTACTATGAAAAAGTTTTTTAAAGAATTATTAAGTGATGAGACAGGTGTTTACTCATCAAAAAGATTAGGTGGTTTACTTTGCGTTTTAGCACTTGTAGTATCACTAATAGCTAATACCTTTACCCACGGTGATATAAAGCCTGCAGAATATCTTGTAGATGCTGTAGCTTTATTTGCATTTGGATCTTTAGGCTTAACATCAATTGACAAATTTACTAAAGCAAGAAATAAGAAATAAGATGGGGTAAGTGCAATTTTAGTATATTTGACATTCTTTTTAATATATGCAATACCCGCAATAATCAAATACCTATGGAAAAAATAATTACTTGTCCTAATTGTAATACAGACTTTGACTTGTCTGTTACACCTCATCAAACTGAAGAATCTAAATATCTTTGGATATTTGACAATGGTCACGGTGGAATAATAGATGGAGTTTATCAAACTCCTGGTAAAAGATCTCCAGTTTGGCCAGATGGTAAACAACTTTTTGAAGGAGAATTTAATAGAGCTATAGTAGCTAGATTAATGGATCTATGTAAAGCAAATAATATAGATGCTGTTAACTTAGTAGACTCTCAAGAAGATGTACCTTTATCTTATAGAACAGATAAAGCAAACTCACTTGCTAAATCCTCTGGGAAACCTTGCATATATGTTAGCATACATGCTAATGGTTTTGACCAAGAGTCTGCGAATGGCTGGTCAGTCTACACTTCAAGAGGTGAAACTAAATCAGATGGGATTGCTACAATACTGTTTGAAAAATCTATGAGAGAATTTCAAGGAGAGTACATGAGAAAAGATACTACTGATGGAGATGTAGATAAAGAGTCAAACTTTTGGGTGCTTGTAAATACTACTATGCCTGCAATACTTTCTGAGAACTTCTTTATGACTAACTCAGATAACTGCCATAAGTATCTTCTTTCAGAGGATGGTAGAGATAGAGTAGCTAAAATTCATTTTGAAATGATTCAGCAGGTAGAAGCTGAGAATAAAGTTTAATTAAAAGTTCATAGGTTTAATTAATTTATCGAAGAGACCTAGGTTTAATTACCTAGGTTTTTTTATTTAAACTTCTGTGGTTTAAACTTTATTTGTATATTTGGTTAAATAAAAATTTAAACCAATGGAAAACCCAGAAAATTTATCACCAGAAGAATTGACAGCTAAGAAAGAAGAAATGCTGCAGTTCTACAAAGAGTCAATGCCTTACTTAGAAGCTCAGTTTGAATATGAAAAAATGTTATCGGAGATTGATGAAATGAGACTTAAAAGAACTCAAATTCAAATGGCGTATGCTCAAATGATGGCTCCACCTGAAGAAGAACCCATGCCTAAAGAAGAACCAGTGCATGAACCAGCTAAAAAAAGAAAACTTAAAACAGAAGCATAATGGCTATTGTTAAACGAGTTCAGAAAAAAGTAATAATGTCCAGAAAGGATATTGTTAAGTTTCAATTGATTACTCACTGTTATTTAAATAGAATAACGGTGAGTAACTCTGATCTTGAATGTTTAACTTTACTTAGTTCTCTAGGTTCTATAGAAATTTCTCATTTTTGTTATGATGCATCAGATGAGCAAAAAATATTTAAATCTCAACAAACTGTTAGAAACTGTATTAATAAATGCATAAAGTTTAAACTTGTAGTAAGGGATAGTAAAAATAAAAAGCTTATTTACATTAATCCTAAAATAAATGTTGAAACATCAGGATCTATATTTTTAGATTATAATTTTCTTGCTAAATGAAACCTAAAAAAGCAAGATTATTATACGAAGAGATATCTGAAGAAAATGATTTATCAAAAGATCTTGTAGAAAATTTAGTTGATTTCTACTATAAAAATGTTAGAACTTTATTAAGTGAGTTATATCATCCAAGAATAAATATTACTGGCTTAGGTATATTTACAGCTAGAGAAAATGCTGTTAAAAAAGCAATTCCTAGATTTGAAAAGTATTTAAAGAATCATGATACTTCTACATATTCTGCATATTATAATAAAAAAATGTTAGAAGAAAAAGTAGAATTTTTACATTCTATAAAAGAACAAATTGATTCTGAAAGAAAAAGGAAAGAAGAATTTAAAAAAAATAAAAATGGATCTAAAAAAGATTTGGAAAAATAGAAAAGAGATTTATGAAGGTATTAAAAATTCAGTCATAAGAGATAACTATGTAGAAGATGTTGCTGCTAAAAGAATGGCAATTTGTAAAGAATGTCCTGAAATAGATTTAAAAGGTTCTAAATGTGAAGCACCTGGCACACAACCTTGTTGTGGTGATTGTGGATGCTCTTTAGGGTTTAAAACAAGAGCTCTATCTGCAGAGTGTCCATTAGGAGAATGGAAAGCTTTAATGACTGAAGTTGAAGAAGATAAACTTGGTGAGTTATGAGTGTAATATTTACAGAAGAAGATCACAGCTACAAATCATCTAATCAAGAAGATTTAATTGATTGGATAAGTGTAACAACTCTTACATCTTTTTTTAAAGAACCTTTTGATGCTAAGAAAGTTGCTCAAAAGGTTTCTAAAAGAAAAAACTCTAAATGGTACGGTATGAAACCAAAAGATATACAAGCTGTTTGGAAGAAAGAGTCTGAAAGAGCAATGTCTCTAGGAACATTTTATCATAATCAGAGAGAAGATGATTTATGTTCTTTAGCTTCAATAGAACGAGATGGAACTACTGTACCTATATTTACACCAATAACAAAAGGTAAGGGTGTTAAAATTTCTCCAAAGCAAAAATTAGATCCAGGAGTATATCCAGAACATATGGTATATCTTAAATCTGCTGGTATATGCGGACAGTCTGATTTAGTAGAAGTTGTAAATGGAAAAGTTAGTATTATAGATTATAAGACTAATAAAGAAATCAAGATGCAATCTTATGTAGATTGGGAAGGTATGTCACAAAAAATGCAGTTTCCTCTTAATCATTTAGATGATTGTAATTTTAATCATTACGCTTTACAACTCAGTATTTATATGTATATTATATTAAAGCATAATCCTAAACTAAGACCAGGTGGAATGTTTATACATCATGTTCAGTTTGAGGAAGAAGGTAAAGATGAACATGGATATCCTATAACTAAATATACAAAACAAGGAGACCCTGTGTTAAAAGATTTAACTACAATACCTGTTCCATATTTAAAAGATGAGGTTATATCTTTAATACATTATCTACATGATAACAGAAAAAAACTAAAGAAAAAATGATTGCAAAACTATTTGATATACAAAACGGCAAGGTAGTTCCAACAGAACATTGCTATACACTTAAGTCATTAAAAGATATAATGGATAACTATCCAGATGATTATTTAAAGATTTATCAATATCTATTTTATATGACATGTCCTAACCCAGACATGAATCCTTTTTTTCATACTCCTGAACATGAAAAAGAAGAGGTTATAATGAAAGAAGTAGATGGAGAGTTTTCTACAGAAGATGATGATGTATGGGCAGCACTTAAGTTTTGTGAAAAGATGTATCAGACACCAACATCAAGAGCATACAAAGGTATTGCAGCCATGCTAGATAGATTAGGTAGATATATGCAAACCACACCTATTGAACACGGTAGAGATGGTAACATTAACTCTTTAGTAAATGCAGCTGCCAAATATCAGCAAATTAGAGAATCATTTAAAGGAGCTTATAAAGATCTTCAAGAAGAACAACAAAGTAATGTAAGAGGTGGAATAGGTTTAGGATATGACCAATGATACAGAAATATATCAAGATGTTCCTACATGGGATAATGGTACATGGACTAGTACAGACTTTGATAGCAGAGAAGACTTTGCAACTTATGTAAGAGATTTATTTAAAGAACCTGGTCAGTATGCATTTGATGAAACTTCTGTAGAATTTAATGGAGAAGCTACTAAGTTTAATACACAAGGTTTTTATTGTGCTGCTCCTTTTAAATCAAGAGACTTTATTAACTACTGGGAAGGAGAAAAGAAAAAATGTAGAAAAGGTGTAATATACAAATCAGGAGATAAAGTTTGGTATATAGCAAGAGACTACTACATGTGGTTAAACTTTTTACCGATCTTTAACAAAGAGATTCAAAAGTTTGGATTTGCTGATATTAGAGATGCTCAGTATCATATGGCATTATATGAAGTGTTAGCAGAGTTAAACTATAAACATGTTGCTATACTAAAGAAACGTCAGATTGCATCTTCTTATTATCATATGGCAAAGCTTATTAATCAGCAATGGTTTGAGCCAGGGGTAACTCTTAAGATAGGGGCTAGCCTTAAAGATTACATTAATGAAAAAGGTTCTTGGAAGTTCTTAGATGAGTATGCAGCATTCCTAAATGAACATACTGCATGGTATAGACCAATGAACCCTAGTAAGGTAATGATGTGGCAGCAAAAGATTGAGGTCAGAAAAGGTAATAGAAAAACTGAAGTAGGTCTAAAAGGAACTATACAAGGTATGTCCTTTGAGAAAGATCCTACAAATGGTGTAGGGGGTCCAGTTAAATACTTCTTTCATGAGGAGGCGGGTATTGCACCTAAGATGGATAAGACATATGAGTACATGAGACCAGCAATGAGATCAGGGCTTACTACTACAGGATTGTTTATAGCAGCTGGATCTGTAGGTGATTTGTCACAATGTAACCCACTTAAGGATATGATTCAAAATCCAACATCTAAAGATATATATGCTGTAGAAACTAATTTAATAGATCACAAAGGTACTGAAGGTATGTCAGGTTTATTTATTCCTGAACAATGGTCTATGCCACCGTACATAGACAAGTATGGTAATTCTAAAGTAGAAGAAGCTACCGTAGCCTTACAACAACAATTTGATGATTGGAAAAGAGAATTAAATCCAGAAGATTATCAGTTAAGAATATCTCAGCATCCCAGAAATATAAAAGAAGCATTTGATAATAGATCTGTATCAGTATTTCCTACACATCTTCTTTCTGCACAAGCTAGAAGAATAGAAGAAAAAGAATATGGATATGAATTCTTAGATATATCTACAGATGCTAATGGCAAACCAACTGTTAAAAAAAGTAATAGACAACCTATACGTGAGTTTCCTGTAAACAAAAAGACTGAAGATAAAACAGGGTGTTTGGTAGTATGGGAAAGACCTAATAAAGAAAAACCAGACTTTGGAAGTTACTATGCTTCTATTGACCCTGTAGCTGAAGGTAAAACTACAACATCAGATTCATTGTGTTCTATTTATGTAATGAAAAACTCTGTAGAAGTTACTAAAGTGACTGGAACAGAAACAGAAACTTATATAGAGCAAAGTAAAATTGTAGCAGCATGGTGCGGAAGATTTGATGATATAAAACAAACTCATCAAAGATTAGAGCTTATAATAGAATGGTATAATGCATGGACTGTAATAGAGAATAATATTTCTTTGTTTATTAACTACATGATAAGTAGAAAGAAGCAGAAGTACCTTGTACCTAAAAGTCAGATAATGTTCTTAAAAGATCTTGGTGCAAATAAAAATGTATTCCAGGAATATGGTTGGAAGAATACAGGTACTTTATTTAAATCACATCTTCTCAGTTATGGAATTGAGTTTGTTAGAGAAGAGCTTGATCAAGAAACAAAACCCGATGGAACTGTAGTTAAAACTACTTATGGAATAGAAAGAATTCCTGATCCAATGCTTATCAAAGAAATGCAAGAATATGCAGATGGAGTTAACGTGGATAGATTAGTATCATTTGTAGCACTTGTATCTTTTATGAGAATTCAAGAATCTAATAGAGGTTATACTAAACAAATCATTAGGGATGATGCTGCTAAAAAGTTGCAAAAGTCGGAAAATTTGTTTAAATTAAATAGTAGTCCGTTTACTCATATGGGTAGAAAAAATAAAAGAATGCAGGGTAAGAATCGTAAAAGATCTGCTTTTAAAAATATTAAATAGTAATTATGCAAGTATATAATGCACTTCAATTAAAAAAAGGAGCTAAAGTTGAACAGCAAAGAATAGGTGCAATTACACAACCTTTGCAATTTTTACCTCAAAAAAGAAAAGATGAAGAGTGGGCTGCTTGGAATTTAGATTGGTTAGAGTGGAATGGACTTAAACAACTTAGAAGAAATTCTAGAAGACTACTTAAAAACTATAAACTTGCAAAAGGTCACATAGATAAATCTGATTATATAGTTGAAGAAGATAATGAAACAAGAAATATTGTTGATTTATTAAATCAAGGTTCCGATGAAGGTGCAGCACTAGAGTTAAAATTTTATCCAATTATACCTAATGTAGTTAATGTGCTTGTAGCAGAGTTTGCTAAGAGATCTACTAAATTAACTTATAGAGCAGTTGACGAATTTTCATATAATGAAATGCTTGAACAAAAAAGGTTACAAGTAGAAGATGTTCTTGTAAATCAAGCCAAAGTAAAAACAATGTCTGCTATGTTAGCTCAAGGTTTAGATCCTGAATCAGAAGAAGCGCAAGAACAGTTAAATGAAGATAATTTAAAGACACTTCCAGAAATAGAAATGTATTTTAAAAAGAGCTACAGATCTATGATTGAAGAATGGGCTACTCATCAACATAAAGTAGATTCTGAAAGATTTAAAATAGAAGAGTTAGAAGAAAGAGCTTTTAGAGACATGCTTATTACAGATAGAGAGTTCTGGCATATGAGAATGATGGAGGATGATTATGAAGTAGAATTATGGAATCCTACTTTAACATTCTATCACAAGTCTCCTGATGTTAGGTATATATCTGACTGTAATTGGGTTGGTAAAACAGATATGTTGACTCCTTCTGATGTTATTGATAAATATGGTTATCTAATGGATGAAGAGCAGCTTAAAGCATTAGAAGCAATTTATCCAATAAGAGCTGCTGGTTATTCAATAGGTGGTTATCAAAATGATGGTTCCTTTTATGATGCTACTCAATCTCATGAATGGAATACTCAAAGACCTTCTTTAGCTATGAGACAATATACTAGTTTTATGGGAGATGGTGTTGTTACAGATGGAGATGATATTGTGAATAGAATACTTTCTCAAGGTGAAGATTACCAAGATGAAGGTTCTGCATATTTATTAAGAGTAACAACATGTTATTGGAAGTCTCAAAGAAAACTAGGGCATTTAACAAAGATAACTGATCAAGGAGAAGTTTTAAATGAAATAGTTACAGAAGATTATAAAATTACAGATAAGCCTATATATGATACTAGATTATTTAAGAATAAATCAAAAGAAAATCTTATACTTGGAGAACATATAGAATGGATATGGATAAATGAAGTTTGGGGTGGTGTTAAAGTAGGACCTAATATTCCTAGCTATTGGGGTATGAATAATCCTTCAGGTATGACTCCTATCTATATAGGTATAGATAAAAAAAGACCTGGTAAATTAAAATTTCAGTTTAAAGGTGATAACAATTTATATGGTTGCAAACTTCCTGTAGAAGGAGCTGTATTTTCAGATAGAAATACAAAGTCTACAGCTTTAGTTGATTTAATGAAACCTTATCAAATTGGATATAATCTGGTTAATAATCAAATAGCAGATATACTAGTAGATGAACTAGGTACAGTTGTAATGATTGATCAAAACACATTACCACAACATTCATTAGGTGAAGATTGGGGTAAGGGTAATTATGCAAAAGCTTTTGTAGCTATGAAAGATTTTCAGATTTTGCCCTTAGATACATCTATTACAAATACTGAGAATGCGTTAAACTTTCAGCATTTTCAAAAATTAGATTTAGAGCAGACTAATAGGTTAATGGGAAGAATTCAATTGGCTAATTACTTTAAACAACAAGCTTATGAAGTAATTGGTGTAAATCCTCAAAGAATGGGGCAGCAATTATCTCAGATGACTGCAACTGGTGTAGAACAAGCAGCTAGCGCTTCTTATGCGCAAACTGAAACTTACTTTATACAGCACTGTGATTACTTAATGCCAAGAGTTCACCAGATGAGAACAGATTTAGCTCAATACTATAATAGTACTAAACCATCTACAAGATTAACTTATATTACTTCTGCAGATGAAAAAGTAAATTTTGAAATTAATGGTACAGACATGCTAATGAGAGACCTTAATATATTTACTTCTACTACTGCTAATCATAGAGCTGTGTTAGAACAATTAAAACAAATGGCTCTTCAAAATAATACTACAGGTGCTAGTATATATGATCTTGGTAAAGTCGTACAATCAGATTCTATTGCAGAACTAAATGCTGCTATGAAAAACTCTGAACAAAAACAACAGCAACAACAACAGGAGCAGGCTCAACAGCAACAACAAATGCAAGAGCAACAACTTTTAGCTCAACAACAACAAGAAAAAATGAAACTTGATGCTGAAGGTATAGAGAAGGAGAAAGATAGACAAAAAGATATTCTTATTGCAGAAATTAGAGCTGCAGGTTATGGTTCTACGGTAGACATTAATAAAAATCAACAATCTGATTATAAAGATGTCATGGAAGATATTAGAAAAACTGAGCAGTATCAACAACAAACTCAAGTTGAAAGACAAAGACAGGCTAATGATATGGTAAAACATTCACAAAAAATGTCAGTAGAAGAACAAAGATTGCAAGCTCAAAAAGAAATAGCAAATACACAGTTAGAAATTGCTAAAGAAAATAAGAATAAATATGATGTTAAATCTTCAGATTCTAAAAAGAAAAAATAACTTAGCTATATAATGCAAAAATTTTAATAAAAGTTTGTAAGTAATTTTAAATCTTTAAGATTTATTTTAGTATATTAAAGTAATAACCAACAAAAACTGACAAATGGCAGAAGAATTAAATGAGGAAACTCAAGTACAAGACTCTACAACGGTAGAAGAAGTAAATGTAAATTTAGATGAAATGTTTGGTCAACCAGGTGCTGAAAGTGTAATGCTACCAGCAGATGAAGTTGAACCAGAACCAGAAGAAAAAAAGTCAAACATCTTCTCTAAACCAGAAGAGACTGATATAACGTTCATTGACAAGACTGAGACTACAACTGAAACTCCTGAAAAGGAAATGACTTCGCAGGAAAAGATTGACTCTACTCCTGATTCTGTAGTAGAAGAAGCATTAGCTGAATTAGATGATGCAATTACTGAAGAAGAAACAGGTGAAGCTAAGACAGGTAGACCTAAAACTGATAAAAGTGCTTTAGTTGATTTAGCTCATAAAATGATTGAAGAGGGAACTCTTTTTGGATTTGATGATGAAAAACCTATAGACGAATACACTACTAAAGATTTTAGAGAATTGTTTGAAGCTAACTTCCAAGAAAAAGAAGCTAAGATTAGACAAGATACCCCTAAAGAATTTTTTGAATCTCTTCCTTCAGAACTTCAAGTAGCTGCAAAATATGTAGCAGATGGCGGTACAGATTTAAAAGGATTGTTTAGAACTCTTTCTCATGTAGAAGAAGTTATTGAGCTAGATCCACAAAATGAAAGTCATCAAGCTCAAATTGCTAGACAATATTTACAAGCTACTAATTTTGGAAATTCTGAAGAAATTGAAGAAGAAATTGAAAGTTGGCAAGATACTGACAGGTTAGAAAAAAAAGCAAAGCAATTTAAACCAAAGTTAGATAGAATGCAAGAGAAAATAGTTGCGCAAAAACTTGCAGAGCAAGAGCATAAAAAAGCTCAACAAGAAGAAGCAGCATCTGTATACATGGATAATGTATATAATACTCTTTCAGAAGGCACATTAGGAGATCTTAAATTAGATAGAAAAGTACAAAACCATTTATACTCTGGATTAGTTCAACCTAATTATCCTTCTATATCTGGTAAGCCTACTAACTTATTAGGTCATTTACTTGAAAAATATCAGTTTGTAGAACCAAGGCATGATTTAATTGCAGAAGCATTATGGCTTCTTTCTGATCCTGATGGATATAAAGGAAAGATAAAAGAACAAGGATCTAGAAAAGCTGTTGAAAAAACAGTAAGACAATTAAAGACTGCTCAGTCACAAAAAATTAGTTCATCTACAGTGCAAGATTCAAAATCCACTAGTAGAAAAAAACCAACAAGAAAACCAACAGTACAACGTAAGAACAATATGTTTAAACGTTTTTAATTAGTAAACAAATAAATAAATAAATAAATAATGGCAACTCCAGTATTAAACAATGGTATCTTTCTACGGGATACAGCTTACAACGCAAGTTCACACGTAGATTCCTATCACTTGGTTAACATGCTTAAAGATGCAGAACCTATGGACCTTGGTCCTGTGGACCTATGGGCTATGTCCCAAAAGGTAGAAATGCCCCTTTATCAAATGTCTAGCTTTGGTGGGAAAAATGTAATTGAAGTAGACAATGCTCGTGGAGAGTATAAGTGGCAAACACCAGTCTCAAGAGATCTTCCTTATATTATTGAGGATATGGATCCTTCAGCAGGAGACACAAGAGGTGCAGATGGTACAACTTTCCGCATTAAGTTGAGTCGCAGAGAATTTGGTCATGGTGACATCATTACTTATGACAAGTACAATGGTACTGAACTTTACATCACTGATGAAGATATTCTTCCAATGGGTGATGGTTTTGTTTATACCGTACAAATGGTAAACAATAATAACAGTGCAACTTTTGATTCTTCATATTTAACTAATGGAACTAAGTACTTTAGAAAAGGTTCTGCTAGAGGTGAATATGGTGAAAGATTCTCTGATATTACTACAGGAACTGGTTTCCGTGAATTCTACAACTATGTAGGTGGAGCAGAAGCACACGTTCACTATTCAGTTTCTTCTAGAGCTGATCTTATGATCAAAGGTGGAATGAATGCTGATGGTACTGTACCAGTAACTGAGATCTGGAGAACATCTGGAGATAGCATGGATCCTTCTGTAGCATCATTAGATGATATGGTTAAAGTAATGGGTAAAGATAAAGTAAAGAGAGCATTTGATAATGGTGATCTTTCTCGTTCTTTCCTTACTCAAATGGAAGCTGCTCACTTAACAAAAGTAGCAAATGACATTGAGTCTTACCTTATGTGGGGTAAAGGTGGTAGAGTTAGACAAGACGGTCCAGATGATTTAAGATTATCTGTAGGTCTTTGGTCTCAACTAGACAACTCTTTCAAAAGAGTATACAATAAGAATAACTTCAACCTTGACTTATTCCGTTCTGAGATTTATAACTTCTTTAATGGTAAAGTTGAATTCCAAGGTCCAGATCCAAAAAGACAATTGATTGTCCAAACTGGTATGGGTGGAATGAGAATGGTTAATGAAGCTATCAAGCGTGATGCTGTAGCATCAGGACTTGTAATCCAAGCTGCTGATATAGGTGCAATCACTGGTCAAGGAATGGACTTGAACTTTGGTTTTGCTTACACTAGCTATGTGATTCCTTTCCTTGCTAACGTTAAGTTTGTACTTAACCCAGCATTTGATAATGTAAATACTAATGATATTGAGAACCCAATCATTGATGGATTCCCATTATCTTCTTATTCATTCATTATTTTTGACATCACTGATAACACTAATGACAATATCTTCTTATTGAAGTTATCTTGGGATAATCAATTAAAGTGGTGGTATCAAAATGGTACAATGGACTACATGGGACGTAGCCAAGGATTCCAGTCTTCTGGTCAATTCAACGGATACCGTGTCATGATGTCACAAACAATGCCTGCAATTTGGGTTAAAGATCCAACTAAGGTGTTGAAGATTGTTATGAGAAACCCAGTTACTGGCGGATCATTCTAATCTAAACAATAGATTCTTAAAAAGGGGGAGGGGTGTCCTCTCCCTTTTTTATTTTAATAAATAACCAATAACAGAAACCAAAAACAAAACCAATGGCAAAAACAGATTTTACAATGGTGGAAACACCAAAGAACACACAATCAAAGATTGTGATTAGACCTTATTTTGACGCAAGATCAGAAAACATGGGATTAGAAAATTATGGACTTAGTTTATTTGATGGTGTAAAGCACCAAGAGCAGTTAGCTTGTCTAGAGATTAATGGAATCAATAGATACTTAACTGGGCTAAACGAGTTTGCTCCAGAAATTAAAAAACTTACTAAAGAAGATAGAGAAGCTAAAGTAAAACAAATTAGAGCTACTGTAGCTGATTTAGAAGCAGAGCTTGCATCTAACATGTTAGATCCAGAAGATAAAGACTTTTGGAATAAAGTAAAATTATTAAAACCAGATAATATTGAATTTTGGAATAAGATTGAATTAAGTGTAGGCAATGAACCTATGCATATTGATATTAATGATCCTTATGATAGAATTAAATTATGTGCAATTGAGGCTGGTGGATTTTCATTAGTAGCTAAAAGTTATGAGGATGCTAAATCTAAACCTAAGCCACCTAAGTTTTATTTAGATAAAGAAGAAGAAACTGTATCTACTAGAACTGAATACAAAAAAATGCGTAACAAAGCATTATCTGAACTACAAAAGTTATTTGATAAGAATAGTACTAAATTATTCTACGTTGCTAAAGTAGTAGATGCTAGCAGTACACAATATAAAAAGTCAACTCCTTTAGATATTCTATATGAAAATATGGATGAGTTTATTCATGGAGATGGAGCAGAAAGCAATGTGGAAAGAGCTGTAACTAATTTCTTAGATATTGTAGGTACTGATATGGAAACTTTAAAGATTAGATCAATTGTAAAAGATTCATCATTCTTTAAATATATTACTCATAAGAGTGATGGTCACATTTACCACACTAAAAAGAATGCTCTTATGGGAAGAAATGTTTCTGATGTGGTAGAATTCTTAAAGAATCCTCTTAATGAAGATATCTTAGATGACTTAACTAAGCAGTGTGAAAATTATTGGAAAAGTTAATTAATAATTGTAAATAAAAAATAAAAATCATGGGTGACCCAATAAAAAGGATTAAGAAAAAAGCCGAAAAAGAAAAGGCAAAGTTAGAGCTAACTAAAATCAAACAAGCAAAAAAGGCTATAAAAAATAAAGGTAAGGCTAGCCGTACAGTTACAACTTCTAGAGCTAAAGCTATAGCGGATAAAAATCTTACCAGTAAGAAAAACAACCGTAGTAAAAGAGCACAAGAAACTATTAAAGCTGCTAGAACTAAAAAGAAAACAGTAGACAGGACTGGGGACGGAAGAATTATTGGTAACAACACTTCTACTAAAAAGACTAAAATTACAAGTAATAGTAATAATACTAGTAAGAGTAAATCTACATCTACATCTTCAGGTGCAACAGGAGGACGTTCAGGAGGATCATCTTCAAGTGCAACAGGCGGAAGATCAGCATCATCTTCTAAACAGAAGCAAAAAACAGGAGGAAAAGGATCTATTAAACCTACTCCAAGACCTGCTCCAAAACCTGCTCCAAAATCTGGTCCAAGACCTGCTCCAAGACCTCGTCCAAGACCTCGTCCAAGACCTACTCCAAGACCTACTCCAAGACCTGGAAAAGCAAAAAAATAAAAGTTATAAAAAAAATAAAAAATTATGGATTATTATAATGAAGTAAAAAAAGCTAGAGAAGGCATGATGATGGAAACAGGTCCTACAAATAACAGAATTGAAACAATGCGTTATGGTGGATTCTGTCCTAAAAAGATGCCTATGGAATCTAACAACCCTAGAACTATTCAAGGTCAAAAACTTAGAAGAGGTGGTTGTGTTAAAAAAATGAAAGGAGGCTCTATATGATGGATAAGAAATCAGAAAGACAATGGGAAGTACAAAATGCAATGAGTACTTTGCAAAGAGCGCAAGACATCCAAAAAGATGCAAAGCTTATGGCTGATGTTAAAAAAGCTGCTATGGCTGAAGTTAAGAAACTTCAGTCTTTGGCAGGTTCTACAGCACCTAAAAAAACTTTACCTAGAAAGAAAACTTTAAAACGTAAATAAAATGGCAAATAAAAAAGATCCCCCTAATAATAAACTTGCTGCACTAATGACTACAGCTGTTATGGCAGCTGATAAATGGAACAGAGATAGAATGGCTAAGAAAGATGTTAGGACATATCAAGCTGCTGGAATAATTAAAGATCCTACTTCAGATCTAATGGATGATGAAACCGCTTTAAAACAAGTTTCTAAACTGAGGGAAACTAAAGAAGGAAGACAACAAATAAGAGGTCTTAGAGCTACTGGACAAAGAGATATAAATATTAAAGATTACAGAGCAGATAAGAAAGCTGGGAGAAAAACAGCTAGGGCTGAGAGAAAAACAGAGAGAAAAACAGCTCGAATGAAAAAGAAATATGGTGAAATGAAGGTGGGTGGAGCTTGGACTAGAAACTCTAGAAAACATGGCGGCTAAAAAAAGTAAGTCTAAAAAAACAAAGACTAAAAAAGACTCTTGTTACTATGCAGCTAAGAAAGCTCATAAAGTTTTTCCTTCTGCTTATGCTAGTGGTATGATTGCTAAGTGTAGAAAAAAGAAAGCGGGTAAGAGTAAGACTAAAGCTAAAAAGAAAAAGTAGTGGCGGTTAGAAAGACAAAAAAAGGTGCAGCTCTTAAACGTTGGTTCAAAGAAAAATGGACTGATGAAAAGGGTAATGTTTGTGGGTCTTCTAAGAATAAAAAAACTAAGAAGTGTAGACCTAGTAAAAAAGTTTCTAAAAAGACCCCTAGAACCTGGGGTTCTATGTCTAAGTCACAAAAGACTAAAGCTGTTGCAGAAAAGAAAAGAGTTGGTATGGGTAAAAGAACCAGTGCTCTTAGAAAAAGAAAAACTACTAAAAAGAAGAAATAATGGCAGCAACTAAAAAGTTTAAAGTACATAAGATGTATAAAGGTACTAAAGTTGAAACAGCTAAAACTATGGCAGATCATAATCGTTTAAAGAAACTTGGTTATGGTCATACTAAACCAAAAGCTAAAAAGAAGAAATAATGGCAAATAAAAAAACAGATGATGCACAAGTATTAAAATACTTTGCAGATATGCAGAAACTTAGGAAAGATGCAATGATGAAAAGTTATGGTAACTCTATGAAAAAAGGTGGAGCACAACAATGCGGAAGACCTGGTAAACCTAAGTGCTTTAAGAAATCAGGTAGTAGATTTGGAAAGTTTATAAGTAAACATGGGAAAAAAATTGCTGGAGTATTAGGAACAGCAGCAGTTACTGGTTTAACAGTAGGAGCTATAAATAAAGCTAAAAAGAATAAAAACAATAATATAAACCCTGGTAGCGGAGGTCCAGGATTTTTTGAAAATATGTTTGGAGGATAGTTAAATGGCAACTAAAAAGACTAGTAAAAAGAAAGGAGCAATGAAAGGCTGCAGCATTAAAAGTGGTTGTAAGTCTAAGAAAGGTGGTCTTACTGCTAAGGGTCGTAAAAGCATTAACCGTAAAACTGGTTCTAATCTTAAAGCACCTCAACCAGGTGGTGGAGCTAGAAAGAAAAGTTACTGTGCAAGATCTGCTGGTCAGATGAAAAAGTTTCCTAAAGCTGCTAAAGATCCAAACAGCCGTTTGAGAAAAGCAAGGAGAAGGTGGAAATGCTGATGATTTTTTTGTATATTACTATATGAGTAAAACTTTTATTGAACCAGTAGAAACAGATGATCAAATTTTTATCTACTGGGATTATTAAAGATGGCACAGAAGAAGTTAAATATCAAGAAGGCAATTAAAAAGCCAGGTTCTCTTACAGCAACTGACAAAAGACAAGGTGGTTATGATACAAAGAATAAGAGAATTAAAAAGTCTTGGCTTAGAGAAAAAGCTAAGGGTAAAGGTAAGACTGCTCAACGTGCTAGATTTGCAATTACATTAGGTAAACTGAAAAAGAAAAAGAAATGAAAAATAAAAATACTTACAAAGCTGGAGGTTCTAATCCTTTAAAAAAGATTAATAATACCATGGCTGAAAAAAGGGGTAGAGCTTTAGGTTCTATACTTGAAGGTGGTAGAATTGCATATGGCGATGATAAAAAGAAAAAGAAAAAAGACCCTATGCCAGGTACTATATCAAATGTAGATCTCAATAAAGCAGGTAAAAATTTTGGTAAGTATTGGAGTCAGTTTAAAACTATAATGAAAACTCCTATTATTAAATAATAATGTTAAACAGTACAATAGTCATAAAAGTAAAACAGCGAATCAATAAACTTGACAGTCAAGATTATGATAACTTAGAATGCTGGCAGATTGTTGAGGCTTTTAACAAAGCTCAAGTAGAGTGGTGTAGAAGACAGCTTCATGGACTTAATATTGTTAAGGAAGGTGATGAACAATCTACTAGAAGAAAAGATGATCTTCAAGTTTTATTAATAAGTGATCCTATAACTATGACAGATAAGAAAGATTTCTTTTCTGGTCCTGTTCCTACAGATTATCTTCAGTGGAAAAGAGTAGATGTTTTTGCATGTCATGATTGCTGTAAAGATAGAAGAATGACTGTATATCTTGCAGAAGAAGGTAACTTAAATCAATTACTTAGAGATAAAGCTAAGAAACCTTCATTTGACTGGGCTGAAACTTTTGCTACTTTAATTAATAATAAAATTCATGTTTATACTAATGATGAGTTTGAGATTTCAGATGCAAGCTTAACTTATTATAGACAACCAAGACAAATCCAATTACAAGGATGTGTAGATCCTTACACTAATCAAGAATCAACTGTAAATATAGAATCAGAATTTAAAGATGACATTATAGAACTAATTATTGACGAAACAGTAAGTGTACTAGCAGGAGATATAGAATCTCCAGTACAATACCCAAGAGGTACACAAACTGCTGAAAGAAATAATTAATATTATAGTTTGATTAATTAAAAACTTTTAGTATATTATAGTATATTTATAATTTAAAAACAAAAACAAATGGCTTATTTTAACAATGCATTTAGAAAAACTATTGTAGTTTCTTCTTATGTTAACCCAGTTCCAGCTGATCCAGGAGCAGAACCACCAGTGGCGGCTTCAGCAGCAACAGTTGCTCTTACACCAGGGCAAGTTTCTTTATATAACTCAAAAACATGGGCTCCAGTTGCTCCCCTTACTGATGAATGTGAATTCATTATTGCAGCAGGTTCTCCTTACAGGAGTGATAAAATTGGACCTTTTCATGGTGGATATCAAGAGACAATCAAATCTAAAGGAATTAATCCTAAATATATATCTAAAGTATGGGACTCTTCAGCAAAAGGAGCTCAACCTTTTGTACTTAATGTTGGTACTACTATTGCTACATTAGAAGGCAGTGTTGCTGATTGCTGCCCAACTTTTTTATGTGGTGAACAATATCACTTAAGAGTTGATGTAAAAGGTGAAGCAGTTCTTAGAATGCTTAACCACCAAGGTTATATTGAAGTTACTGCAGATGGCGGATGCTGTCCTGATTCACCAGATGATCCCCTTATTGCTCCAGTAGCAGTTGATCCATATTCAATTATGAAACAATGGGCTGAAGGAATTTGGAGAAGTGCAGTTGTAACTGGTAACGGACCAAACTTTAATGGTGCTAGTACTAGCCCAGCTTCAGAAAGATTCAATGAAAATCCATTTATTGTACCTGTAATTCAAATTACAAATGCTGGAGGAACTGCGGTAGATACACTTGTATATCCTCCAGGAACATCAGCTGCTGTATTAGCTGCTGCTGCTCTTGTAACAGGAATTTCAACTGTAAGTACATGGGATGTTTTTGAATCTGATTGGGATGCTACAACAGATGTTGCTCAATGTGCAGGTCTTACTTTACAGACTGCTTACATTGAAACTAAATTTGGAGATTGTACTTTCCAGCCTTCTGATTACTACGGAAAAGAGCCTATTAGAATATATGCTTCTGAAGTAGATTTAAATGGTGATCCATGTGAATTTACAGGAATCTGCATTGATGTAGAATGTCCAGGTAGACAACCACAAGGTTTAGGAGAAACTGTATTAAGAGACTTTATCTTATCAGAATCTTACAGACAAAATCATTTTTCAACTGATCTACGTATCCGTGAAATTACTCAAGGTAATGACATGTTAGGTACAGGTCCTGGTCAAGTTTCTAGAGAATCTCTTTATGATAGACTAATGATCTTACACACTGTTCCAAGATTTAACAATCCTTCTGGAACATTTGATAATGATCAGTACTTAGTTGAGCTAGTTGCAAGAACTGATGATAAGCTTGCAGCAGATGCATTAGCTGCATTGAGAGAAGACTTATTAGAAATTCTTGATAATGTAAATAATGATGCATGTGTAGTAGAAGCTGCTGATGATGCAGGTGAGTGTGCAGAACCTTCTGTTCCAGTAACAGCGTAAGTATAATTAATTACTCATTAAAGGGAGAGTGAGATTTATTTTCTCCTCTCCCTTTTTTTATTTCTCAATATGGCAAATCATGTACTAAGTTTAGAGATACCAACTGTGGGAAATCCTTGTGTTATGAAGATTTTTGACACAAGTGTTTATTCTGCACAGGTTGCTGTTTTTGAACCAAAACTTCAAATTACAGTCCCAGGTTTTACTTATGCTACAGAAGTTCATTTTCAACCAGAATCATCTCCTACATTAACAGGATGCGATTTAGGTCTGCAAACTGAAAACTGTGGTCAATCATATGTGAATTTACCTGATGGAGTGTATGTAATAAAATATGTAGTAGATCCCAGTCATGTGGTCTATGTAACTTATAATCATTTGAGGACGACACAAGCATTGAACTTATATCAAAAGATCCTATGTGATATTGATGTATCTGATTGTGACCCTCCTGCTAAGGTCAAAGACAAACTCAATGACCTTAGACTTATTGGAATGTATTTAGAAGCAGCTAAATCTAAAGTAGAAACCTGTCATGAACAACAAGAAGGTATGACACTTTATAACTATGCTCTAAAGCTCCTCAAAAAGTTAGATTGTAAAAATTGTTAAACCAACCAAAAACCAAAAATTATGGCTTCAACATGTTTAAACTGTAAAAAAAGACTAGGATGTGGATGTCAAAAGGCTGTGGCCTCAGACGGTAAATCTGTATGTAAATCTTGTAAAGCAGGATATGAGCTAAAGCTTAAAACGAACTTAAAGAAATTTGTAAAATAAAATGTCAGGAGTAACACAGTATAGAATAACAGCATGTTGTGGTAACCAAGGAAGTACATTAACTAGCTTTGGTACAACTGGAGGTACTTTTCAAAGTGGTCTTCACATATCCACGCAGGATGTTCAACTACAAGGTGGTTTTATAATTGAAGCTGGTCAGTGCTATACTATAATACAGTTATCTACAGGACCTATAGTAAACCCTGTAGACTATGGAATTTTTATTAATACTGAACTAGGTGCTGAAGAAGATTGCTCTTTATATGATACAACAGGTTGCGAATGCCCATGGTTATATTATATAAGTCCTTGTTGTAGAGAATTTGGAGATCAAGGTATATCAGCTCAACAAGTAAATCTTGCTTTAAGTGATTTAGAATATGAAGAAGGAACATATCAATATATAGGTTCTGGAACATTTAATGTACCAAATACAAACTTAACCTTAGAGCCAGGTCAGTGTTATACTATTACAAGAAACTTACAAGATGAACCTATACAAACTACAATAGAGTTAGACTTTTCATCTACTAGCTGGCAGGTTATGAATCTAGAGTTAGGTTGTGATGATGGTAGATGTCAGGATTGTCCAGAAGAAGGTGTTGCTTATTTAAAGTATGAACCTTGTTGTGATAGTTTTGATACTATATATGTTAGGACAGAAAGTTATTCAGTGTCTCAAACTATTGATCCTACAGGGCAAATATCAGGTTCAGGTCCTGGAAACATAGGACCTATAGTAAACACTGCTGGTTATACAGGTGTGTTTCAATTTGTTGCAACAAGTCAAGTATCTCAACTTTCAGCATTTGTACCTGGACAATGTTATACAGGTACATTGCATACATTAGGAAGTGAAGCAGCTCCCGCACCTCAAGATAATGGGGACTATAACGATCTTCCATTAGCACCTTATTCTACACAACTAAGTAAAGTTGGTGATTGCGAAAGACCTCCATGTCCTGAATGTGATCCTACAGTATATGCATTAACAAACTGTGACGGTATTACTATAAATACTGAAACAGATGTATCAGCATATATAGATACATATATTGAATTAGACAGTATACCAGGATGTTGGTTTGTACAAGAGTATTCTCCAATTTTTGATACAATAGACCCTAGTGTTCCTAGTGGTAAAGCGGCATTTGCAGGTAATAACACAGGTATTATTAACATTTTACCTGGATTACAAACTCAGCCTGTTACAGTTATAGGACCATGTGATGGATGTGATTGTAAGTGCTATGAAGTTAATGGTTATACAGGTAGTTTTACATATATCAATTGCGAAGGAAAATCAGTAATAGTTAGAAGTACTGGAGCAGATAAATTTTGTGCAGCAACAAGACCTAATATAGTTGGTAAAGAAGGAATAGATTATACTTTAACTATTGGTGAAGATTGTGTAGATGATGAATGTGTAGATAAATGTTTTTTACTTACTAACTGTGATCCTACAACATATCCTTTACAAGATGCAACGCTTGATTCAACTTTGCAAAGTTTATCTCAGTATGTAAATACAAATGAGGTAGTTGTATTAAATGGATATGAGGGATGTTGGATAGTTACAGAAACTGAAGAATGTGATTGTCCAGTAGATGTTACAGTAATTAGAGACTATAGAGATTGTGAAGAGTGTTTAGGTATTACTGCTTATAAGTTATCTAACTGTGAAAAGATAAATGAAGTAGTTTATACTCTACAAGACTTTTCAGCATATGTAGGTCAAGTTATCAAAGATGATTGTGCATGCTGGGTAGTAGAAGAAATAGATTATCAACCACCTAGTGAAACAACTATTGTAGATCCTATAGTATTTGAAGATTGTAATACATGTCTTACTACATACTATACTTTAACTGATTGTGATGATTCAGAATCAATAATTATTAGTTCAACTAACTTATCTGCTTATGTAGGTCAAGCAGTTAAAATAGAAGGATGTGACCCATGTTACGAAGTTGCTTTATATGAAGATACAGCTGCACCTGCACTATGGGAAGAAGTTACAGTAACTGAAGCTTCTGCAACTTGTTTTGAATGTAAACAACTGGTTCCTAGATGTTCTACAGTATTTAATAATAGTACTGAAGATAGAACATTTACTTATATAAACGCTAATGGTGATTCTGAAGAAACAGAAATAGTTAAATCAGGACATTTTTCATTAAGAACATGTGTTCAGTATTGGGATGAACCAGATACATTTATATATAACTATTACGGGGATTGTACTGTGTATGAGTATGACAATACACCTTTACCTGGAGAATGTAATTGCATAGATGTATCTATAGAAACAGGAGTAGGAATTACAGTATATTCAGCTGTGCATACAGGTGAATTCTTTAATGGTGTAAAAGTATTTGATTTAATTATATCTGGAGTTGAATATAAAATATGGGGAACTGCAATCGGTGGTTGGGGAATAAGCACAGTAGTAGGTACTACACAAGATGAAATAGGTTTTATAAAAACTGGAATTTTAGATTGTCCTGTAGCGGATAATACAGTATGGACAGTTTCTGGTGATTTGCCAGGAGGAGTTGTTGTATTGTCAATTTCTACTTTAGAAGGTACTTGTGCTACTATAACAACTAAAGAAGGTCATTGTGTACAATATTTTCCTAATAATAGAAAAGTAAGACCAGGATATAATACACCGATATGTTCTGCAGATAAGTATGATAAAATTACATGTAATGCTGCAGACATAATGTATAAGAAAGTACTTGAATTAAGATATGGTATATCTGATTGCTGTCCTGAAGAAAATGAAAAGTGGTTAATTAAAAAAGAACTTATTGAATTACAAGCATTAACAGATCCTAATTACACATGTGATCCATTAACAGATTGTTGTGGTCAACGAGTTAGCTCTTGCTCTTGCAATTCTTAATAATAATTTGTATATTATAAATAATAGAAAGTATGAAACCGTTAAATCTAGATAATAAACCTTGTAGTCCTATCTCATCAAACTGTGTAGTTTGGCAGGGACCAGATATTCCTTGCATAGAATTATGCACAGGAGATACTGTATCTGATGTTGTATCAGCTATGGCTACAGAGTTATGTACTGTATTAGATACACTTAAAGTATCCAATTATGATTTAACATGTTTTAACTTACAAGCTTGTGGCCCTCAAGACTTTCAAGCTCTTATTCAATTTCTTATTGAAAAGATTTGTGAAAATGAAGGACTTACTCCAGCAACTAAAGATGCACCTACTTGCCCAGATTGTGTAGTATCAGTAGCAGAATGTTTTGTTACAGGTACTCAAACAACAATGCAGCTAGTAGATTATGTTCAACTTATTGGAGAAAGAGTTTGTAGTATAATTACAGAAATTAGTTTGATTAATACTCAGATTACTGATATTTTAATTAGACTTACTACTCTTGAAAATGCACCAGTACCTACATTTACAGTACCTTCATTTACAATAAATTGTCAAATTGGAAGTTTATTATCGGGTACTAATCAACCTATTGACACATTATTAGAAGAATTTATTAATAGTGTATGGTGTGATTTTTATGCTGTAACAGGAACCGTTACAGATTTAACAAATGCTATTGGTACACAAGAACCTTGTATAGAAGAAACTTCTGAAACAATAACTAAACCAGGTACAACTTATGCTACTGAATATCCAGCATGGGTTGCAGAACCTAATACAGTAGCTGATTCAATTACAAATATATGGTTGGTACTATGCGATTTACATACTGCATTAAGTGCAGGCCAGACTATTACAGTAGCAGATACTAACACTATAGATTTAGAATTATCTGCAGGTGATGAATTAACTGCTAAGATTCAAGATACAGGATGGGTTAACTTAGAAGGTTTTGAGTGGTATTCAGGTTCTGCTGATGTAGATGGTATAAGACCGCAATGTAGAAGAATTGGAAATGTAATTCACTTTAGAGGAATTGCATGGATACCTTTAGCTGAAGCTGGTAAAACAGCGGCTATAGAATTAACTTCAACATCTGCATATAATGGTTTAACGTCTGTACTTCCTGCTGAGGACAATGTTAATCTTGATAGTTCAGGTGTAGTAGAATGGAATAAGGTAGGGGGTAGTGTCCAAAGTGTTATACCATCTACTGTTTTATCTGCACTAGAAAATTTAGATGGAGCTTATAGATTTCAATATCCAACATTATTTAGTAGATCAATTGATATAGGACTTAACGGAACAACATTAACTGCTGCAGGAAGATTTGGAATTAAGCAAACAGGTGTATTATATTTTGCAACACTTAAAGATCAAGAAATACCTTCATCTACAGGACAATTACTAGTAGGTGCGTCACCTTTAAGATACATTACTAGTAATATTAGAGCTGGAGAATTTATACCAAACTTTGCAAATATAGATACAGATATACAAAACTTACCAGCTGCTGGCGCAAATAACTTAGTTGCTGAATCAGGATTTCCTGATGCTGCTGGCACAGATGTAACATGGCCTTTTAGTTGTGATGCAGCAGAACAAAATCAAATAGGAGGGTTCTATGCAACATTA
>ENA-ORDA01000508-ORDA01000508.1-marine-metagenome-genome-assembly--contig:-NODE-508-length-38684-cov-5.371124_pt1 | contig 38684 bp, 55 predicted proteins | sample MGYA00237778_ERZ508506 | MGnify/ENA primary metagenome ERZ508506 (study PRJEB26177, sample SAMN06267891) | marine metagenome | isolation source: Monterey Bay, California, USA | place: Pacific...
GTTTTTGATAAGGGTTGTGACAGTAGTTACACTTGGAGCAAACGCTACAAGCACCTTATTACCGATAAGACGGTAGAAGAAGCAGTAGACGAACTTACAGCCCTTCTGCCGCACGGTAACTTTATTCATCCTGCTACACAACAAGCAACACACATGGTGTTTACTGGTGGCGAGCCTATGTTAAAGAACACACAGCCAGGCATGATTAGTATTATAGAAGAGTTCAAACGTAGAAAGAATCAGCCTAAGAATGTTACTGTGGAAACAAATGGCACTAGACCTATTACAGATGAGTTTGCTGATTATATACAACGTGAGTATTCCAATTGGGCAGACGGTAGAGAATGGTATTGGAGTCTAAGTCCTAAACTGTGGAGTACTGCTGGTGAGAAGAATAGCAAAGCAATCAAGCCAGAAGTAATTGGCAGGTATGCTGAAGTAAGTCCTAAAGGTCAATTGAAGTTCGTAGTAAATGGTAGTGAAGAAAGTTGGAACGAAGTCGAAGAACACACTAAAGCAATTAGAGATGCAGGATGTAATTTCCCTGTATGGATTATGGGTGTCGGTGGTACGTTCGAAGGTCTAGTACAAACAGAAGCAACCATAGCCGATGAGGCAATACAACGTGGTTACAATTATACAAGCAGAGTCCATGTACATATATATGGCAATGCAATAGGCAAGTAAGATGATGTATTGTGATGTATGTGGAGCAATTATTTTTAACTTAGTATATCACACAGGTGATATGAAACATAAATTTTGTGGTGCTGAATGCAGTTTAGCATACCACATGGAATTAAAGGAGAAAGAGAATGGCGAATAAACTAATACCGTTCAAGTGGCTACCCGGTAGTTGGGGTCTAAAAGGTGAAACATTTGATAGAGCAAAAATTGAATACGAGTTAGAAGGACTTGAAAAGAAGGTTGCTCTTTCGCACCTAGGACTAGAAACTGAAGAAGATAAGGCAGTTGCTGAAGCAGATGTGTTATTGGCAGAACAAGAGATTACTGAAAGTGAACATGGCAAGAGAGTTGCTGAAGCAACTAAGCAACCTTGGGTAGAAGTAAAGAAAATGGAAGTACACCCAGATGATGTTAAACAAGGTTACATGGAACTTGATTGGAACGAACAATTTGTTTCTATGCTACAAGAACAAGGTTATGTAGGTAAGAGTGATGAGGATGTCGTTAATAAATGGTTCAATGATATATGTAGAACTGTATTAATGCAAGAACATGCAGACCAAGACTTCGGAATGGAAGCAATGGATGGTAGTGATGTTGTCAGAATGGCACCACAGGAGCAGGGAGATGAGTGAGTCAACAGCAAAACATAAGTTGGCAGTACTTGTAAACTCTCACTTTGCACCAGCAATTAATACGTTCCTTAAGGACCTATCAGACGATGAACTAATCGAACTGCTAAATTCATTTAAGACCATGAATATTGATTTACTAAAAGACTTGACAAAAGAGGCAGATTCGCGTAAAATACGCAGTAACAAATGGACAGAAGACTCGCCATTTGATGCAATTATTGAAGACGGATTTAAAGGAAACTAAATGAAATATTTACTTGTAGACAGTCTTAACATGTTCTTTAGAGCTAAACATGTAGGCGGCAGAGGTGCAGACATTGACACAAAGATAGGCATGGCTATGCATATCATGTTCAACAGTCTTGCGAAGTGCCACAGAGAGTTTGATGCAGACCATATTGTATTATGCTTGGAAGGACGTTCATGGCGTAAAGACTTCTATGAGCCTTACAAAAAGAATAGAAAGGTTACACAGGATCAACGTAGCCCACGTGAAGTAGAGGACGATGAGTTATACTTTGAAGCCTATGATGACATGTGCAAGTTCTTTGCAGAGAAGACTAACTGTAGTGTTATCCGTTGCGAGAAGGCAGAAGCAGATGATATGATTGCTATTTGGATACAAGATCATCCAGAAGATGAGCATATGATTGTTAGCACAGACAGTGACTTCTATCAGTTAATGGCACCTAACGTACAACAGTACAACGGCACAACGGATCAACTAGTATCCCTTGAAGGCTTTATTGATGCTAAGACTGGTAAGAGAGTTATTGATAAGAAGACTAAAGAGGAGAAGGCATTGCCTGATCCAGAGTTTATATTGTTTGAGAAGTGTGTCAGAGGTGACAGTGCAGACAATGTGTTTAGTGCCTACCCTGGTGCTAGACTAAAAGGTAGCAAGAATAAGACTGGTATAAAAGAAGCGTATGAAGATAGAAATAGTTCAGGCTTTAATTATAACAATTTTATGCTACAACGTTGGGTTGACCATAATGGTGATGAGCAAAGAGTACGTGATTGTTTTGAAAGAAACAAGATACTGATTGACCTCACGTTACAACCTGATGAGATTAAAGCACTCGTAAGAGAACGTATTGCAGAGCAAACGCAGACAGAACAGATGCGTAATGTTGGCATACACTTCATGAAGTTTTGTGCTAAACATAACTTGATGCGTATGAGTGAGAACCCCAATAACTATACGGCGATGTTGAATGGCCCCGCTAAGTGAGGATATAGACAAGATGTTAGAAGAGATTAAAAATCCATCTAAGGAACCTGTGTATATATACGAACGTAATGGTGGGAATATTTACAGACGAGAGTTCGGTTCTACAGAACGTGAACTAATCGCTGAAACAGTTAAACCGAAAGGAGATAAAGAATGATTAAATTCAAAGAGCAGATTAAATTACAAAAAATAAGTGAAGACGCATGGATTGTAAACGATAATGAAAAGCATGTAGGTATCCTACATAAAACAATCCAGGACAAGTACACTTATTTAGATAAGACTGAAACTATTCTATTTGAAGACCAGGAAGCAGTGCAACAGGCATTCAAGAATAAGTTTGTCTTTGATGAAGGTACTGAACTAGATATCACACAGCCAGGTACATTCTACATCAAAGGCTTTGCTGTTGACTATCCTAATCCTGTACCAATTGACCAAGCACATCCAGACTATATGGAAGAGATTCCATTGTTTGCTAAGACTGAGAACAGCACAGTCTACTATGCGGCAGGATGGTATGCTATTAACTTTGAAAAGGGCTGGAAGCACGGCAACTGTCCTAAGCTCAATACTTTAATTACATATGGTTACGAAGGACCGTTTAAAACCAAAATGGAACTAAAGCAAAGGCTTAAAGTGTTAAATAAGATTAAACGAAAGGTGCTCAACAAATAGTGTTAGAGATATTAATTTGGAGTTTGGTATTCGTTACATGGTTATCATATGGTATGCATGTAGTAAAAGAATACATTAGAGCTCACGTTAAATAGGAAAAGAAAATGAGTATAGAACCAATGTTAAACAAGCCAAGTCTATTTAGACGAACTGTAATGAGCCTCGTGAATGGCTGGAGGCGTGTAATGGATGTGAGATATAATCCGCTAAAGTATATTCCAGACCCTAGTTTACAGACTTACTTTATGTTAGTACTGTTTACTATATGGAGTGTGTTCTTTGGCTTCTTAGCCGCGAACTACTTAGGATTCTTTAACTACAACACAGTGGTTAGTATTATTATTCACTTTGCAATCTTAGTGCCACTAGCAATGACCAATGCAATCTTTATTGATGCAGAGCGTGATGGTCACAAATGGCTAAAAGAATGGAAAGAAGAACAAAGCCGTTACAAGTTAGTTATTAACAGACTTAAGACTAAGAACTTAACACTGTGGGATCCTAGCAAGGAAGCCTAATGTCAGACTTAGATAAATTTGTTGCCAGAGTAAAGCAACTTAACGAACAAGAAGTAAGGGAAACTTCTTTTGATGTTCCCTTTCTTGTTCGTGTTTTAAAAGAGATAGATAATCTCGGCAGTCCAGAACCTGAGACTGTAGTTTACACCGGAGGTAAGTTCAATGACTAATTACGCACAATATCTAGAAGCAACAGGAAACATTCCCCAAGCGAACGGTTCATCTTGGATCGAAGACCCAGAGTGTGGTTATGATAAACACTTTAAATATGAAGTGGTGTATGCACAAGGCGATTACACAGGCTCCGATGAACAATGGAGAGGTGTTGGTATTCCACATCATGTCATAGATAAACTTAACAAAGACTCAAAGAAGAAAGGCTTTAAGTTTGGCTGGACCTTTAGAGTAGAGAATGATGTTAAGAAAGCAATCATCAGTTTCTCTAGTAGAAACTATGCCTTTTGGTTTAAACTGAGAACTAAATTAAATTGACTCTTGCAACAGTAATAGAACTTGGGCCTGAATTTGGTAGACCACAACTAAAAGGCATACAAGGTCATATACACTTAAATTTTGCCACAGAAGGCGGCATAACACCCGGGTACGCTCAAACAAACTTATTCACATACCTTTACGAGTGCTTTGAAGAAGATGGAATAGACCCCAGCATGGTAACTCTTTTGTGGGGCAATTCAAACTCAGAAGAACTATATATAAAATGGTGTGAACATACAAATACAGAACCAAAACTAACAGTAGTAAGCAATGCGATGTGGTGCAGTGTAGTGTATAATATGCAGACTGATTACAGTCAACATTATGAACGTAACTACACCGCAGATAAGCCGTTAGACAAACTGTTCACATTCTTCTGTAGAGCACACAGAAACTTTAGAGTCGACATGGTAAATGCCTTGGCTGAGTACGACATGTTAGATGATATCGAGTGGAGTTGGCATGCCGGATTTACAGAATCAGCTCTACACCCAAAACTAGAGCATTTAGTACCTAAGAAACTAGACGGCGATACTAGTAGTTCGGCTACTGAAAACCCTGGACAAGAGTTCTTTGACTGTATGGATACAACATACTTTGACCTTGTACCAGAAACATTTTATTATAACGATGAAGCTCAACTAACACCGCAAGATACTCTGCATGCCTTTTTAGCAGAGCACGAAGGTTGGTGGAATACAATATTCATAACAGAAAAGACTTGGCGATGCATGTTTAATAAACGCCCGTTTATTATAGCAGGTAACAAAGGAACACTTGCACACTTGCACTCACAAGGTTTCAAGACATTCCCCCATATTTTTGATGAGAGTTATGATACACTAGAGGATCAATATCGCTTAAAGCACATTTTATCTCAGATAAATAACATTGATAAAAACGTATTACACGACAAGATATTTTCAGAAGAAACAAAGGAAATATTAGAACATAACAAAGAAGTAGCACGACAATTAGCAGGCAATCTTAGTAGAAGGTTGCACTTATTCAGCAATGGTGTGCGAGACTTTAATAAGGAATAATAATGCATATAGAAATATTCGGCAAAGACAACTGCCCATTCTGTGACCTTGCAGTGAACAAGGCTCAACAATCAATACAAGAAACTGAACATACATACGAGTATCAAAAGTTAGAAAAAGACTTCACAAGAGAAGAACTGTTCGAACAATTCCCCACAGCAAGAACATTCCCACAAATTAGAATAGACGGCGAAGCCATTGGTGGCTGGACCGAATTCCAAAAGGTCGAAATCAAATAAGCGGAGATTCAGGTTTACCTGTCAAAGCTAGAGTAGATAGTATCATATTAAAGCGTGTTTTAAAGAAGCATTAAAACACGTTTTTATGATAAATAAGTGTATAGGAGAACTATACACAATGAGCAGACCTAAACCAACTATACTGTTAGAAGCAGTTCATAAAGACACATACAGAGCGGATCAAATACTAGCCGCAGAAGCAATATTCAGTGTCTTCTATCAAGGTAAACCTATAAACTTGCGTACACTTAACAAGTTAGTAAGTTACCCAGGACCTAAATACAAAAAGGTAAGTTTCAGTAACAGCGGACATGCGTTCAATCTTGCTGAAAAGTTAAATAAGACTTTTAGCACTACAGACTTTAAAGTAGTTAAACTAACATCCGGTGAGTACGTTAATGAAGCCGATGTTGGTAATGACTAAGTCTTTACAGTATAACATAGCCGCAAAACTTATGTCAAAGCATGAGACATTGACACAATACTCAACACTCGACGTTTGCTATATGCTATTTAAGAACCTTCAAGTATCAGACAACACTTGCACTGGGTTACGTTTAACAAAGTTAGGAAACAACTTACTAAGCAAAGAGTATGATGTATACAAGTTTCCTATGGCAGAAGGACTCCATAACAAACTACTACTAAGATTGCATGACAAAATGCTATGGCCTTACTTTTTAGACAAAAAATTCTTATATCTATACAGCGAAGACGATGCTATGTGGCTAAAGATGGTAGGTGACGACATCGAAAAATTTGCAAAAAACTTAGACTAAGGCGTAAATACTAGCATGGGATCAATTAACTATCACTTCTTAAGACCAGTGGGACAGGCTAAAACTGGACTACCCCAATTAATGCAACCTTTTGTAGAGAACAACGGTACAATTCACAAAAATAATAACGGCTATACGTTTCAATATCAACCAAGTGATCACATAAATTTTGAGAAGCCAGATAGTCCACGCAACCTCATAGACTACAAAGAAACGGATATAATGTACACGGTCAACGAGCAATGTTTCCGGGGCTCTACTTTTGATAAGCAGGACGATGCAATAATGTCTGCAGGATGCAGTCATACATATGGCATTGGACAACGTGATAGCGAAACATGGAGTTATAAGACTGCAAGAAAACTAGGATTAGTCAATTGGAACATAGGCTGTGGCGGCATTGGTGCTGACATTGTAGCACTATTAGTTAGACAGTTCTTCGAAGAAGGTTATATACCTAAGATATTATGTGTACTGTGGCCACCACATGAAAGAACATTGTTAAGACTAGACACTAAGCCTGTTGACTTTAAAATGTTTGACCATTTTAACTTTGCTCATCCTGTTTGGCAATTTATACCTGGTTCAACTGACGCTGATATTGATGCTAACATGTATGATGTAGCGAGTATAAGAAGGGCAACTAAAAGTCATTTGCTCAAGAGTGATACACAAATGCTACATGATTTTTGGTTAGCAAGACAATCTGTTATAGACTTATGCAAGATTCACGGTGTACAACTAGTCGAGATGTTCTCTACATTCGATGCTAGAGATTTCATAAAGGAAAAATGTACACAAAACATACCAACCTCACCTTTAATACTAGGGTCAGGTGTAACTCAATTACATCCAGATGAAGAGCCTACTCATGCGTGGGACTTAGCCAGAGATGGATTACATTTTGGTAGTAGAAGCACCGGCTATATTGCCGATGAGTTCTTAAGTCAAATAAACTTAGACCAACTCTGATGTTTGAGTTGGTGCTCTAATACTTCCCTATTCTTAACCAACTGAAAGTAATTAGGCTCTGACGGAGTATGCTTTGGTATGGGCAATAAGTCATTGCCTTTTGATGTATTGCATGGTTGACATGATGTAACTACATTGTCGAAGTTAGTTGGGCCACCTTTACTTATGGGCAGTACATGATCCATTGTAGCCGTAGACCTCTTAAGATCCACAAAACAATACTGGCACTTAAACTTATCCCTTAGCATAACATTATACTTGCTAAAGCGTACCTTAGACTTCTTCTTAACGTACTTCTTTATCATCACTACTGCTGGTACCCGGGTCTCCCAACTAGGGCTACTAACCATCCAATCGTCATACCATTCAAGTACATGTACCTTCTCTAATATTAGATATTTGATGCTTTCTTGCCATGATATTGTGCTCAGAGGCAATATGCTGTAAGGTTGTCCATCAGCATTCAATACTAATGTATCGCTCATTTAAATGTTACTCCGGGTATATTTTATACTATTTATTGCTATATTGGGCATATATAGGCTATTAATGGGCTAATCTACCAAAAAAGATGCCAGAAAAAGTGGTAAAAAGGTTGACATGGACCCCCGAATCCAGTATAATATATACTTATTAACGCACAAAGGCAAACTACATGTATATTTTAAGAAACTTAACAGATGATCTTAGAACTAACAGCATGGTATTTGATACACGAATTCAAGCAATTAAGTGGCGTTTCAACAATGGTCTAAACCCAATTGCCTGGGTAGACTTCCTAGAAGGAGCAAAGTAATGATTACAATCGAAATTCACCAAGAGGCACTCAAAGCCGCTGAACAGGCGTGTGCTGACTTTGAAAGCAACCACCCAAACTTCCGCGATGCATGTGGCTTTTCTTGGGTAGACTGTTTTGAAAAGGGTAACACCAAGATGGGCAAGAGCTTTGTCAGAGTAGGGTTTAGTAAATCATACACAGGTGGTTATACACTGTGGAATCCAGGTGGAACTAACAGTCAAAGCATCAGTCTTAAAGAGGCTGGAACACAGGCTTACGTTGACACAGTCAAAAAGTACTTGCCTGAAGCAAAAATTTATGCTTCAAGTAGGATGGATTAAGGTAAAAAAAGGTTGACTTCTGCCAGAAAAACCGGTATAATATATACATATTAAACAATAAAGGAAAGAGAAATATGTTCATAATAGTAGATAAATCAAACGATAGCATCCATAGAGAGCCAAGCAAAAGATCTTATGCTTCTAAGCAGTATAAAACTGAAGCGGCGGCTAAGGCTGGTATCACAAGAACTATCAAGTTCTATGACAAGGCTAAGGCACAGGTTGCTGAAGTTGTTGCTGAAGGTAAATCAGAGTTTTATGCTCCAATGTATAATGCATTTAGAGATGCAACTGACAAGGACTTAGGTAGAACTCATTGTGCAGACAAAGGTAACTACCGAGTTATGCATGTCGAAGAGTATGCTTTAATCGAGCCAATGATTACTAAGACTGGCAGAGCTCCAGGAACTGGTAAAGAGATTACTGTAACTTATTCAATCAATCAACCTCACTATATGAATCCACTTAGTGAATCTTACTGGAGTGCTTAATGTTAGATTTTAAAGTTTTAGAAATTGAGAATGATGAGTCTGCTTTTAGGAGCGGCTCATCTCTTCAAGGTTACGTTAGTGCAAGTTATTACAACTTGATTGACGTGTTCGGAGAGCCAACAATCAGTACACCAAGTGGTGATGACAAAGTTCACACTGAATGGGTTCTAGCAATTAAAGTGTTAGATGATGACGCAACTGACCCAGATGACTGGGAAAATGTTTATGTTAGGATCTATGACTGGAAAGAGCAAGGTCCAGAAGTTGCTCGTCAGGCTAGTAAGTACAGATGGCACGTTGGTGGCAACTCTTACCTAGCACAGGATGTAGTTGACCAAGCAATCAAACAACACTTTGGTGGGTAACATGGATATCGAATTCAGACCAGGACACTACTACCCAAAAGGCACGTTCAACCCGGCAGACGAAGCCACAGTGCGTGACATAGTAGGTGCTCCTACTCCCGAAGAAGAGAAATTTTGTGTATGCGGAGAGCTCATAGAGGAGTGTGACGAAGGTTACGTTCATATGACAAGTGGTGCATAAAAAGGTTGACAATTACCACGAAATCCGGTATAATATATACATATTAAACAATAAGGAAAGCGAATGACAAATCTTAATACCCAAAACCAAAGCAAAGACAAAATTGTAGACTCTAAGTTTTCAATGATTGGTTCTTTGACTTGTTATAATAACGATGATACCCCTGGTGTTACTATCCAACTTACTTCACTTGAAGAAATGTGGTATACACACGAAGAGAATGTGGACCATCCAAAAGGTTCAGAATACCCTGTAAGTATTAATGTTCCTCACATGAAAGTGATGAGAGACAGAGTAATTGACAGTGTTTTTAATAGGACTGGTATTGACGTTAGGGATTTCGATAGTATCATTCATGCATCAAGTTCAGGTCCAAACTATTCTGAACGTGCTATTGTGAGGAATGTTTAATGAATCCTTGGAATATCATACAGCAATTAGAGGCTGACAACAGTTCACTAGCCAAGCAAGAAATACTTAAAGGTGCTCTTGCTTATGTGGCTGAAAAAACAAACACCGTTGCTGACTATTCAGACAACGACTTTATACTAGGTACTACTTTAGCATTAGATCCTATGGTGACCTTTGGTGTAAAGCAAGTTCCTATCAGAGAAGGTGCTGATGGTGAAGGGCTTCCAATGAAAGAGTTCGAAGAGTTAGCAAGTCAATTGCAACTTAGAACACTTACTGGACATGCGGCTCGTGATGCTATTATCCAGGATATGGAAATGGCTACTAATGAGCAATGGAACGATTGGTATCGTAGAATCCTTATCAAAGACCTACGTTGTGGTACTGGTGCTAAACTTATTAATAAAGTAGTACCTGATACTATTCCACTGTTCGGTTGTATGTTAGCACATGATGGTGCTAAACACCCTAAAAAGATTACAGGAGAATGTTTCATTGAATATAAGTACGACGGTGTGCGTGTTATTGCTATTGTGCAAAATGGCGATGCTACTTTATATAGTAGGAATGGAAAACTATTGGAAAACTTCCCACATATCAACGAAGCACTCAGTCAGCCAGAGTTCGAAGGTCTTGTATTTGATGGCGAGGTAATGAGCGAAGACTTCCAAACACTTATGAGACAAGTGCATAGGAAAGAAGGTGCTCAAACAGAAGATTCATACCTAGCAGTATTTGATATGCTTACCATAGATGAGTTCAATGCAGGCGGAACAGAGCATGGTGCTATGTTTAGACGTCAGCGTATACTTGATATCAGTGGTAACTTTAACTACAGAATACAGTTAGTTGATGCAACTGTCGTAGACTTAGACACAGACGAAGGGCAGGTACAATTCAAAGATATGAATAAACTTGCGTTAGACGAAGGCTACGAGGGTCTAATGATAAAGCCTATCAATGATCCATACAAGTGTAAACGTTCACATGCATGGTTAAAGATTAAGCCGTTCATTGAAGTAACACTCACAGTGGTAGGCGTCGAAGAGGGTACAGGCAAAAATGCTGGTATGCTTGGTGCGTTTATTGTTGAAGGTAACGATGATGGTAAAAACTTCCATCTTAATGTCGGTAGTGGCTTAACTGATGACATGCGTAAAGATGTGTGGGCAGTTAAGGATAGTGTTATCGGACAGTTAGTAGAGATTAGAGCTGATGCGGCAACGCAAAGCCAAGACGCTGATGATGTATGGAGCCTACGGTTCCCAAGGTTTAAGACCTTTAGAGGTTTTGAACTAGGAGAGAAACTGTAATGTTTGCTAAGTTAAGAGACTGGTTAGACATCTGCAAAGTGCATTGGAAAGAAATCTTTGCTATGAGTTTCATGTTACATTTTATTATGGATTTATTTATTATTGGACCGTTATTCTTTTTATTAGGATACTTTTTCGGTATCAATGTGGAGGCACACTAATATGTTAGGACACTATCAACCAATTGAGATACTTTGCGAAGACAATGGCAAAGTTGTTAAAGGCGAAGTAAAGACTCATGCCGCCGGAGTATATATGACTGTTGACATGGGAGGCATGGACCTCAACATGCAATGGGATAGCAAACTGCAAGAGTTTAGAGCTAGTAGGGTAGGCTTAGACTTTGTTGCACAGAAACCAGTAACTTACTAATGGCACAGACTCACAACATCAATGGCGAACAGCCTATAATTGAAACCACCAAGCACGGCTATGGTGACTATCACGGCACAGGTGGAGTGCAAGATGTGTACACATTTAACAATGGGTATAGCCTAAGTGTTATCCCTGAATACGGTGTGCAACAGAATGCAAAGGGCGAGAGTGTTATGAAGCCTATCAAAGGCAGATACGAATGTGCTGTGTTCTATAATGGAGAGTTAACGTATGATACTCCCATCACATCTGATGTTATCCGTAATCAAAACGATCCACAAGTGCATAACTTGTTGATGGAAGTTCAACGTTTGCGGAGAAATTAAATGCCAAATTGGTGTGATAATAGTGTGACCATTGAAGGTCCAGTTGATAAAATATATGACTTAGCTCATGCAATGGAGAGAGGTCAGTTGTTAGAATTTATGGTTCCGTTAGGCGAATGGGACTACAGTGAAGCAGTAGAAAAATGGGGAACCAAGTGGGACATATCAGAGCCACACTGTGACCATAATGTAGAAGATGGCACCATAGATGGCTACTTCCAAACAGCATGGGGACCACCTGATGAAGCATTTAAAACTTACTTGTTGGCAAACCCTGACGTCCAAATACATCATGTGTTCTTAGAGGAAGGCAATGACTTTTGTGGGGTTAATGAAGAACACCGCAGTGACTTACCCAGAAGCGACAGTGCTGAATGGGACAATGATGAAGTGCTGAGGGAAGTAAATGACGTATTTGATTTAAGACAAAACCTAGCAGATTGGGAAGAGGAGAACAGCGAAGATGATGCTTGAGTATATTATATTTGGTATTTGTGTGTTTGGTGCAGGACTAACATCATACTACATAGGTAGAGCAGAAGGTGTTACCATTGGAGCGGCAACAATGTATGACCATTTAGTCAGCATCAGTAAGCCTAATCCAGACAACGACTACACAGTAATAGTGGAACTAGAAAAACCTGAACCTATCACAATTGAACAATAAATAGTGCTATGAAATATCATATTCACTTACACAGTGAGCCACACGGTGTACTTGATCCAAGTGGTACTTGCAGACTAACAGAATATCCTCAGGGAGAGTCAACTCTAACCTGGGATATATGCGATAACCCTGTTGCTGAAACATTTATCACAGTGACCAAAAGCATACTGAATCAGTCATACGGCACAACTCAAAGCCCTAAGAACTTTATTGATTGGAATAGATACGGCAAGCATTTGAGTTGGAGTTCATGGGATTCAGACGCAGAGCTATTAAATGCTGAAATGCAATTGTGCTCAGACAAAGGCTATGTGCAATTCAATAATACTTTTGAAATTAAGGCTCATTTAAACACAGAAGAAATAACCAGCAGACTTAATAGAATACATTTTGCTTTTGAGAAAGAATTAGAGAATCCAGAAGTACAACGTTCAGCTGAGCCTGAGTTCTTTGCCAGTTTAGAGCGTCTTAACAAGTTAGTACACAGTTTAGAGAAGGCTCCTAATTCAGAATTTGGTGAGAGTTTCTACGTTATTAGACACAGCTCGGATCATTTAAAAGCCAATTTCCCTGAATTAACTGATGCTCAGTATCGTTGCTTTGAGAATAATACCGAAAATGGTGACTTATACTTAGACTTCTTCACAGTGGGCAAGGACTTAGGACATGCATATCACACCAATGATGTGGAATTAATCAAAGCAGGCGAAGTTAAACAGCAAAGTGTGGTGAGTGGTTCAGTTGCATTTGCTATGGATAGAGTCCAATTTGGATTAAAGAATAACAATCAAGAACAAGCACGTTACTGGCAGTGGTGTAAAGATGCTAATGCAGAACTGTATGGATATGATTACACTGAACCCAAATACAATTTAGGTAGAGCACCCGTTGGCAGAGCTACACAAACATACAGCCAAATGGAAAACATATTAAACGCCACACCTTATGTGGTAGGAGTAAGCATTGAGTAACAAATGGCACGGTGGCAAAGGTGATAAGCCACGCAAAACAAACAATCAAAAACAATACGCAGACAACTGGGATCGTATATTCGGCAACAAACAAAAAGAGCCAGAAATAAATACCCCCGAAAATAAGCCAATGCCTGACCATGATAACGTACACTATGTAGAAGATGATGACGATGACAGTTTAATCAATATCGTGTACTCAAATAAGGATGAGGATTAAAACACTCTGAGACAACTGCTATTGTAGTTTAACCGTCAAAAATCCAACACCAATTGCCCCTGAGTGTAGTAATACACAGCATAATACCGGCGTATTACCACTAAAGTGTACTACTACCATTTATATTGCAAGACTCGTGCCCCTTTTGGTAATTAATATATAACAACACACCAATAAGGATATACTAGTGTTATACTTTGAATATCGCTTTAGCATAACAGAATCATGCATAAAGTTTGAAGATTCACACCCAGATGAAATGGTACGTTCACCCCACGTCAAAGAGGGAGACTTATACACAGTAAAGCATGATGCAGAGGGAAGAATCTGCCTAGTTAAACTAGACCCAGTGTATAAGTTAGTGTTAGATGACTAATCCTAAATGCTGTCAATGTGATAAACCAATGAGTAATACAGTATATTGGCACGAACACTTCGGCTTTATATGTACTCCATGCTTCTGTAAACACCGAGCGGATCAAGTAAAAGCGGCGCGAAAAACTTTTTTTAATGGCGCGAAACGCTAATTTCTTAATGCGTAAAACACCTATACCATCCCAGTAGCTCACGTCTACGTTCTATTTCCACGTTAGCACTGGGCTCAGTTTATTCTAATAGCTCTAATACTTCAAACAGTTCAAATGAATCCGCACACTTATATGAGTTAAAGTCAATTGATTCGAACACTTATAGTGAGTTAAACAATAAACACAGTAGTAGTGAGTTGAAGTGCAATAGTGTATACAGTAGTTCTTTGAGTATGCATAGTAGTAACAGTATAGTATATAGTAGTAATACCGTATACTGTATAGTGTTAGCAGAATTAAAGTTAATTAACTATAGTAGCAATATAGATATGCTTACGCATAATACTTCGTAATCAATAGATTACTCGTATATGAGTTTATATACACATAGTAGCACATAGTCAATAGAGCGATTAACACTATATACAAACTCTAATACAGATACTGTAGAAAAGTTACCTAGGTATTCTCCCACATAAAGGTTGAGTCATAACTCTTACGCACGAATGTTATGCGTGTATATGTATAGAGAACTATTGATGTACATATACAGTAAAGTGTACTACGGTGTAGAAAGGTGTTCCAAAGTGTGTAATTGTGTGTAATTTCGGTGAATATGAACATGTATGGGGTACGATTAAACGTGCTACAGTATAGTGCGACCGCCATTCGGAAGTCAAAAAAAATATATTTCTCTACTGTATCTACCGCTATATACGGTGTCTATAAGGTATCTATCATGCCCTGTAACGGTTTTACCACTCTTTGATAGCTCTTACACTGTGTATACTGTATACTATTGCTTATAGGGTGTCAATATATACCAAAAATAATGGTAAAAAAGGTTGACTTAGGTGTTGTATTCTAGTATACTATGTACATAGTTTAGCAAATAAGGTAGGAGTTATTTATGAAACTGGTTATTCAAACACAATACAGAGAGAACTACGCCGCTCATAACGATGGGTATCAGCACGGAGTTGATGAGGCTTATTGGAAGATGAAGGGTGGGGCCACCTATGTTGTGCTTGACTTAACGCAGGCTCATATGAACCGTATCGTGGACAATGGTATTCCCATGCTGTCGGCTCTTATAGAGGACCGAAATGAGGCATTCGAAGAGTATATCATTGACTGGGAAATAGTCGAAGACAACGCCACTGTGTGTGAGGACTGGGAAACTCCCACTCAGTTCCACTACACAGATGGTGCTTGGCAGTGTACTAGGTTCACCGATGGTGCTATGCAACACTGGAGAGAAGGTATCCTGGCTAAGAAAGAGGCTTGGACTCCGCTAGAGGGCGGGGAAAGAACTGGGTACAGTTGCTTTTACAAGACGGCTTCAGGGTGGCACGAGCAGAACAGCCACAAACTTAAGGTAGAACTGGCGGCATAACTGCCCCTTAACACCTTCAAACTGCTATCAACACCTTTATAGTACTGTAAGGCGGCCCATGTCTAGGGCCTTTGCCCGGGGTTCAAGTATCAATACCTTCAACATCTGCCACTCTTTCTGGCAATATCTGTACACATGTGCCATGAATACTGGCAAAAAAGGTTGACAATAGCCACAAAATCCGGTATAATATGTACATATTAAACAATAAACACACGGAGAAGCATATGATGACAGCGATACTACTAGGACTTGGAACCCTTTGTGTATACTTCTTCATAGGACATGTGCTTAAATTGGTGGTATTCCTGGCCTCTAGTGGCGTGGTAGGCTTAGTGATTACTGCTGTATTGGGGTTGTGGATGTTTACTGATGTTGGTTTGGTAGCCGCTACTTGGTTACTGCTGGGTGGCATGGTGTTGTTTGGGCACGTGATAGGAGCTCACAGCAAACAAAACGGTTGACAATTGCCACTAAATCCGGTATAATATATACATAAATTAGCGTTATGGGAGTAACAAATATGCAAGGACTACTAAACAAACTTATTGCTGTGCTAACAGAGGCATGTGGCGATGCCCTTACTGTAACAAACTTCGGTGACATTACACAATTTGAACTAGAGCTGGGTACCTTAGGTGCTACACAGTTTGATGGTCTATGGGGTGCGGCTAACATGCCTGCACAAAACCTTACCCTTTCGTTTAGCATTGAGGCTGACTACATTAGCGATGGCAACGTTGATGTGATTACTGATGAACATGCCATGGTGTATGGTAGCGACATTGAGTACGTTATTGAGGACATGATTAAGACAGCCTCCGGCGGATTGATTAGTGGTACTGGTAGCGAACAGGGTATGCAGGGTGACTTTGAACAGGCGGATGGGTTATACACACATGCCTACAGCATAGACGTACACATTGATACGCCTGTGTTTGGGGAACTAACTGACACAGTATACGCATAGTTTAACACTATACACAAGGCATAGTTATACACTATGCTTTTTTTGGAATTAGAAAAGATTCCAGAAAGATTTAAAACGATTTAAAATAAAATAATTCGGTAGGGGTACCGGCATACACAGAATGGGGGTTGCAATTTTGGATTTTGGGCATCGGTGGAATTCAATTTTTTTTGCTGTGTATATACCTCCGCCTAACGTACACCAGCATTCTAAAAAATTTTTTATCTAAGATTTTTCCTCTGTAACTATACTCTTCTCGTACAGTGCTACTAACTGCTCATGTGTGAATATCTCTACATCAGTACCAGCATAACAGTTGCTCTGCACATATGGTATACATCTACCGCATTTAGTACCACAACTAGTTATTAACGCTGGATCACGTTCTATATCACTGCTGGTAATAGCATTGCACACACATACATACATAGTGTTATTTACTTATATAGTATCATTAATATGCAAAATAAAGGTGTGTTAACCTCCTATACACACTATATAAGTATTAGTCTACTAGGATTCAACCACTAGTATACGTTTATACAGTATATATAACACACTCAAAAGGTTGACAATGAACAGCATATACAGTATAATAGTTGTTCATATACAAATCATAGGAGGTATTTATGAATAGTATAATAGAAAAAGCAGGAACATTTGTTTCAGGCTTAACAGGAATCTTAGTATCATTACTAGGATTAGGCATAGTGGCAAACTTATTGTTTGGTAGCAACGCTTTTATAAGTGATGTTGTTGGCAATATATCAGGACTAGTTGAATCATTAGGTTCAATGGGCATGGTTGGTTTGATCACACTGTTAATTGTGGTTAGTTTATTCACTGACAACAAGTAACATGTCTAGGTTAGAGCTAGTGTTTGGCGCTTTACGCCGTTTACATTAGCTCGCCATTTTTAGTTTTACGCCATTTTTAAACGTAACGCAATTTTTTAAGTTTACGCCGCTTCTACAGTATGTGGCGATCCAAACTGCCTTCACTGTTCAACAGTCTGTTGTTATGGTATGTTCCGGTCTTAATTAAGTCTTTGCTCACTCTACTGTGTGCTGTGATGTTTGAGTATTCAGATATACGGTTGTTTGCATTCGATCTACCTATAATGCTAACTCCAGTGCCTATGCACACTCCTACACCTATAGTATAAAAACTTATGTAAGTGAAAGGTGCTACCACAGTGTGATCACCCAGTGTGACTGCATGACTGAGGAACACACCAAACAATAAACAATGGTTTCCTATCACTGTGTTGCTGTCTAGCACAGTGTTAACGCCTAACATTAAACTGTTATAGCCTATGGATTCAACTGAATAAAAAGGTAATGTACTGCTCTTATCAACTATGCTGAACCAGTTGTGTGACTTTAACTCTGCAACCACATGTTGCTTTAACTTCACATCACTTAGTCCACAAAAGAATTGACGCTGTTCAAGCCATTCAGTGCTTTGACTTAGTGCATATTCCACACTTACTAGCTCTGCATCAACGCCATTGAGATTAAAATGTTTGTGCAGTTCGCCGTTGGTATATCCTTTGTTGCCTATAAAACAACAGAGTAAGCCTTTATCATGTATAATATCAAATTGCATAACTGTTTACCAAGTGTGTTGCCAATGTCTAACTGACTCTGTCCAGTTTAAATGAGCATTAACAGCCAAGTATACTGCTGGAGTATCTGAATATATGTTGCTTAAATGGAATGGATGGTGACTACTTAGTATAAACGTATCGCCTAAACTCATAGTGGTTGTGTGAAACTCGTTGTTTCTAGGATCTGTGTAGCCTAATTCACTAGGCTGTTTACCCAAGTATAGCAATAACATTGCTTCTCGTTCACTGTTTGATGCAAATGAATGCTTGTGACTCTCTCCTCCTGCACTGATAGTGAACACGTTTATGCTCATACCACTACGCAATCTCATGTCTTTAATGGCTTTAGAACCAAATGCATACATCAGTTCGCCTGGTACTGAGTGGCTTGTGGTGTGTATGTTCATGTGATTAGGTGGCTCTGGTGCTAGTGAATGTGTATGTTTCTCCACTGCTGTGCTCATGCTGTTAGCAATTCGTTTGCCTATCATTAATGGTGTCATGGTTTTTCTCTCGTTATTCTAGCAACTTTGAGCTCGTACTGTTCTTGCCAATACTCAAATGCTTCTTTGGACAAACGGCTTGCACAGTCTTCCAAAATTTGTTTCTTGCGACTTAAATCAGCACCGGCCTTCCATTCAATCTTTTCTTCCACTGTGCGACCACAACCAGGACAAAATTCTCCTGTGTTACCACACTTAGATATACACGGTGATATCATCGTTGTTTGTATCCTATTTGCATGAAGCGTGTGTACGCAGGTGTAATCATCTCTCCCACGTATGAGCTTCTACGAACGTCTAGTGGGTACTTGCGTTGTACATCTGCAATACTGCTACAGGTATTTATATGCCCGTCATAGTCCTCACTGTTATTTGTTTGCATCACTATTAACTGATCCTTTGCAACTGTGTCAAACCAATCTGTGTTCATATGCTCACAACTGGTGTTAATAATAATGTCTGGCTTAACAGTTATAAGTTCTCCACTTGTTTCAAACTGCATGTAACCACAATCCAATTGACTTACATCTGCTACTACACCTTTGTATCGCCAGTTGTCTTGTACATACTTTTGATTAAGTTTCTCTGACTTAGTGATAGCATCAGCATCCATATCAATACCATATACTCTTTGCGGATCAATAACATGTATTAATGGTTCAACTAGTGTGCCAATCCAACTGCCTAATATAGCAACAGTACAACCTCTATCAGGTTGCACAGCATTTAACTGCTCTAACAACCAACTCTTAGATGCTAACTGTCCTTTACTAAACGCATGTGTAGGATAGTAATTGCCATGCTGTATCACATGCTCAAAGTAACTGGGTGCCGGAGTATAGAAGGCGTTGTCGATATACTCGCTAACGGACTCCCATGTATCTAATTGTATTGTTTCTAGTTTCACTTCTTTTGTCTCTCTATTAGTTCTAACACATAACTTAGTTCGCCTACACTTTTATCTATCACCATGTGAGCAACTTCGTTGTCGTTCTTTGTGCGTTCTTCACATAACATATCTATCCTAACTCTGATGTATCTCTCGACTTTGTCCATTCTGATTCCAACCATTCGTAATCGTTAATCTTGTTTAATTGTTCAGCATTGTCCTTGTGCTTGATAGCAAACTGTTTTCCTTGTTCTGCACCCAACTTAGCAACCAACATAAAGTCTGATCCTTCTATAGGATGTAACCAACTTTCCAGTCTGCGTTGAGCATCAGGATCACGTTCTCTGCCTAATGTTAACTTAACACATTCTCTGAATGCACTACGCCATGTACTCTCTGCATCTATATTAAAGTTTGTTACACAACTAATCTGTGGCATTGCCTTGAAACGTTTGCTTAGTCCTGTTGTAAAGTCTAGACCCCAACTGGTTGCACCACGTACTTGTTCTGTGTTAAACAGTTTAACACCACCGTAACCATACTCTTCTCCTGTTACAGGATTCTTACTTGCCCACACATGTACGACATCTTGGTCATATACATCTGGTATATAATCGAAATTAAATTCATCATGCACTAGTGCATCAGCATCAACTACCCAAAACAGTTTAGTATCGGCTTGTTCTGCACAGTGCTTGTGTGCATTAAAGATACCTTCTACACCCCTTACATGTTGTACTGTTATTCCTTTACCTTCTATTGCTTGTATGTGTCGCTCGACAGTAGCCATATCTTCTTTATAACTAAGCATAAACACGTTGTAAGGTTTAATCTCACTTGCTGGCTGTTTAACATATTGTAACTTACCTGCATCAAGTTTGTTCAAACGTATCTTATCTGATGTTAGTTCTTTTATAACAGTGCTTACAGGATTGGGCCACAGTCTAACTCCGCCATAACTTTGTGTTAAGCCTGTTGTTGGATTAAGTCTTTGCCATACATGTGCTTTACGCACACTGTCTAGTTGAGGTGTGTATGAGAATACAAACTGTTCTAGTTCTTGTACGTCATCATCTATTGTAAAGAACCAGTCTTCATTCTCTGATTGTATATTGTCCATGTGTTGTTTAAGTGTGCCACCTAACATTCCTAGATTATATTGTTTCCAGTGTGTGGGCACAGTTGCTGGGGTATAAACTTTCTTTAACTTACTAAAACTATTATTAACAATCTGTTTAATACTGTACTGCTTGTCATCGAACGTACCTTTGGGTACTAGTCGCAAACTTCTAAAGTCTTGGTTAGTGTCTTGGAATACATGCACAATATCTTCTTCCCACTTAGTAGGTATAAAGTCATAGTTCCAATTAGTTGCTAATGTAATGTAAGGATCCATTACCCAATACATAGCACTTTCACATCTATTATCAAAGTCTGCAAGTTGTTCTAGTATATCTAGTTCTCCGTCTAACCAGTACTTAGGATATTCTTTTTGTTCTCCTGCAACAGCATCTAGTATAAGTTGTTCTGGTATACTGCAAGTTAATACCTGTTCATCAGTTAACTGACTGGCATCATAACTCGTGGGCCATAGTCTAAGTCCGCCGTGTCCAATAACTAATCCTTCTGAGTCTGTTCTCTTCCACACATGCACTATGTTACTGTTATCTGTGTGTGGTATAATACTTTGTGAAATGATATCAGCATCTAGTTCTATGTCGGGATCAACTGTCCACACATAGCCTACGTCTTTGTGTTTGCTTAAAATTGATTGTACTTCTTTACTAGTAAGGTCATGCAATTGCTCTACGGGCCAAACAGGATCTTTACTTGCTACGCCAGACATTTCTTTTAAACTAGGATAACTATTATCCTTAACTTCTTGTTGGCGGTAGGTGCCCTTGGGCATTAACTTAACTCCGCTGTTCTTACTATTACCTTTGTGTTGCCATATGTGTACAACTTGTCCTTCCCATCTATTAGGTATATAATCAAATGTCCAGTCGTCCATTAGTTCTACATGTGGGTCAACTACCCAAAACATATTACTTTCACATTGGTCACTGAATTGATTTATTTGTTCTAGCAGACTGCTATCTCTATTTAAATAACAAACAGCATACTCTTTGTGTTCTCCTGCTACAGCATCTATAATTAATTGGTCAGGTATACTACTTGTTAACACTTGTTCGTCAGTTAGTTTGCTTGTATCATATGTAGTAGGCCATAGTCTTAAACCACCTGCTCCTACAGATGTTTTCCAAACATGCACATTGTTAATAAACTTTTCGTGTGGTATAATACTTTCTGCTATAATGTTGTTGTCTTGTTCTACATCAGGATCAACTGTCCATACATAATGTGAATCACTGTGCTTGTCTAGTATTGCTTGTACACCTGCAACAGTTACTTCCGTTAATTGTTCACAGGGCCACACAGTCTCTTTACTTGCTACCTTAGGCATTTGTTTTAGTCTATCAAACTTATTCTCTATAATTTGTTCTGCACTAGTATACTTTATATTAGTAGGCAATAACCTAACACCTGTTGCTCTACTGCTACCGTTGTGTTCCCATATATGAACAACGTCTTTGTCGTATTGTGTAGGATAATAACTAAAGTCGAAGTCTACATCTACGTCTACTAAAGAGTCAACTACCCACATCATACTAGTGCTAGTATTAGCGGCTAGACTCTCATAGACGCCGTCTAAGCCACGTTCTATATCTTCTGGCTGTATGTGGTACACTGGAAACTCTTGTTGCGTACAAGCAGGTTCTCGTATGTATTTAGGTCTGCCTTTCTTCTCGTCTTTATGTCTTAAACTAACACCGCCATAGTCATACTGCTTATTAGTTATTGGATTAAGTTTCTGCCATACATGTTGCTTGCCTTCGTCAAACACATTAGGCTGGAAGTCAAAGTCAAATGTTTCTAACACTGTGACGTCTTTGTCTATTACCCAGAACCAATTGAAACTACTTTCAGCAAGTCCGTGTGCGTATGAATCAAACTTCTCAAACTGTATATCCATTACAACAGGACTAAAGTCGTGTTCTTTTATTTCACCATTCCAGTCTACAGGCATCCAACGTAATAAGCCGTTAGCAAATACATGTTGTGTGTTCTTTTCAAACACACTGGGTTGCCATGGTATGCTACTAATAGCATCCTCAAATGCTGTAGGTACTATCCAACTATCTTCAGCAAGTGATTCAGCTGATGCATCAGTAAATCTGATGGGGTATGTCTTACCACCGACTGGGCTTTGCTCGTTGTATTTGGTATCGCCACTCCCATTGATTGGAACAAGTTTAATACCTCCTGCTCTGTTGTCGCTGATATTTGTAATTGCTTTTGGGTATTTGTGTTCCAAGTCATTTGGAAACTTGAATACTTGTATGCACTTTTGGTCATATCGTTGTGGTACATATTTGAACTCCTCGTTTATTTGATGTTCGCTGTCTACAAGCCAAAACATTTTTGTTCTACTTTTTCTTGCAGGTGTTTCGTAATCGTTAATGTCGTCAGCATAAAATATATCATAACGTACTGGACATATATCTTCTTGGTGCTTATGCTTTGTCATGTCAAAGTCTTTGTGTACTAAACGCACACCTCCACATCTGTTATCCCATGCGTCTGTGCAGTCTAACGGATAACGTTCTTCTAGGTGTCCTGGTATCTTAAATACATGAATGTATTCACGCTCATGTACACTAGGCACGAATAATAGTTTACCATTGAATGTGTGATCTCTGTCCACAATCCAAAACCATTCAGTCTTACTACGCTCTGCATACTCGCTGTATGTTTCTGCTGTGAACTCATCTTCGTCTACATAAAATACATCATACGCTTCGTCTTCTATAGGACATGCTTTATGTATCTTAATCTCTGCGTCAGTCCATGCCCTTGGTACTAAAGTAATACCGCCCATCGCTTCTGGGTACTTCTCTTGTAATTGGTAAGGCATCTTAAACACATGTATCATATCAGCTTCGAATGGATTAGGTACCCAGTCGAATGTATTTAAATTAGGTTTGTATTGAGCATCAACTAACCATACATAGTCATGATTGTATGTATTACGTTGTGCATACCTTGTAGTGTCCTTTGTAAAAAACACAGGGTAGTCTGCTTTAGCATTTAAAAACTTATGATACTTTACGTCTGCATGTTCCCACTCACGTGGGTACAACTTAACACCGCCTTCCTGTTTAGGATACTTGTGTTCTAGTTGTCCACGTAAATGAAAACTGTGAATAAAGTTAGGCTCAAAGTTCCCTGGCGCCCAATCTATATCTTCCCCTAAGATGTATTCACTGTCTACACACCACACATGAGTACTGTTAGGATTCTGTTCAAAGTAGTTCCCTGGTGCTTCTTCAAACAACATGTCAAAGTATTTCTTACATACTACTTTGTTATGCCATACAGTTTCTGTATTCTCACGTTTGGGTAATAGACTCACCCCACCATAATTTTCGCTGTTCCATTTCCATACATGCTGATATCTTTCTGTGTGAGTATCAGGCTTAAAGTCAAAAATTTCCCAATTGGTTATTTTTGTATTGGTATCTACTACCCAATACATTTTTGTATTTGATTTAATATTGTTCACACTGTCTACTTGGTTAGCAAAAGGCAACCGTTCTTTTAGTGTGTCGTTGTTACCGATGTAAAAAATATCGTACATCAGACCTTACCTTTTATTAATGTATCTAGTTGTGAACTTGTTAATGTCATAGGGGTAGCATTAAATAGTTCACGCTCCATCCTACGATCCATATTGCCCCATGTGAGTTGCACTGAACTCCACTCGCAGTCATCTCTGTGGAACCTAGGATCAATGCCACACACATGACATTTCTGTTTCATCTTCCACAGCATTCTTTCTTCGTCTGTTAATGACTCATCGTACAACCACGGTTCACGCGATATCTTTAGAATTTGTTGTGCGTTAATCGTCTTTGACATGAACAGGGACCTTGTAATGGTTGGCAAATTCTTCTGCCTCTTTGGCTGTGTTAACAATAGGTTGTCCTTTAATATTTAAACTTGTATTAAGAACAACTGGACACCCTGTCTCTGCATACCATTGTCGCATTGCATGATATAACTCTGGGTGATTCCTTTTGTTTACTGTTTGCACTCTGCTTGTACCGTCCCCATGTACAACTGCAGGTATTAAGTCTGGCTTCTTACACTTAGCAACAAATTGCATGTAAGGTGAATCTATCTTACCGCCAGGCATATCAAACCAATCACTAGCATGTTCTTCTAACACAATAGGAGCAAACGGTCTGAACTGTTGTCTACGTTTTATATTATTTACTTTATCCTTAATAGTGTCCCCTCTAGGATCAGCAAACAAACTTCTATTACCAAATGCTCTTGGTCCGTACTCTGCAGGACCATTTGCAACTCCGAATATCTCTCCCTTGCGTAAACTTGCAAGGAACTTTTCTTTAGGCCAATCACCGTTAATGGTGTATCCCAAGAAAGGCGTGTTCCAATTAACACGTTTACCTGTTCGGTTATAATAAAATAGTGCCGCGGCTCCTAAGCTGGAGCCAGCGTCACCTGGGTTAGGCATGATGTGTACGTTTTGATAGAGGTCATATAGTCTACTGTTGGCTACACAATTCAATGCACACCCTCCCATAAAAACTAAGTTGTTACTTTTAGTATATTCTTTGGCTAACTTTGCGTATGCCAAAATACGCTCTTCACATATCTGTTGAGCACTTGCGGCTAAGTCAAATTGTATTTGCTCGTCTGCTAGTGCTTCTTCACTCATAAAAGTTTTTGGTAATCCCTTACTCAAGTCAATAGTTTCTAATGCAGTAGATAAGTTGCCTACTACTTGACCATTGCGAGTAGATGATACTTCGCTTTTAAATAATTCTTTATTCATCTTTTCTACATATACAGGGTTACCGTAAGCCGCCATTCCCATAAGTATATATTCATCTTCCATAGGCTTCAATCCTACAGCACCTGTGATAGCACTATAGAACAAACCTAAACTATTTGGAAACTTAACTTCGTGCATTAAGTCTAATCTTGTTGACCCGCCTCGTTGTGTTTCCCATCTATAAATTGTTGCAGTCTGATATTCACCTATAGCATCGATAGTCATAATAGCACAATCGTCGAAGTCACTAGTTAGCACTCCTGCCGCGGCATGGCTCTCATGATGTAAACAGTTAGTAATAGGAATACCTTTTAGTTGCGGATAATACTTTGCTATCCACTCTTCAGCAGTAGGTTCCGTAAACGCCGCCTTAATACTAGACCAAGTCATTTGTTTTAGTCTACGCTTCTGTTTTAGTTTACTGCTTTCGTGTAAAACAATAACATCAGGTAGTCCGTGCTTGAGAGTATCCTTCATAAGTTTTTGATTTATGTAGGCATCGTTTTTTATTCTGCTGTATCGTTCTGCATGTCCGGCGAATAATATATCGCCATCTTCTATAACGCAAGTACTTGCGTCATGATACATACTGCTAATTCCTAATATTCTCATCTATATATAAATGGATCGTTCTTCCTGATATTATCAAGTTTCTTCTTTAACATTTCTTCTTCCTCTTCTGAAAGTTCAATGTCGTCTAGATCCAAGTCCTGTTCTGTGTTTTTGGGTTTGTCTTCTGTCTTTGGTATAGGGTTACCGTACAAGTCACCTTGGTCTATAACCTTAGTTGTCTTACCTAATCCATTCATTTCATCTTCGCTCATTTTACATTCCTGCTAATTCAGTTTTAAATTTGTTGTAGTACTGCTCGTGTATAAAAGCATCAGCATGTAGCCAATCGGAAAAGTGATTAGCATGTGTATCCTTATACTGATCTACAAAACTGTCATACGGTTCAAAAAATGTATCAAACGGAAAAGATTCTTTTAAGTGTTCTATGTTTAAGAACTCCCATTGACCTTCATCCATCTTTGCACAACTATTTGTTTGTATATACTCTACACCTGCCTTCTTTAGGAAAGTATCTAGTAGAGTAATATTTATTACACGTTTGGTCATTCCGAAGTCAAAGTCGGTATGATATAGTTGCAATGCTTTGAACCAATTTTTAAAGTTAGGACCGTCACCGTCTCTATAAAAAGGTTTATAGTCACAGCCGTTTGCCCAATGATAATGTTGTGTATGTCCGTTATGTTCGTGTGTAAACTCTATACGTTCGTTTGTGCTCCATCCTATTACTACTAACAGTTCACTAGGGTCTCTACCTTGTTGTAACCATTTAGACACAAACTGCATTGTGCTTCTAACTATGTATTCATTACTTGCTCCAGGCACACACTGATTAATATAATTTAGATTGTACTCCTCTGCAAGTAAGCCAGGCCATACTAAACTAATTGCTTTATTAGTTCTAGCAGTATTACCTTGCTCAACTACTTCGCTACCCGCTAAGTGACTACATCCACTAACGTATAACCACTTCTTATTGCTTACGTCCAACCTAGTAACTCCCATAGTTCAGGAATACTTTCCTTCATACTTTGTTCACGTTTACTATCAAGTAGCAATGTATATTCTTTAAACACTTGCATTTGTTCTTCACTGTCTTCGTTGTATGATTCTTTTAATGCTTTAATTAGTCCTAGTACTGTTTGCTTGTTACGTTCGTCAGCATCAAAGTACTTGCTTGTTGCGGACCATGTCTCTAATTGTTGTATAGCAACATCACGAACGTTCTGCGGTAAGTTTCTAATATCTAAACACTTCGGATAGTTGTTTAATAAGAAACTTATATCAATCCTACGTCCACTCTCATTTGATATCTCTTCAGCATAGTCAAGTAAGTCTGTGATGTTTAGTATGTTATATATTTGTATAACAGGACTAAACAAAATATTACCTACTACTTCTGAATCAGCATAGTCTCTAATGTGCTTGTCAATAACACTCCATGTACTTCCACTTCTAATGTAATCGTTGTATTGAGCATAGCCGTCAACACTTAAACACATCAATACATCTCTAAACTGTCCTATGGTTTCTAAAAACCTAGGCTGTATATTAGTCATGTTACTGTTAAACACTAAGTCGATATCCTTTGCTATTCCGAGCTCGATGCATTTGTTGAGGATCCAATACACTCGCTGTATAATAGTGGGCTCACCGCCGGTGAAGTATAACCTGTTGACATTAGGCAACCATTCTTCGACTGTTGCAAGGAAGCTAGGATCATCAAACCAAGGCTGAGTATAATCACTAAAATCGCCCCAGTGACTTGTATCCACGACAAACTGTCTTTCTTCTTCGGTGTATAATTCTTCATCTTGTAACTCCTTGTAGATAGCACTACTGTTTTGACTTTGGCACATTCTACATCTTAAGTTACATAGTGTTCCTAATCTAAAGTCTAAGTATTGCGGTGCTTCTTCTACAACATAATTATTATCAATACTCTTATCGACTATCTCTTTTACTTGCTTTGCATTTCTATGGAAGCCCATCCAATCCTCAATATAGTTTTCTCTATAACTAGGAATGCCTAGGTCTTCTAATTCATAACAAGGTTGGCAACCATCTACACGATCACCTTCTATCATCTGCTTTCTTATCTCTCTATAATGATTATTATTCCACACTGTGGATATATCATCGCCCTTGTTAAGCATTAATATACTGCCGTCATCTTTTTTAATTTGACCACTAGCAACACAGCATATATTAATAGTACTACTAGGCTGTGTCATAATGTGTATCCACGGATACGGACAGAATGTTTTACTATAACTTGTCATGTTTATTACCTGCTTTTAGAAACTGCATTTGTTCTTGCAACTCCATTATACCTTCCTTTTCAAACCAAGGTCTAACATACTTGTATAACTCAGGGAAGGTACTAGCAACACTCTCGTCTCTGTACCTATCACTGAATGCTGTTTGTCTTACAAACTCATCCATGTAGCCGTCATAGTCTTCTTGGTTCATAAAGTTTAATGTACTTTGTATTCTAGGATCGCTGTGTGCCTTATACTTCTCTGTAATGGCTTCCTTTGCTTTCTTAGGCAATGCTTTAGGACTAATGTGTTGCGGTACATACACCATGTTGAAATGTATTTCAGTTTCGATGTTATGTTCTTTTTGGTACTCTAGTAACTCATCCATATACATAATATTAAATATACTAACTGTATAAAATATATTTGTTCTTATAAAGTCTGTATTTTTAAACTTCCAATAGTTTTCCATTACTTCATCGAACTGTTGCGGGTGTCTAATGTAATTAAATCTTTCACCTACACCATCTATGCTAAAGAACACTTGCACATCTTTAAACTGTCTAAGTAAGTCCATGTGTTGTGCAGGGTATATAGAACCGTTAGTATTATAACTTAGTGTTATATCTTTTGCTCTACCTTTGTCTGCTAATGTTTGTAATATATCAAAATGTCTTTTAATTAAGAACGGCTCACCACCAAAGAATTCTAAACTCTCTACTTCTTCAATTTGGCTTTCTATGTCGTCCCAAAACTTTTCATTTAGTTCGGGCCAACGTCCTAGCCTGCCCATTAGTTGTGCAAACTGATTAGACTCACCATCACGTTCTATTTCTTCTGGCACCCACTGACTACTTGCAAAGCCTGTGCATATTCTACACTTAGTATTACAAATGTTTCCTAGTTTTAAATCCATGCTCTTTGGTTTGGCATGCTCTAAGTCGTCGACGTGATGTGCAAACTTTCTAAGTTCTCTTAGACGTTTACTATCAATGCCTGCATCTTCTTCGTTCCAGCAGTTGTAACATGCTTTAGGCTTTTCTCCTGCTAAGAAATCTTCCTTAAGGTCTGCTAGCCATTTACTATCCCATGCATCTTTTAATGTAGCACCGTCAGCCAAGTTCATGTCTGGTACAGTTTCTTGCATAACACAGCACACGCCAATCTCTCCGTTGGTACGAGCCTCTTGGTTTATCCAAGGTAGTATGCAAAAATGTTCTGGTCTATCCATTATTTCTTTTCTCAAATTGTTTGTTTGCTTTTCGTTGAAGTGACTTTTCTACTTTGTAGTCAATCCATCTTGCAATCCATTGTCTAATCTTACCCAAAAGGTTCTCCTTCGTTGTAGTACGATCCTAAATCACTTAGTTCTGGAAACACTTCAAACAATGTCTCTGCTCTGAACCTATCCATCTCTTTTGCTTCTTGCATACTGTCTGATAGTAAGTGGCTGTCGTCACCTTCCATAAACTGTAGTAAACTGTTGAATGTGTCTGTTGCACGACCTACTTGGTCTTTGCCTTCGATCCATGCTAACGTTTCTTTAATCTGTTCTATTGCTTTAGTTCGTAAATGTAATGGCAATACTGTTGCTCTGTGTACATGCTTACCTAGTAAGATGTTAACTCCAAAGTCTTTTGGTTCTATAAATTCTATCTCGCATAACTTCCTGTAGAAGTCGCATACATCCAACACATTAAAAATACTAACAGTACAACTGATGTTGAAGTCATGTTGCGGTAGTTCTTGCTTTAGGCGTTCTCTGTTTGCCATTGTGTCAGCCCAGATAGTTCCTTTACGCAAGTACTCGCCCTTCTCCCAACCTGCATCTAAACTGGCTCCTATACTGACATTTTTAAATTTCTTCCAAAGCTCAACGGCATCTTCATCCTTGTATGTTAGTTTACTAAAGTTTGTGTTGTAGAATATTCTTACATCTGTTCTGCCCATCTCCACTAACTTGTTCATGATGTACCAATGTTCATCCATAAGTAATGGCTCACCGCCTGCCCAGTAAATTTTCTCTACTGTGTGCAAGTACGGATCGAACTGTTCCATAAATGCAGTATTGCCTTTTCTTATTTGCAATATCTTTTGCTCAGGAGTTCTGTTAAACTTACTGTCTACTGCTTCGTCGAACCATTGACTACTTAAATCAGGGCCACATGTTCTGCAACGCATGTTACATATATTACTAAATCTAATATCCATATAAGTTAGATGTACATCATCTAGACTGCCGTCTTCTTTTGTCTCTTGTACAATAGGCGACTTGTCTTCATGTAAGCCGTACTTTTCAAAAATGAATTCATCGTTGCTTCTCTTACGCAATGTATCATGTCCTACTTCTTCTAACTCGTAGCACCTGTTACAGTTTGATACTTTTTTATCGTTAAGCATGTCTAGTCTAAACGACTTCATATTATCACTGTTGTAACATTCGTCTAAGTCCATTTCATTTAAGTTACCGATTGGTGCGTCATGCTCACTTAGACAACATGTAAACACTCTGCCGTCGGGCCAAGGGTGCATGTGTATCCAAGGTAGGATACAGAACGCATCACCTTCTGCTAACTTTTTTATTTCTTCTACTGTTTTATTAATCTTATTATCCATGCATTCAAATCCCATTCCCACCATTTCTCACCTTGATGCAAAGCACCAGGGTTGCGGTGATGATTATTATGCCATCCTTCGCCAAACGTTATTAAGTTGACCAAGTGATGGTTAACACTTTTGTCTTGCGTGTCCCAAGTTCTATATCCTAATCTTCGTAACCCATGTCCATGTCCCCATGTGTTAAAGGCACCCGTTGCCCATACACATAAACTTGCTGGCACAAGGTATGCGTATATAACTAACATAGGATCTATAATTACTAGCAATGCTATATACAATAATATATATGCAAAAAAGTATTTGTGAGCATTCATTACGTCTTTGTTCTTTATCCAGTCTTTAGCATTACGCAGATCCCAACGCCCTGTATCAGTTAAGTCTAATGTCCAACTGCGCCATGTACTCATATGATGTGGGCTGTGGGGGTCTAAAGCATCGTCTGTGTGCTTATGATGTTCTCTGTGGGTAACTATGTATCCAAACACACTACTAACACTTGCTAACGTGGCACTTAGTATTAACACCCTTTCCCAAAGTTTGCTTGTCTTAAATGTTTTATGAGCAAAGTATCTGTGTTGTCCAACACTATTGCCTATACTTGCAAACCAAAAGTATACTGCTAGTGATACCCATAAGTAGTTACTTGGTCCTAGTACTATAGCCGTAGCAAGTCCTAGATGCATTAAGCATCTTAACACTACGAGTTTAGGTCTAGTAAATGCTAGTATGTCCACTTTCTTCTACCTTGTCTACAAGTTTACTGAATACTTCTCTCCAGTTACTTTCATCATTCTTATCTAATAAATCGTTATAACGACAAAACTGTTCCCACTTTAACTCGTCCCAATCGCTGTTGTTAAACATGCTCAACAGTGTTCCTAGTTTGTGGTCATTGCCTAATGCTTTTCTAAATTCTGTATGTATCAACTCTCGAGCCTTAACGGGTATAACCGCAGGACTTAGGTAATCAGGATCATACACGAAGTTCATGTCAACCTCTATCCCATTCATCTCTGCCCATTTAAAAAACTCAGGCAACGTTGCATAATTATATGCACTCACAGTTTGTGTTATTCTTAGTACTAACTTGTCTCTGTTTTCTTTTAATATCGCTATGGTTTTTAATACAGCATTCCAGTTAGTGCCTGTTCGTATAAAAGCATTACGATCTTCTAAGTCGTCTATGCTTAAACATATTCTTGCTTCTTTGAACTCGGGCCATAGTTCTAAAGCAATAGGCGGTAGCATAGTGCAATTAATGTTGTACCATAGTATAACATTTTTACTTCTGCCACTGTCTACTAATTTTTGTAAGTATGCCCAGTGTTGTTTAATTAATGTTGGCTCCCCTCCATTAATATATAATAATTCTAAATTGGGTGCAGAGTCAAATAAATCATTATAGAAGTTATCATCCTCTGCCCACTTAAAGTCTTCCGGAAAGTTTAATCCTAAGTAACCCTTGTTTATGAAGTCAGCCTTTTCAACAATATCTTTATAATCTTCGAGCCACTTTGAACTACTTGCTGGATTACAAGTACGACACCTAACGTTGCATACATTACCAAGCCTAAGCTCAACAAAACGCAAATCCATAGGTATGCTCCCATCCTCACTAGTAAGTTTGGATGCCCAATCGGTGGAATTTTGCTTAAATACTTCGGTCTCATGTTGTCGTTTGCTTTTCACTCCTTTGTCTTCTTCCTCATAGCATCGCATACATGCTTTAGGTTTTTCGTCGTTTAGCATTTGCAGTCGAACTTCTTTATAGTAATCACTATTCATATGCTGTTCAACTGACTGCTTGTTTAAATCAAAGAATTGGTTGTAGTCCTCCTTATAATTCCTTGCTCGATTCAAGCCATCAGTGTGGTCACTTATGCAACATAATGTTACACCACCGTGTGGGTGTGTTGCTAAATGGTTCCAAGGTAGTGGGCAATATGTCTTACTCAATTGCTGTACTCCCCTTGACTGACAGGCAGGAATCCTGCTGTCGACACTGCTTCAAATTCTGTATAGTAATCAAACTCGTGTCTAATTAACTCATACAGTTCGGGGAAAACTTTAACAAAGTTTTCTTCTCGGTATATATCTCCTCCCACTATTTGAGATTTGAATATAGTCCATTTTTGCTGACTGCTACGTTCGTCAAAGAACTTTAACTTCTCAGCATCAAATTTATTTTTTAAACTAGCAACTACACTTTCACCGTTCGTATATAGCGGTGAGTTCATAAAGTTTACTAGTGCGTTGGCTTCTTCTCTGTACTGAGGCAACCAATCATATCTTAATAATTTATCTGTAATCATCTTTTTCGCTGAATTCGGAAGTACTGGCGGTGATATCCATTTGGGATAGTGTACTGAGTTATTCCAAATCTTAAAGTTAGGAAATGTAGTCTTAAAGTATTCGTGGAAGTCCGGCAAATATAGAATGTTCAGTGCTGTAACTGTGTGTGTTATTTGTACAAACACCGGGTGCTCACTGTTATGTAATTCATAATAGTAATCTAAATTTTGTTTTACTTCGTCCCACTTGCCCGGATGCCTAAGGTATGTGAACTTATCTTCTACTCCGTCTATGCTAACACTAAATGCTATGTCCCTAAAGTTTTTAACCATCTTGTCTAGAAAATCTTTATCAGCAATAGTACCGTTAGTACTTAATGTTAATGCTACATTCTTTGACCTACCTGTGTCAATTAAATAATCAACAAACTGTTTGAACTCTTTCATATAGAAAGGCTCGCCACCCATTATTTCCATACGCATTACATCTTTAGTCCAGTCGTCCATTGTTTTCCAGAATGCACTACGCTCTATGTCGTTCATATTAATTTCAGCAGTTGTTTCCCAAAAAGGAATATTTCTGTCTATGGACTCTTCTCTCCACTTACTGCTGTAGTTTGTGTTACAACTTCTACATTTTAAATTACATGTGTTATCAAATATCAACTGTACGTCTATTAGTCTTTCAGGTTCTACGGAATAGTTAATGCAATCATCGCCATACCATTCTTTATAATAGTTATTGTATTGCTGTCGTTTAGATTCTTTTCCGTTACCCTCATCTATCCAACACGTCTCACAGTTAGGAATATCTTCGCCTGCACGAATTCTATTTCTCATGTTAGTCATTGTTTCACTGCTAAGTATTTCAAGCATCGAATGTTCGCCTAGGTTAAAATCGTTGCCGTGTTTATCTTTAATTCTGTCTTTTGCAATACAGCAAGTTCTCACTGTGCCGCCTGGTTCATTACTGATATGGCTCCATAGTAATGAACAGTATTTATAATCCGGATCAAAGTATTCCTTTGCATCAGCAGTGTCGTACTCAAAGCCGAACTTATTTATTTTTCGCGAAATAGTCATAGTTCTCTAATAAAAAATTACTAACACACAGTCTTGTTCTGCGGTTGCCTCTGTTTATGCTTTCGTATTTTGCATCCATTGATGTAGCAAACAATACGCAATTAGTTACCTCTAAGTCATTGTGTAAACACATTGCATAGTAGGCGTCATAGTATTTAACTGGAATATAATCTGGACTCCAGTTTAACATACAGAACACACCTATCTTACAGGCAAAGTTATTCACAATACCATTTTGGTTTGCAAATATTACAGGGTCGTCAATCTCATCACGTTGAAATCTTATACCTGCTCTAGCACCAATAACAGGAAATGTTTTGCCTAAACTAAATGTTACTTCTTCAATACACTTGTGGGATAAATCTATATTTATGTTTGAACACATACCGAAGTAAGCCATGTCTATTAAAACAGGAATATCCATCCTTGTTGCTGTTAGTAGAAAGTCAGTTAACTCTATATGCCTACACCCTGTATCACTAAACGGGCAACTAATTATTAAGGCATCTCCCGGCTCTAATGAATTATGTTCTGAAAGCCATTCCCAATCAAGATTCATTGTGTTGCAGGCAATCTTATGCATCATGAAGTCGCCTGTTGCTATTTTGAAGCGTCTGTTGTTATGTCTCATCATAAACATTTGAAATGCTTCTGATGTGCCGTTAGTAATACTTGCATGTGGATATAAGTCTAGTCCATGTACAGTATTAAGTTTTGTAGAACCAATCCAGTCTCTAAAAACTGTTTTATATTCTTCTTGTATAAAGTGCTTTCCGTCAGCAACAAATATATCAGTTAATCCATCTTTAGTATATTCTTTTAATTTTTTTGTTATGTCTTTATCTTGTAAAGCATAGCCGCCTTTAAATTCTGCTACATCTACATCGCTGAGGTCAACACTTTCTCCGCATCGTTTAAATAGCGGGTTATCGTATTTAGGTATGTTCAGTTCGTTATTACATACATCAATCTTCGTCAGCATCTAATTCTCCATGTCCGTATTCTGTGTCAATGTGGTACGGCTGATTCTTATCATTGTCATACCAATATAAACTTTTATGTGGCGGATCTCTCCAATCGTGTACACTGTCGCTGATATAATAAAATAGTCTAAAGCCTACTCTAAACTTATCCTCAGGACAATCTATCGGATTAGGATGTCCATGAAAGCCACGTTTGTGATATTTCCAAATTACAACATTGCCCATCTCTGGAAAGTAACTTACAATTTTATCTTTCTTTTCGAAGTCCCAAAATTGTAAATCTCCATTCCACTCTGGCTCCCATTCAGGAGTAAAATATAAAATCAAACTTAATGCCCTGTGTGTTTGGCATTGTTCATTCCAATTAAAGTCAGTGTGTATTTTTAAACTATCACCTTTATAACTTTTCATGTACCCTGCCCCCACAAGATACGGATCAGGAAGTAAATGTCCTACATCACAAACTTTGCTTAACCATGTTAAGAAAGGCTTGCTGTGTAAAGCACTAACTACTGCTCTGGCAACGGGTGCCTCTTCTAAGTCATTACACTCTTCCATATAACTATCAGCTCTAGTGAACGTTGTCCAAAATGCCTTAGGTATAGTTTTACTTTCTTCGTATAATGCTTCTGCTACATGCGGAGGAACAAAGTCCTCAACATGTAACGTAGGATAAGGCGGTGTGTATCGATACTTCTCATTTAAAGAACGCATCTCTCCCTTCTTGCCCCACTTAGTAAAAATATAATCTAGTATTTCCTGATCCGTAATCAATTTACTCTCCCCTGGTGTTACCGTAATGTATAACAGTAATACCTCGAGCCTTTGGTGTCTTTCTCCATGGATCAATAACAACACTACCCTCTGCAAAGGATAAGTCTGTGCCGTTACCCGTCTTAACAGTTAATGCAGTATCACAATCTGTAACATTGTGATCACCGTACCACTTAGACACAAAGTCCAGTTGTTCACCGTAAGTAACTTCTGGGTTATGTGCTAGTAAGTAAACTGCTGGTTGGCTTAATACTTCTGCTGTAGGAATATCTCCTGTTTGTTCGTCATAGTAGTAAAGTGTATTACCTGCTTTCTCTACATAATGACCTACGAGCATACTGCTAGAGCCTGCTTCGTATGGAACCATTGGCTTGTATGCTTTACCTACAATAATTATAGGCTTCTCATCATACATCTTACCTTGGAACATATATCCGCTAGTGTGCTTGATAAGTTCCTTTGCCATGTTCTCTGCTTGTACTTCTCTACTACGCATTACTGCATCAAATAAGTCATAGCCTAAGTCCAAGTCCTCTGCCATCCAACGCAAGGCAATATTATCTCTAGGGTGACAAGCACCACCATCGCCCATGCCTGGCTTCATATAACCTGGTCCCATAATACGTCTGTCACTGTTAGCAAGTGCATCACATACAACTTCTGCATTGATGTTACCTGCCTTTTGAGCAACGTCTTGAATCATGTTTACTAAACTTACTTTTGCACTAATAAATGTGTTATAAAAAACTTTGATACATTCTACTTCGTCCCATGTACCTATAACATAGTTTGGTTCGTTTTGCATTATTGTATCGTAAAAGTCTCTTAACTGTTTTGCATCACCAGTTTCGCTTCCGTCTTCTGTACCTATCATTACCATTTCTGGATTAACCATATCCCACTTGACTGTGCCCATAGCAATTAAGTATGGGTTGTAAATGAAACGTGCATTAGTAATAAGATGTACGAAGTCTCGTCTTACCGTTCCCGGTAGTACTGTTGATATAAGGACGACTAGTTGGTCTTTTGTTGCTACCTCATTCACCTGAGTTAGAACTTTTTTGACTGTGCTATAGTCGAAGTCCTTGTTTGGTAAATGGCTGGTAGGTGCTTTTCCATCATACTGTGGGTCATGCGGTGTAGGTACAGCAACAAAAACAATATCTTGTCCTCTTACTGCATCCTCCATTTCATTAACCATTGTAAAGTTTTCAGGCTCTACAGGGTTAACATCATACCCAACAACATCATGTACTTCGGCAACCATCTCGGCGCAGGCTTGTCCCAACTTGCCTACCCCAATAAATCCGATTGAGGCCATTGTATTCTCCTGTGTTGTGTACTTTAAAGTACGCAAGTATTTATCAAGTAGAATTGCTTCAGATCAAGTTAATCCGGCGCTTTAAGAATAAGTCTTATTTACTGTTTTGGAAGATTTGCTAACTTAAATTCAAGTTCTTCGTACGAAGTTTCTGTAAAGTTTAAGTTGATATTAATTCGTTTAACATCTTTATCAGGTCTATGTACTGAATGCCATTGCTGATGATTAAATGTGTACCATGGTCCAATTTCAAATTGTACTTCTTCTGCAAGTTCTATTTTACTTGCATCAGGAACTCTCCAGTTTTCGTACATATGGAATGGCTCTGTTTCTTCATACCATCGTGTTACTGCATCATCACCTGCTAGTAAGCAGAACATACTGGACTCTCTGCTGTGTCCGCAGTGTGGGTATAATAAGTTACCTTGTGTTTGTACTTGTAGTATAGGGTCAATTGATTCTGGATTAATGCCTAGCATCTTACCAGCAGTTTCTTTTAGATCGTTTGCAATCTCATCAGGGATCATAAATGCATCAATTTGCATTTCTTTATTACCCTCTGCTTTCCATCCATACATTTTTGCAAGTAAGATCTTTCTTCTTTTAAATTCTCTTGCTGTTTTAATACCTACAATCTCTTCAATTGTCTTTTGTGTGTCTGCAGAGTCGTGTTCTCCTGCGTAAGAGATATCTCTCCATGGACGATATTGTAATTCTAGTTCGTCTGTTTTGTTCGTCGCGAGTTCACAAAGATAGTCTTTCATATCTTGTGTCATAAACTCTAATCCTGAATCGATAAAGTATTTCATGCTGGCCCTTGAATAATTGTAACTTTGTTACATTGTATTTATCTGTGAAAAAATGTTATGCATTAAAAAAAGAGCCGTAGGGGCATGGTTCTTGCTACTATACTAGTGTGTGTAGGAAAAACCCACACCTACCTGTCGTAAGACATTATATAGCGTCAGGCGTCGAAAGGGTGTGGGTTTTCTTACACCATCTGGGACAAAATTTTGTCCCTGAATTCACAACTCAGTTAACATTCCTGTTAATGATGATAAATAATTCTGTAACACAACTGTAACATAACTGTTGATTAATAGTTGCAATTCACATTAGTGATAAAGGAACTACAACAAGTACAGTTTGGTTATCAAATTAAGGAGAATAAAATGGCGAATCCATTAGGAATAGTAGCCAGATTAACTCGTCCATTACGTGACACGGCATCTGACTACTTCGAAAAATT
>ENA-ORDA01000510-ORDA01000510.1-marine-metagenome-genome-assembly--contig:-NODE-510-length-38602-cov-7.903647_pt1 | contig 38602 bp, 39 predicted proteins | sample MGYA00237778_ERZ508506 | MGnify/ENA primary metagenome ERZ508506 (study PRJEB26177, sample SAMN06267891) | marine metagenome | isolation source: Monterey Bay, California, USA | place: Pacific...
CAGTTGGTAGAGCAATGGACTGAAAATCCATGTGTCCCTGGTTCGATTCCTGGAGGCACCACTTATTAAAAGCTCTCTATAAATGAGAGCTTTTTTTGTGAAAACAAATATTTTTTCAATTTTTTCAAGCTTTTACTAATTCAATTATTATATCAGTTAAATTTGTATGTTTTCAAAATGGTCATGAAGAACAATAAAACGATATTAATCTTTTACTTTTTAATTGCCTATGTAATTTTACAGTTCATTTGGTGGGGATATCATATTTACTCACTTACAGGGCAATTAAATAATAGCGAAGCTTATATAGATAGCAGGCTAAAAATGATTGCAGGTGAAGGAACTGTATTTATTATAATAATTTGTTTAGGGGCCATTTACGTCATTAGATCGTTCTACAAAGACATTAACTTATCAAAAAAAGAAAAAAACTTTGCACTTTCAGTTACTCATGAACTAAAGACTCCAATTGCTTCTTCAAAATTATTTGCTGAAACCCTATTACAGAGAGAAGATCTTAGTAAAAGTCAAGTAAAAACCAGTTTAGAAAAAATTATTTATGAGCAAAATAGATTGAATGAATTGGTAGAAAAAATTTTATTGGTCAGCACCATCGATGAAATGAAAAATGACATTCATATAAAACCAATTTCGTTTTATAATATACTTAATCAAGTAGTTGAAGAAGGAGGAAACTCTCACAAAATATACAATAAAATTCCAGATGACATCGTATTTAACGGGGACGATTTTTATTTAATATCGTTATTTCAAAACTTGTTGGATAATGCTAAAAAATACTCTCCAAAAGATTCTGAAATTAATTTTTATGCAGAAAACCAACCAACCAAAATAATTATATATATTTCAGATCAAGGTGTCGGCATAAAGGATGACGAGAAGTTAAAAATATTTGATAGGTTTTATAGAATTGAAGATGAAGATACAAGGTCATCAAAAGGAACAGGATTGGGATTATTTTTAGTCAATCAAATTGTAAAAATGCACGGCGGGAAAATCATTTGTAAAGACAATATTCCTAATGGATGCATCTTTCAAATTCAGTTTAAAAAATAAAATGGCAAAAAAAGTAGGGTTAATAATTTTAGATGGATGGGGATTAGGAGCAAAAGATGATTCAGATGGAGTTTATCTAGCAAAAACTCCTTTTTATGATGATCTAATTAAAAAACTCCCCAATGCACTTTTAAAAACATTTGGAAAAGATGTTGGGCTCCCTGATAAACAAATGGGAAATTCTGAAGTTGGCCATTTAAACATAGGCGCTGGAAGAATTGTTTATCAAGACTTGTTACGTATAAATAATGCAATTAAAGATAAGAGCTTTTTTAAAAATCCTCAACTTTTCAATGCAATTAAAATGGCAAATAAAAACAACTCTAATATTCATTTAATGGGGTTAGTTTCTAATGGCGGCGTCCATTCTTCATTGAATCATTTATTATCATTGTGCTCATTCTTAAAAGAAAATTTTTCTGGCAATGTTTTTATCCATGGGTTTAGTGATGGTAGAGATTGCAGTCCAAGGTCTGGAATCGAAGCTTTCAAAAAGCTTAATGAACACATCATAGGTTCTAATATAGTTTTATCATCAATTATTGGAAGATATTTTGCTATGGACAGAGACCAAAGATGGAATAGAATTAAAAAAGCTTACGACCTTTTAATTGAAGGTAAAGGAAAATTGAAAAAAGATTATAAAACAGCTTTTGAAGAAAGTTATTCTAACAATATTACAGATGAGTTTTTGGAGCCAGTTAAAATTCTAGATAGTAATGGAACTATTTATAATAATGACACTGTTATATGCTTTAACTTTAGAACAGATAGATGCAGACAAATCACCACTGCTTTATCTCAAAAAGATTTCAAGAATTATGGGATGAAAACAAAACCTCTTAATTTTTTCACCATGACAAACTATGACAGAAGATTTAAAAATATTGAAGTTATATATGACAAGGACAACTTAAATATGACATTGGGGGAGGTTTTAAGCATTAATAACAAAACACAATTAAGAATTGCTGAAACAGAAAAGTATCCACATGTTACTTATTTTTTTAGTGGTGGAAGAGAAAAAGAATTTGAAGGTGAGTCTAGAATTGTAGTAAGCTCACCTAAAGTAGCTACCTACGACTTAGAGCCAGAGATGAGTGCCCTAAAAGTAACTTCCAGTGCTATAGAGTTCATTAATAAAAACACTCCTGATTTTATTTGTTTAAATTTTGCAAATCCAGACATGGTTGGTCATACCGGAGTTCCAGTAGCAATTCTTAAAGCATGTGAAACTGTAGATAAATGTTTAGAAAAAATTGTACATACTCTTAAAGCGCTCGATTATTCTGCAATAATTATTGCGGATCATGGCAATGCTGAGTTAATAAAAAATAAAGATGGCTCTCCACATACTGCCCATTCAATTAATATGGTTCCAATAATTGTACTTGATAAAAAGGTAAGTGAAGTTAAAAATGGAAAGCTTGGTGATATTGCTCCTTCAATTCTAGATTTAATGAAAATAGCTCAACCTAAAGAGATGTCTGGTAGAAGTCTTATTTAGTCATTTAAGATTATTATAATAAAATTTTAAATCATACTTAGACAGTATAAAGTTTAATTTTTATTACTCGTATATTAACTTAATAATAAAGTTTAGAATTAATTATGACACAAGATTATATCGAAAAAAATAAAGATAAATTTTTAAATGAACTCTTTGAATTCATCAAGATCCCATCGGTTAGTGCGGATATAAAATTTAAGCAGCAAGTCTTAAAAGCTGCAAGTTTTTTGGAAGAAAACCTAATAAAAATTGGGGCTGACAATGTTCAAGTCTTTCAAACCTTAGGATACCCAATTGTATATGCAGATAAAATCATTGACCCTGATTTACCTACAATTTTAGTATACGGCCATTATGATGTTCAACCTGCTGATCCTTACGAATTATGGGACTCAGACCCATTTAACCCAATAGTTAAAAAAACTAAAATACACCCTCAGGGAGCTATTTTCGCAAGAGGAGCTTGCGATGATAAAGGACAGATGTTTATGCATTTAAAAGCTTTTGAAGCTATGTATAAATCTAATGAGCTTTATTGTAATGTTAAATTCATGTTTGAAGGTGAAGAGGAAGTAGGGTCTTCTAATTTAGAAAAATTCGTTCGATCAAATATTGATCTTTTAAAAGCAGATGTAGTATTGGTTTCGGATACCGGCATTATAAATAATTCTACACCTTCAATTTGTGTTGGATTAAGAGGGTTAAGTTATGTTGAAGTGGAAGTTACAGGTCCTAATAGAGATCTCCATTCTGGACTTTATGGCGGAGCGGTTGCCAACCCAATCAATGTTCTTTCTAAAATGATTGCTTCTTTACACAACGAAAATGGAACAATCAATATCCCTGGATTTTACAATGATGTAATCCAGGTAAGTAATTCCGATAGAAAAGAAATGGCCAAAGCTCCATTTAATCTTGAAGAATATCAGTCAGATCTATCCATTAAAGAAGTTTATGGTGAAGATGGTTTTACTACTAATGAAAGAAATTCAATACGACCAACATTAGATGTAAATGGAATATGGGGAGGCTATATTGGAGAAGGTGCAAAAACTGTTTTGCCTTCAAAAGCAAGTGCTAAAATTTCTATGAGACTTGTTCCCAATCAAAAGTCTACAAGCATCACTAATTTATTTGAAACCCATTTTAAAAAGATTGCTCCTAATTATGTAAAAGTAAAAGTAACTCCGCATCATGGAGGTGAAGGGGTTGTTATTCCAACAGATTTCCCAGCATATTTAGCTGCTAAAAAGGCTATGGAAACTACATTTGGTAAAACTCCTATTCCAGTAAGAAGTGGAGGAAGTATTCCAATTGTTCCAATGTTTGAAGAGGTGTTAGGTCTTAAAACAATCCTTTTGGGGTTTGGTCTAGATTCGGATGTAATTCATTCTCCAAACGAGCATTTCGGATTATTTAATTTTTATAAGGGTATTGAAACAATCCCTTGTTTTTATAAAAATTATGCTGAAATCATGGCCTCTAAAAAATGAAAAATTTATTTTTTGTTTTATTTTTAATAATATTTTCCTCTTGCAGTATTTATAAGCCTGTAGAGTTTAAAGGGATAAGTAATTATTCATTTTCTAAAAAAGATGGATGTAAGCCAATCTGCATTGAGCTAAATATTTATAATCCAAACCCTTACGATATAACTTTTAAATCTGCCATTATAAAAGGATCTGTAGGTAAACATAATTTAGGGGAATTAAATTTTTCAGAGTTATATAGTTTAAAAAAAATGACACTTTCGAATATTAATTTAAAATTTGATAGTGAACTTAATAGTTTCATGCCTTTAGCAGCTGGGATTTTTAATTATATTTCAGGATCTGAAGTTGTTCTTTTAATTGATGGAATAGTTAATGTGAAAGTATTGGGGTTTTCAAAAAATATTTTAATCAATCAATCAATAGCGATTACAGAATAGCTTTGTACGTAAAATGATTACGTTGTAGTTCCTCATCTTTGGTGTGTATTAAAATTATCACTAATGACAACAAAGAAACATTCTAAAATTAACTTCCAAGTAAATTATATTATTTATGAAAAAAATGATACTGCAATTTTACTTGATGGTGCTTTTTACATTAACGACAAAGCCTACTTTACTTCAATCCCCTTAAACTTAGTGCGTTTTAGTTACCTATGTGAAAAAACCATTGGATTTCAAAAGACTAATATTATTTGGAATAATCTTCTTAATAATAATGACCAAGTTTCAGAAATTGCACCTAAAAACTTCTTAGGTAATGATTTAATTATTTCTGCAAATGAGTCATTCTTAAACCAACAATTATTTAAATTAAAAACAGCATAAAATGAAAACAATAGCAATCAAAAAAAATCTAGAAGTTATATTACCTAAAATGGGGATAATGACCCATTTAGTAGAATTAACAAGACATGATTACATATATGTAAAAGATCGTCTTAAAATAAATGACATTTTAACTATAGAATCAGATAATAGTAGATTCTGGGACCAGAATTCTTTAGCCATATTTTACAAAGGATTTAAACTAGGCTATCTAAATAATTCAATAAATAACGTTGTCCAAAAAATGATTAATAAATTTGGTGATGTACATATAACATTGAAAAACAAACCTATTGGAAATAACCCTTTTGAAGGGGTTGATATTTTAATTCAAATAGGATAATTATTTTAACAACCAAATCGCTGGATTTACAGTATTTAATCCCTCAGCAAGAATTCTCCAAATTTCAAAATGGGCTTCTGAAATACCTGATTGTTTAGCTAGTAGTCTACCAACTTTAGTTCTAACTTTAATTCGGTCTCCTTTTTTAACATAAACTTCTTTTAGATTTGCATATACAGTTCTATATTCACCGTGACTTACCATAACTACTTTACCTGCTCCAGGAATAATTAAAACACTAGTTACTTCCCCTCCAAATACTGCTCTAACGTTTGCATTTTTCGAAGTTGTAATATCTATTCCATTATTGTCTACAGTAGCAGTAGTTACTAAATGATGTTGGTGTTTGCCGTATTTACTAGTAATCTCCCCCTTTTCTACAGGCCAAATTAATCTCCCTTTATTTTTATTAAAATTTTTGGACAATGCTATCCCTTCAGGAGTAGCATCAAACTTAGATTTTTTTAATTTTTCTAAAGCTCGAATTTCATCTTCAATAGCTTTTTTAACAGCTCTTGCAATTTCTCTTCTTTTAAGGTTACTCTTTTCTAGTTCTTTGGCTAAATTTTCTTCATTATTTTTTATTTTATTTAATGACACTAGTTGGGCATTCTTATCAACCTGGTAATTAACTTTCTCATCTTTTCTAATTTTGAGCAGATTTTTTTTATTTATAATTTCTTTTACAAACTCTTCTTTTTTTAACTTAAGGTTAATTTGAGTTTTCTTGATTCTATCAATTTGTTTTAAGCGATAGTCTTTATAATGTTGAATATATTTCATCCTATGGAAGGCCTCTGAAAAAGTAGAAGATGAAATAATATAGAGGAATTTATAGTTGGGGTCTCTATTTTTAAAAGCATACAATAACATTTTTTCATATTCTTCTTTTAGAATTTTGTTAGTATTACTTAATGAATTTATCTGTCTATTAACTTTATTTATTTTCTCATCCATTTTCCTTAGCTGAAAATTATAATTATCAATAAGCTTTTGACGATAATTAATCTGTTTGTCAACAATATTAATTTCACTAAGTGTGAGTTTTTTTGTTGCACGAGTCTGCTTAATTAAATCTTTTGTATGATTAATTTTCTCAATTAAATTTTTTTCTTGCTTTTTAAGTAAAGCACTTTTCTTCTGACCAAAAAAAATGGAAGGAATAAAAAAAATAAAAAAAGCAGATATATAGATTAATTTACTGTTCATTTAAATTTATTGATTTGTATTCCCCATCAACATAATTAAATGGAAATTTTTGAGGTATATTAAACTTAATATTTTTATAGTGTATCTTGAGTTTATAATTGGCATCTAAGTTATTTACCATAATCTCAATATCCATTGGAATAATTTCATTCGCTATACCTTTCCAGTTTTTATAAGTAACATTAATTTCAGATCCGCTTAACGGATATATAATATTTATTCTTTTACATTTATATGTAAATGGATCTATCCATGACTGATAAATATAACCTGTTGGTTTTTTTGTTTTATTATTCGTAATTCTTTTTGTTTTTCTTTTCCTATGAGACAGTAAATGATACTCATTGTTTTTTACTTGTAGTATAAATTTATTATCCATATAGTTCATAAATGATCCACCAACTATTATTTCCTGTAGCAAGTCATAAGAGAGTGATATATTAATATTTTTTTCTAATTCATCAAGTGATCCCTCATAATATAATTTTTCTGGATAATCAAGAGTCATTTTTAAATAATTTTCTTTAAAATAGCCCCGATAAATTTTTTTTTTAAATTTTGTGATATTAAGCCAAATTATACTGTCAATTTTTGATCTTATATTAATTTCAACTTCTTGTTCTTCTTCATTATTTATGGCAATAATAGAGTTTCCTCTTGCTTTTAGCCAGTCAATATTTGGTTCATGGGCTTTTATAGAATCAAGAAGTTTCTTTTCATGTAAAACCTTTACAATTCTTCCTTCATCTATATCCTTTATGGAGATACAAGAAAAGCAGATAATTAGCAAAAAACAACTAAGTAAAATATTATTCAATAAATTTATTTTCACTTATTTTTTGAATTAATTTTTTTGAGTAGTTTCCTGTTTTTTTAGACTTATTCCAAAACACATTTGCCTCATCAATCTTTTTCAATTTATATAGCACGTCACCGTAATGTTCTAATATTTCACCAGACTGTCCATCACTATTAATAATAGCTTTAAATAGAAACTTTTCCGATTCAGAATACGCTCCTAATTGAAACATTACCCATCCGTAAGTATCTAAATAAGTGGAATTATTTGGAAATTTTGCAATCACTTTTAACATTAATTCTTCCGCTCTCTCCAGGTTAGTTTCCCTTAAAGCTAAATAGTAGCTATAATTATTTAACAAAATAAAATTATTTGAATCTAAAGCTATAGACATTTCATAATAATCAAATGAAATTTTAAATTTTTCTTGTTCATAGTATGAATTACCAATTTCCTGTAAAAAATTACTCTTCAAAAAATTGTCATCAAATACTAAATCCTTGCCTTTTAATAATTCTTTAAGTGCTTTAGTGTATTCCTTTTTTCTATTTAAGGCAATACCTACAGCCAAAAAAGGGAAAGGTTGATTTGGGTGACTTTCTATTGCCATCTTAGCATCATTAATAGTAATATCAAATTTATTTCTTGATAATGTTGAGGTAATTAATTTAGACCAAGCATTGAAAGGTGAAGGATTGATTTTTAAGGATTCTCTTATATAGTAACATGCAGTATCTTCTTCTCTTAAAAGCATTTTGAAATCTCCCATCAAAAGCAAAACATCGCTATTTTTTGAATCAATAGATAAAAAACTTTGAGCGAGATTACATACTTCAGATATATTATATGGACTACTTTTATCGTAAGATATTTGCATTAAAATTTGTTTTTTTAAATTTATTTCGATACTGTTTGAATTCATTACTAAAAGCAATTCCTCATAACCTTTTTTATATTCTTTATTTTTATAATAATGTTGAAATAATGAAAGCCTTACTAACCCGTTTGAAGAATCAATAGAAAGCATTTTATTTAATATAGCTTTGGCTAATTCTGATTTTTTGGCATTTTCATAATATTCCGCCAATAACCCTAAGCGGCTTACACTTTCTGGCTCATTCGAAATTAAATTTTCAAGTTCAATAACAGCCTTTTTTTTGTTTTTTAAGAAAAGATAAATTTGATGTTTTTGAATAGAGATTTCTTCTTTTATTCCGATTTTTTTTTCAATATCATCTAATACCTTAATGGCCTTTTTATAAGAATTATTATTCAATAGTTCTTCAGTTAAGGAAAATAAATAAGATATTTTTTCAGGTTTAGAAATCACTAATTTTGAAAAACTTTCAGCACTTTTTTTGTGATCGTTAATTTTTTTGTAAAGCACAGCCAAGTTGGCCAAATACCACTCATTTTCAGGGGATAAAATAACAGCTTTATTAGCATATTCTAATGCTTTTTGAGGTTGATCTAAGCTTATATATAACCCTGATAATTCGAAATTAACAACTCCACTCTCAGGGTTCAATAAAAGGCATTTTTTATAGATAGAGTCAGCAGCATATATATCACCGCTAATTTTTGCACCTGTAGCTTGAATAAGATATTTTGTAAATTCTCGCTCATCAAAACTTCCACTTTCTTGAGCATTTATATTAAGAACTCCAAAAATGAAATAAAATAACCCTAATAGTCTTGTCATTATTTTATATAATTGAGTTATTTCTTGCCAGTACTTCCAAACCCTTTTTCTCCCCTTTCGCTAATTGATATTTCTGAAACTTCAATAAAATTAAGTGGTTCATATTTTGCCAAAACCATTTGTGCAATTCTGTCTCCATTATTTATCTCAAATAATTCATTAGATAAATTTACTAAAAGAACTCCAATTTCTCCACGGTAGTCAGAATCAATAGTTCCAGGACTATTAATTACTGCAATCCCATTTTTGATTGCGAGCCCACTTCTTGGTCTAATTTGAACTTCATAACCCACAGGAATTTCCATTTTAATTCCAGTAGGTATCAACTTTCTTTCCATTGATTTTAGAATTATTTTATCGTTCTTAATAAAGGCTCTTAAATCTGCACCTGCTGAACCGGCTGATCCCAAGTTAGGATTTGGATTATTAGAATTATTTACAATTTTGATAGAAATCATTTTAAACTTTTTTAAAGCATTATTTTTTTAGGTCTTTCCAAGAAATATACTAGAAATAGGTAGGTCAACACAAGAAATATATGAAAACAATATTCATTAAAACTGTAATTTATATTGGCGTTAAAATCTAGGCTAACCCAGTAAATCAACCCGCCAACTATAAAATAGATAAAAATTTTCTTCAAATCATAAGGGACTTTGTAATGAAATTGGCCAGTGAAATAGCTAATTATTACCATTGATCCGTAACATGCTAAAGTAGCATAAGCAGATGCTTCATATCCATACTTTGGGATAAAGATAAAATTAATTAAAAGTGTAATTAAAACTCCAATAATTGAAATAATTGCTCCATATATAGTTTTTTGAGAAAGCTTATACCAAATTGACAAGCTTGTATATATCCCTAGACATATATTAGCCGCTAATAAAATAGGAACAACTTTTAATCCACTCCAGTATATAGGATTAGGTATGAAGTATTTAAATAAGTGAAGAAATAAAGTCATTACTAAAAAAGTAAAAACAAGAACAATAACAAAATAGTTCATCACCTTAGCTAGTGTCTCTTTAGAGTTTTTATCAGATTGATTTTTAAAAAAGAAGGGTTCAGATGCATATCTAAATGCCTGTATAAACATACTTACTATCATAGTTATTTTATAATTAGCTCCATAAATTCCATTTTGAGAAAGCGCCATACTTAGCGCCTCATTTTCAGTTTTAGCTTCACCATTTTCTAGATATTGATTAAATAATAATGACTTCAGCATTGCCCTATCTAAAGTTTCGTTAATTACATAAGCCAGCCCAACCAATAACATTGGAGAGGCATACTTAATCATTTGTTTTAAAATCGTAAAATCAAAAGAACCTTTAAAATTCATTACAGGAATTAAGACACTAAATTTTATAATACTTGCAATTAGATTAGAAATGAATACATACCCAATACCAATTTCTGAATTATAAAGATATTTAAGAATCCAGTTTTGCTGCCCGCTTTCGTAAGCCTCTTTACAATATATAAGGAAAAATAAATTTAGGAAAATATTCACAGCAACATTTAGAATATTTACTAAAGCAAATTTCTTTGCTTTTTCTTCCAATCTTAATTTAGCTAATGGGACCGAGGAAATAGCATCTAAACTTACAATTAAACTAAACCATATTATATACTCTTTGTGATTAGGGTATTTTAACCAATCTGCAATATTCTCTGCAAAAATACTAGACATAGCAACAAAAAGAGCTGAAGTACATACTAATGAATATAAAGTGTTGGAATAAATGTTTAATCTATTTTGCTTGTCAATAGTCGAGAATCTAAAAAATGCAGTTTCCATTCCGTAAGTCAAAACAACTACTAGAAAAGCTACATATGCATACATTTCTGTAATTATACCATATTGCTCGTTTGAAAATTGAAGAGCATATAATGGGGTCAATAAAAAGTTTAAAAATCTGCCAATTATACTGCTAGTACCGTAAATAGCCGTTTGATTTATTAATTTTTTTATTGAGCTCAAAATTTAAAAGTTAGGTTTTCTTTTTTCCAAGAAAGCATTGGTTCCTTCAATAAATTCATCACTTTGAAAACAGCTGCTAAATGAATCTATTTCAACTTCAAATCCGTTTATTTCAGAATTAAAACCTGCATTTATTGATTTTAATGCAGCAGATATCGCTTTCGGTGAATTTTTAATAATTTGATTTGCAATTTTATAGCACTTTGACATTAAATTTTCTTGAGTTTCTAAATAATTTACTAGTTTATGTTCAAGAGCTTGTTCAGCACTAATCATATTACCGGTAGTAATCATTTCAAATGCTTTTCCTTTCCCAACTAATTGAGCAAGTCTTTGAGTTCCGCCATAACCTGGGATTACTCCTAGACTAACCTCGGGAAGACCCATTTTTGCATTTTCTGAAGCAAGTCTTATATGACAAGCCATAGCTAACTCTAGACCTCCTCCAAGTGCAAACCCATTAATAGCAGCAATAATTGGTTTGGAATAATTTTCTATAAAATCAAATAATTTTTTTTGTCCATTTCTTGCAAGTTTTTCACCTTCTTTTTTTGAATAACTTGCAAACTCTTTAATATCAGCCCCTGCTACAAAAGCTTTATTACCAGATCCTGTTATTATTACAACTTTAATTTCTTTGTCGTTATTAAAATCATTAAGTATTAAATGAAGCTCTTCAATTGTCTTATTATTAAGTGCATTTAATTGATCTGGACGATTTATACTTAATAAGGCAATACCGTCATCAGTTTTAGCTTGGATATTTTTCATCATTATTGTATATATAGTTATAAATTTAGGATTTATAAACCATTAAACTCAAAGATAGAAACTCTTTTAAGGAACAATTTCACATTTTATTTAAAAACTTTGATTTAAATAGAAGGATAATAACTAAACCAAACCAATAAATAAAGATTAAGAAAAAAGATTCTTTTAGTATGTTAAAAATTAAATTTCCAAAAAATCCGGAAATGAATATTAAATTGTATGCTTTATAAAGAATTATTAAAAGCGTAAATAAAAGATGTATGAAAAGTGATTTCCCCCCCAATTTAAAATAAATTACAAAACGTAAATTATTTTTTCTGTGGTTGTCAATTCTTGAATATTTATTACCCCCATAAATACGTTGTCAATTTCAATATCTAAGACTATAAATCCACTTTGACCTTCGTTAAAAGAGTCGCTAAAGTCAAAGCTTGCAGAACCATTTGAAAGAGTGTTTTTTGTTATGTCATATTTAGATGAACCTGAAGCGTCAAAATAAAAAAGGCGAACACTAGAATTTACAAGAGGGTCATTAGAAACGCTCTTTAGTACTTTCACAACAGCAATGGTATCTTTTTTTTTGTAACAAGAGTTAATAGAAAAAAAACATAAAATCAAACTTACTAAAATAAAATACCTATAAAATGTTTTTAAATAACTCATTTAATATTAAATATAATATATTAATTTGCAAGATAATAAATTACATTCTAATTTAGAATTATGTCTATTTAAAAACTTTTATTTTAAATTAATTTTAATAAATACGTATAGTTCAAATGTTCAAAAATCTTAATATTATATCTTTCTTGCTTTTTAGCTTATTATTTTGCAGTTGCTCAGTGATTAAGAACAAGAATAAGATTTCTAATGAAGTTCACGTAGAAATGCAAACTTCAAAAGGTTCAATAATCTTTAAACTGTACAATCAAACACCATTACACAGAGATAACTTTATAAAATTAGTAGAAGAAAATTTTTACGATGGAGTTACTTTTCATAGAATTATTAAAGATTTTATGGCTCAGGCTGGTGATCCAAACTCTAAAGATGGAAGTTTTAAAGGTCAGCTAGGTCAAAACAGTAAGGGAGAGACAATTCCTGCGGAATTTTCTAATAATTTATTTCATAAAAAAGGGGCATTAGCTGCAGCAAGGATGGGAGATAATGTAAATCCTGAAAAGAAATCTAGCGGTAGCCAATTCTATATAGTTCAGGGAAAAAAACATTCTTTAAAACAATTGAGCCAGATAGAAAATAGAATTAATCAAAATCAAGAAAATATATTTTCATTTTCAGATTCCGCTAAAAAATTATATCAAGAAATTGGAGGAACTCCTTTTTTGGACAATGGATATACTGTTTTTGGAGAAGTTATAAAGGGGATAGAAATCATTGACAAAATATGTTCTGTTGAGACTTCAAATGGAAATAAACCAATAAATAATGTAACTATTTTATCTGCAAGAATTATCAATTAATATGTTTGAAGAGATAAATAATATCAATATAGAAGTTCAGAATTTTCAAAGTAAATCTTTAGAAGAAATAGATCAGTTTAGAATTTCTTATTTAGGAAAGAAAGGAAAGATTACTCTATTGTTTAATAATTTTAAGTTGATTCCTGTTGAACAAAAAAAAGAGTTTGGTGCTCGCTTAAATATCCTTAAAAGTTCGGCCTTAGAAAAAATAAATTTATTAAAATCTTCCTTAAAAGACCATCCTAAATCAAAAAAAACAGATACGGATTACACCATTCCTGGACAACCTATGAACTTTGGATCTAGACATCCAATTACTTTAATTAGAGACAGAATTATAAATGTTTTTTCTCATATTGGATTTTCAATTTCTGAAGGGCCAGAAGTTGAAGATGATTGGCATAATTTTACTGCTTTAAATTTTCCTGAAGAACATCCCGCAAGAGACATGCAAGACACTTTTTTCATTACCGATGACATTGCTTTAAGAACTCACACTTCTTCTGTTCAAGTAAGAGTTATGGAGAATAGCAAACCTCCAATTAGGACAATTTCACCAGGTAGAGTATATAGAAATGAAGCCATTTCTGCTAGAGCCCATTGTTTTTTTCATCAAGTTGAAGGCCTTTACATAGATAAAAATGTTTCTTTTGGAGATATGAAGCAAACTCTTTTATATTTCACAAAATCATTATTTGGACCAGACACAAAAATTCGACTGCGCCCATCTTATTTTCCTTTTACAGAGCCCTCTGCAGAAGTTGATGTTTCATGTACAATATGCAGTCAAAAAGGTTGTAATGTTTGTAAATATTCAGGCTGGCTTGAAATCATGGGTTGCGGAATGGTTGATCCAAATGTTTTGGAAAATTGTAATATAAATTCCAATATTTATAGTGGGTATGCATTTGGAATGGGCGTTGAAAGAATAGCACAGTTAATTTATCAAGTAAACGACTTGAGACTATATTCTGAGAATGATTTAAGATTTATAAAACAATTTAGATCTGAGATTTAAAAAAATTCTTGGTGTTCCCAATTATTTTTATCCATATTTAATAGACAAATATTTAAAAGATCTATACAACTTTTAACATCTTTTTTATGAACCATTTCTATAACTTGATGTATATGTCTAGTTGGAATTGAGAAAGCACCAGCAATAGACCCTCCTGGAGTCATTCTTTGAATACTTGCTGTATCTGTACCTCCTGCTGTTAAAATTTCGTTTTGCCAAGATATCTTGTTGGTATTAGCTGTATCTTGCATGAACTTAACCATTCTAGTATCACAAATTGTACTAGCATCCATAATTTTAATTCCCACCCCATCTCCTAAAGATGTTATTTTTTCATCCTCGCTTGCTCCTGGGACATCATATGCTATTGTAGTATCTAAGCCAAACCCAAAATCTGGTTTTATTTTTTGAGTAGCGACTTGAGCCCCTCTTATACCAACTTCTTCTTGAACTGTAAAAACAGCATAAGTATCAAATGCTGGGGTTCCTAAATTTTTTAATGTTTCTATTAAAATAAACACAGCTATTCGATTGTCTAAACTTTTACAATTTATACAGTCTCCCATTTCAATAAGTGCTCTTTCTCTTGTAACAGAATCACCCACAGAAATTATTTTTCTTACTTCTTTAACGTCAAGACCAAGATCAATATAATAATCATTAATTTTTGGAACTTTATTTTTTTCTTCTGGAGTCATTACATGAACAGGTTTTGAACCCATTACACCAATAACATCTTTTTTACCATGGACAATTACTCTCTGGGATGTCAAGGTCTTAGGGTCAAAGCCTCCAAGAGGATGGAATTTCAAAAACCCTTTTGGAGTAATATGAGTTATAATAAAACCTATTTCATCCATATGAGCTCCTATCATTACAGATTTTTTAGAATTTTTACCTTTTTTTAAGGCAATAACATTACCCATATTGTCAATTTCAATATTATCAACGTGGCTTTTTATTTCATTTAAAACCAAGCTTCTAACTCGGTTTTCAAACCCTGGGGCACCTGGTGTTTCACAGATTTTTTTAAGTAAATCAACATTAATCATAATTAATCTATATAACTTAATTTGAGCATATTAGTTTTTCCATTTTCAACCAAAGGTATACTTGCGGTATTGATTATTAAATCACCACTTTCAGCATAACCCTTCTCTTTAAGTAAGTTTTTAATATCTGCAATAGTATGATCGGTACTTATTGTTTTATCATAATAGAATGAACTCACTCCCCAGACTAGAGATAATGTACTTAGTAGTTTTTTATTGCTAGAAAACACAAAAATTTCAGATTTAGGTCTCTGGCTTGAAATTTTATAAGCTGTATAACCAGAGTGAGTCATTGTAATTATTGCTTTTGCTTCAACTCTTTGAGCAAGTCTACAGACATTAAAACAAATTGAATCTGTTATGAATCTTTCGTTGTTTTTTTTTGGTAGCGTTTCTTTAACATAAATATTGGAATAATTTATTTCAACCTCATTAATAATTCTTGACATTATTTTAATCACCTCAATAGGATGTTTTCCAACAGAAGTCTCACCGCTGAGCATTACAGCATCTGCACCATCCATTACAGCATTTGCAACATCATTCACCTCTGCTCTATTAGGAGTGATATTATCCATCATACTTTCCATCATTTGGGTAGCTATAATTACAGGCTTAGCTAAGTCTTGAGCGAGTGCTACTATCCGTTTTTGAATTAGAGGAACAGATTCAAGTGGAATCTCAACACCTAAATCTCCTCTGGCTACCATTACAGCATCAGTTTCACTTAAGATTCCCTCTAAGTCGGTAACAGCTTCTGGCTTTTCAATTTTCGCAATTATTTTAGCATTCCCATTATTGCTATTAATAAGATGTCTTAGCTCAATTACTTCCCTTGCAGATCTTACAAAAGAAAATCCAATCCAGTCTACTTCTTGTTGTAATGCTATAACTAAATCGGCTTTATCTTTTTTAGTAAGGCTGGAAATATTGATATTAGTATCTGGCAAATTGAGACCTTTTTTTGAAAATAATAATCCACCTGCAACTACTTTAGTTTTTACAGTATCTTTTAAATTAGTCTCTAAAACTTCAAGGTGAATTTTCCCATCATCCAACAAAACTTTTTCTCCAACTTTCACATCTTTAGGAATTCGATCTATAAAAATTTGAGCTGCAGAACTAAAGTTATGATCTTCTAGAGTAGTTAAAATAAATTCCTGATTATTTTCTAATAAAAGCCCTTCTTTTGGCATATCTCCAATTCTAATTTTAGGTCCTTGAAGATCTGCTAATATTGCCGAATGTGTTCCCAGTTCTTTGTCTAAAAGCCTGATTTTTTTTATCGCATCTATATGATCTTGATGACTTCCGTGAGAGAAGTTTACTCTGAAAACATTAACTCCCTCTTTAATCATGGACTTTAAAACTTTCTCTTCAGAACATGAAGGGCCAATAGTTGCAACGATTTTTGTTCTTTTACTCATTTTCTAAAATATTAAATTTTCTTTTGATTTTAATTGCTCGACAATAACATTATGGGCAGTTAACACAAACGGTATTTCTCTAAGTTTTTTTAAATAATAATCATATTTTTTTTTCTCCGCTGATTTCACCATCAGAAAAAAATCAACATGAGACTTTTCAGGAATTAACCATGTTCCTTCAAACTTATTTCCAATTAAATAATATTCATCAGAATTAAAATCATTAACAAATGAAAAAACTGGAAAACTTGCATTTTGTTTTGATTTTTTATTAAAAATCAGTTCAATATCTTCACCAGACTTAGAGAGGTTCAAATCTAATGTGCTGTTTACAGCCCAACATAGCCTATAATCTTTTTCGTGGCAGCTTATACCAAGAAGACTAAAATCAAATTCATATGCTTCTTCTAAAAGATGTTTCATTACTAATCAATTTTTAGGCATTAATAAACTTGAAATTTCAAATAGCTTTTCTTCTTCAAATCTTCCTGCCATTAATTGTATTCCAAATGGAAGTGAATTACTATGTTTGCCTAGTGGTAAAGAAATTGCAGGAAGACCAGCAATATTTGCATGAACAGTAAATATATCTTGTAAATACATTGAAATAGGATCCTTAATTTCGCCAATATTAAAAGCTGTTGTTGGAGTTGTAGGGAGGAGGAGAACATGATTTCTTTTCAACATTTGTTCTGTTTTTTCTTTTATTAACCTTCTTACCTTTTGAGCTTTTGTAAAGTATGCATCATAGTAACCAGAGCTTAACACAAAATTACCAAGCATAATTCTTCTTTTAACTTCAATTCCGAATCCCTCGGACCTAGATTTTTCATAGGTGCTGTTTATATCTTTAGCATCTTTTGTTCTATAACCAAAGTGAGCTCCATCATATCTTGCAAGATTAGAACTTGCCTCTGCGGTTGTTAGAACATAATAGGTTGGTACAAGATATTTTAGAAAAGGAAATTTCAAGTATTCTATTTTATGTCCTTTATTCTCTAATTCATCAATTAAAGATTTTATTTTTGTGGAGACTTCATCATCTAATTTTTCAAAATTTAGATATTCTTCAGGTATCCCAATATTAAACTTTTTATTTGAAATTTTAATAGTTTTATTATTTGAAGGACGGGACGAAACTGTACTGTCAAAATTATCGTTTCCACTCATTATACTAATAAAAATATTCGCATCCTGAACAGTTTTAGAAAAAACACCAATTTGATCAAAACTAGAACCATAAGCAATCAACCCGTTTCTTGATATTCTTCCGTAAGTGGGCTTTACTCCAACAACCCCACAAAAAGAGGCGGGTTGTCTAATAGACCCACCAGTGTCTGAACCTAGAGCAATATTGCACAACCCTTCAGCTACAGCAGCAGCAGAACCTCCTGAAGAGCCTCCAGGAACTTTATTTTCTCCGTTTGGATTTTTAACCGGACCATAAAAACTATTTTCGTTAGAACTGCCCATTGCAAATTCATCACAATTTAACCTTCCAATTATTATAGCATCTTCATTAATTATTTTTTCAACTGCAGTTGCAGAAAACATAGATTTAAAACCTTGAAGAATTCTAGACGAGGCAGTTAATGTATGATCTTTATAACATATATTATCCTTCAGTCCTACAAATGCACCAACTAACAAACCACTTTTATTTTTATTGATTTTCTCTTGAATTTCCTTTGCTTTTAATAAAGCTTCCTTTTCAAATATCTCAATAAATGCATTAGTTTTTGAAGTTTTTATTCTTGAAATATATTCTTGGCAAATATCAACCAATGTAGTATTACCGCTATTAATAAGTTTTTGAATGTCCTTTAAAGACTCTGGTATATCCAATCTTAATCTTTTTTATCAGATTCCTCTTCGTTTTTAGTAGCCTCTTTAAACTCCTTAACTCCTTTCCCCAATCCTCTCATTAGCTCAGGAATTTTTTTCCCACCAAAAAGTAAAAGTACAACTATCAGAATTATAATTATTTGCGGCGGGCCTATTATCCCTAATAAAATTGTGTTCATTTTAATTTATTTAAAGCAAATTTACAAAATGTTTTCCTAAAGTCTAACTCCAACTATTGCAGTTACACAACCAATGATATCTTCAGAACTAGATAAATTGTTATTTGATTCCTTTTTTGGAGCAATTAAACTTATTATTAGTTTCTGAGTATTACTTACTTTAAAATCATATGAAGTACTTCCATTTCCATGATTATCGTAAAAAAGTTGTCGGTTTAAATTTCTAACTGTCAACTGCAAATCACCTAACAATGTATCAGAACACGATGAAATTCTATAATTTTGTCCTTCGTAAAAAATTGCAACAAATTGAAATTTTTTCCCCGCGGATAGTTCAGATGCACTTGTTTGACCAGTATGCATATAACCATCACCGACAGCTTTGATACATTTTTTAGAAAGACTTTTACACTGACAAAACAAGGTAAAACTTAATATTATAAACGTAATGCTAAAAATATATTTCATAAAATTTAAGAACAGTTACTCAAAAAAGTTAGTATTCAATATCCACACAAATTAAGATTAAAATCACCACAAACCACCATTTTTTTACAATTTCTAGAGAAAACAAATGTATTAGTGTGCAATTAACCAATTTTCTCCACTCCCAATTTCAACCTCTAATGGAACATTAAAAGTAACAGCACTCATCATTTGTTTTCTAACAAGGTTTTTTAATTCCATTTTTTCTTCAATTACCATATCCAAAACCAGTTCGTCATGAACTTGTAATAAAAGTTTTGATTCCATTTTAGAGCTCAAGATTTCCTTATGAATATTTACCATAGCGATTTTTATAATGTCCGCTGCAGTTCCCTGAATTGGAGCATTTATTGCATTTCTTTCATCGAACCCTTTCATAGTTGCATTTCCACTATTAATATTTGGCAAAAATCTTTTTCTCTTAAAAATTGTTTCAACGTATCCGTTTTCTCTAGCAAATAAAATGTTAGAGTCCATATATTCTTTAATTTTCGGGAATTCTAAAAAATAATTATCAATAATTTCTTTAGCCTCTGATCTTTTAACGTTGAGTCTTTGAGATAAGCCAAATGCTGAAATTCCATAAATGATTCCAAAATTCACCATTTTGGCTTTATTTCTCATTTCTCTTGTTACATCTTCTAATACTACACTAAAAATTTTAGAAGCAGTTTCAGTATGAATATCGCGACCGTTAGTAAATGCATTTATCATAGATTCATCTTTGCTAAGACCTGCAATTATTCTTAGTTCTATTTGAGAGTAATCCGCACACATTAAAAGTCGGCGATCATCAGAAGCACAAAAAGCTTTTCTTATTTCTTTTCCTAGCTCTGTTCGTATAGGAATATTTTGAAGATTAGGCTTGTTGGAGCTTAATCTACCAGTAGAAGTCACAGTTTGCATATAATTAGTGTGAATTTTATTTGTTAATGGGGAGATTAATCTTGGAAGCGCATCTACATATGTGGAAAGTAATTTTTTTCTAGTTCTGTAGCTTAAAATATCATCTATAATTGGATGAGAACCGCTTAATTTATTTAGAGTAGGTTCATCTGTTTTAAATTGTCCTGTTTTAGTTTTTTTTGCTTTTGGGTCTAGATTTAATTCTCCAAAAATAACTTCACCAAGCTGCTTGGGAGAGTCTATATTAAATTCATGTCCACTAAAGTTATATATAGACTGCTCTAAATTAGCTAAGCTGACATTCAACTTTTTAGAAAATTCTTTTAAAGATTCTATATTAATTTTGATTCCTTCGACTTCCATATTGTGAAGAACTTTTAAAAGAGGAATTTCAATATCATAAAACAGTGGTTCTAAATCAAGTTCCTTTAACTGTTTCTTAAATTTCAAGTAGAGTTGAAAAGTTAAATCAGCGTCTTCAGATGCATAATCTTTTAATTCTTCAAGATCTACATCTTCCATTTTTTTTGTTGGCTTAGTTTTACTTCCAATTAAAGATTCTATTGCTATTGGGTTATAATTTAAAATAGTTCTTGATAACTGATCTAAGCTATGTCTTTTCTCAGGATCTATTAAATAGTGAGCTATCATTGTGTCAAAACAATGTTCATTTACTTGAATACCATATTTATCAAGTATTCCATAGTCATATTTTAAATTATGAGCAATCTTTAAAGTTTTGGAATTAAAGAACTCTTTATATAATTTAATTAATGACTCATCTTTAGAAACATCACAGTAAAATGCTTTGTTTTTAGAATATGAAAATGAAATTCCTAATAATTTTGCTTCATTAATTTCAAGAGAGGTTGTTTCTGTGTCAAATGCAACAGCTTCTTTTGAAACTAAGCTAAGGACGAATGACACGTGTTCTTCTTTACTTTTAATTAATTGGTAGTTAGTGTTTTTTGAAGAAAAGCTTTGAAAATCAGATGAAGTCGTATTTTCAACTTCATTAATTGCAAATAAATCCATCTGTTTTTCTTGGAAAATTGGTTTGCCAAGAATTCTTTTTCCTAATTGATTAAACTCTAATTCTTTAAGAATTTTAATTAAGGAATCTTCATTAATCTTTTTTCTTTTGTATTGAGAAGCATTAAATTCAACTGGACAATCAAGAATAATTGTAGCTAATTGTTTAGAGATTAAACCTTGATCTGCAAAATTCTCAACATTTTCTTTTTGTTTGCCTTTCAAATCCTGAGTATTGGCTAATAAATTTTCTACACTTCCATAAATACCTATCAGTTTTTTGGCGGTTTTTTCTCCTATTCCTGGAATTCCAGGGATATTATCCACAGCATCTCCCCAAAGACCTAAAATATCAATTACTTGTTCTGGCCTTTCAACTTCAAATTTTTCACAAACTTCTTTGACTCCGAGTATTTCACTTGGATTGCCGCTTCTTCCAGGTTTATAGATAAATATATTTTCACTAACCAGTTGACCAAAATCTTTATCTGGAGTCATCATAAAAACTTTATAACCTTGTTTTTCTGCTTGCTTAGAAAGAGTTCCAATTAAATCATCTGCTTCATATCCCGAAACCATTTCTGTTGGAATGTTCATTGAATTTAGAATGTCAAAAATGTAAGGAATAGATTTCCTAATATCTTCTGGCATTTCTTGTCTGTTTGCTTTATATTCTGAAAAGACTTCTTCTCTATTTGATCCACCTGGAGGGTCAAAAACTACACCTAAATGCGTAGGTTTATGGTTATTTATTACTTCTAATAAACTATTACAAAAACCAAATATTGCCGAGGTGTTAAGCCCCTTAGAATTTATTCTTGGATTATTTATAAATGCAAAATGAGCTCTATATATTAAAGCATATGCATCCAATAAAAATAGCTTCTTTTGCATTTAAATATTGTATAAGTAAGTTAATACTGTTTGACCAACAGCTTTTAATGTCTGAGGATCAATTATTTCTAAATTATCTTTATGGGTATGGTGAAAATGTCCAAAATCAAATCTATTTGTAGATTGACTAATATCATAATGTATAATATCCATAGTTGGAATTTGAGCAATTTGATTTATATAAGTATGATCATCTGTTAACGGGGGAGCGATTTTTTTCTTAAAATAATTACCATAACCTAAATACTTGCCGAGTTTCCAAAGTTTATTTAGATGATAGCCAGCATATTGTCTTGAAATTTCTTCCTTTGGGAATACAGCATCTTTTGCACCAACCATGTCTAATAAAATTCCAAATTCAGGTTTTTGATAATCCTTAGAAATATTGTAACTCCAATATTGAGACCCTAGACACCAGGTATCATTAGATGTTTGCAAATCTGAAAAGCTAGAATTATAATTTGGGGCACCATAGTCTTCAACATCAAAAAATATAATTTCTAAACCAATTTCTATGCTATCCTTTTCTACAACTCTTGCAATTTCTAGTAAAACACCAACTCCACTAGCTCCATCATTTGCCCCAACTATTGGTTGATTTATATTAAAAGTATCTCGGTCAGCAAAAGGTCTTGTATCCCAGTGAGCACAAAGCATTATTTTTTTTTTAGCTTTTTCATTAAAGCTCCCAATTATGTTTCTGACGGGCAACTTAGCTCCGTTAAATGCAGTCACTACACCAATTTGCTCTCTGACATTGAATCCTAATGAAGATAATTTTGTCACAATCCAGTCTCCACACTTTTTATGACCTATGGTATTTGGAACTCTTGGGCCATAATATACTTGTTTGGCTATAAATTTATATGCGCTGTCTTGATTAAAGACCCCACTTTTATTCCATTTTTCAATTTTTTTTTCAACTTTTTTTGTTGATTTTACTTCACTATTGCAACTTGGCATTGCTAAAAAATAAACTAATATTATAAAAAAGTTGTGGATTAAAATCTTCATTATATTTCTAATAAATATTCATTAGCTAAAATAACCAACTTCACGATAAATATCTCTTTAATTCTATTAAATTCAATTTAATAATATTTTAAATAAGAGATCATTTAGCATTATATTTGTTTTGAATGAAGTTATATTCTAAAAAACAGCGATGGAAGAAAGTACTATTCTTAGCTGGTATGGGGATAATTGGAATAATTTTTTGGTTAACATCTATACTCGTTTCTAATTTAAAAGAATCTGAATTAAAAAAAATACACTTTTGGAGTGGAGCAATCAAAAAGAAAGCAGAACTTGTTAGATTAACCAATATTGCTTTTCAAGAGTTGGCTCAAAACGAGTCTAATAACGTTTATTTATGGGCTCGAGCTACTAAGGAATTTCAGAAATCTTTAAATGATTTTGGTTTGGCTTTGGAGATTATACAAAACAATAACAATATCCCGTTGATATTAACAAATAATCAAGGGCAGTATATTTCACATAAAAATATCAAGCTACTAGATAACTTAGAGCTCATCCAAAAGCAATTACTATTAGACTCAATAATTTTAAAATGGACAGATTATAATGAACCTATAGAGTTTAATTATTACCAAGATAGAATTCAAAAAATATACTACTCAAATTCTTCAAAATATTTCCAATTGCAAGATCAGCGTGATTCACTTTTGAACTCTTTCTCTCTTGAAATAATGAATAATATAGCTCAACTTCCAGTTATTTTTTGGAGCAAAACAGGAGATTCTTTAATTTCTTCCAATGTTATAAATTCTACAATGAATAGTGGTGAAATAGAACAAATTATTCAAAACATGACTAATGACAATATCCCGGCAGAAATAGACCTTGGAAATGACCATCTAGGTGTAATATACTTTAGTAACTCTAAAATATTATTTTGGTTACAATTATTCCCAATTGTTACAATTCTTATAATTACTCTTTTTCTATTAGTGTCTTACCTCTCATTTAGTTCTTTTAGGCGTTCTGAGCAAAACCAAGTGTGGGCAGGAATGGCCAAAGAAACTGCTCATCAATTAGGAACTCCTCTTTCTTCACTTTTTGGATGGATTACATTATTAAAAGAAAGCGGAAAAGAAAATTCTGAAGCACTAATTGAAATGGAAAAAGATATTGAAAGGCTGTCCATTGTAACGGAGCGGTTTTCTAAAATTGGATCTTCAGTAGAGCTTATTGAAACGGATATTATTCAATTCTTCAAAATTTATATTGACTATATGAAGAAAAGGATTCCTAAGACGGTATTTTTAACGACTGAATTCAAAACAGAAAAACTTTTGGCTAACATTAATGCTCCTTTATTTAGCTGGGTAATTGAAAACATTATTAAAAATGCTGCTGATGCAATGGATGGAAATGGGGAAATTGTATTGTATTCAGAAAGAGATCAAAATAATATTATAATTAAAATAAAAGATAATGGAAAAGGGATTCCTTTATCTGAACAAAAAACAATTTTCCAACCAGGATTTACAACCAAAGAAAGAGGCTGGGGACTGGGTCTATCTCTATCTAAACGAATAGTTGAAGGCCATCATAATGGAAAAATATATATTGCTTCGAGTAAAATAAATTCAGGGACAGTTTTAGAAATAATATTACCTGCAATAAATTAATTTTTAGTCAATACTGCTTTGAAGCCAATAGTTGTTACTTTTGTTTTTTTGTAATTATAATTAATTGTATGGATATTAAAAAGACTTTAATCTCATTAGGAATTGAATCAACTAACTCAGGGGCTTCTATAGGTGGTAATTGGTTAAATACTTCCGGTGAAAAAATAATTTCTTACTCACCTGTAGACGGCAAGGAAATTGGTACTATTATTTCAGCAAGTGAGCAAGATTATCATCAATGTATAGACTCAGCAGTTGAAGCATTTTCAACTTGGAGAATGATGCCAGCTCCTCACAGAGGTGAAATTGTTAGACAATTTGGTGAAGCATTAAGGGCTAAAAAAGAAGACTTAGGCGCCTTAGTTTCTTATGAAATGGGGAAGTCATACCAAGAAGGTTTGGGCGAAGTACAGGAAATGATTGACATATGTGATTTTGCAGTTGGACTATCAAGACAACTTCATGGACTAACAATGCACTCTGAAAGACCATTACATAGAATGTATGAACAATATCATCCATTAGGTATTGTTGGTATAATTTCAGCATTTAATTTTCCGGTGGCAGTTTGGGCCTGGAATACTGCATTGGCATGGATATGTGGAGATGTCTGTATTTGGAAACCATCTGAAAAAGCTCCTCTTTGCGGAGTAGCTTGTCAAAAGATTATTGCTGAAGTTTTGGATAACAACAAACTCCATGGAGGAATTTCTACTATAGTTATTGGCGGATCAGAAATCGGGAAATTAATGTCTTCTGATAAAAGAATACCATTAATCTCTGCTACTGGATCTACAAGGATGGGAAAATCAGTTGGTGAAGTTGTGGGGGGAAGATTAGGGAAATCACTTTTAGAACTTGGTGGTAATAATGCTGTTATACTTACTCCCAATGCTGATTTAAAGATGGTTATTCCAGCATTGGTTTTCGGGGCTGTAGGGACTACAGGACAAAGATGTACTTCAACAAGAAGATTAATAATTCATCAAAGTATTTATAACGATGTTAAGGCAGCCTTAGTAAACGCATATGGGCAATTAAAAATAGGAAATCCTTTAGATGAATCTAATCATGTTGGACCGTTAATCGACCAAGAAGCTGTTAAAATGTATTTAAATGCAATTGAAAATGCAAAACAAGAAGGTGGAAACGTAATTGTTGAAGGTGGTCAACTTAAAGGAGAAGGATATGAGAGTAATTGTTATGTTAAGCCAGTAATTATTGAAGCAGAAAATAGTTTTAAAATAGTCCAGCACGAAACTTTTGCACCAATTTTATATTTAATAAAATACAATGGAGATGCCAATGAGGCTATTGCACTTCAGAACGATGTTCCTCAGGGTTTATCATCTGCAATTATGACTACCGACATGAGAGAGCAGGAAGCATTTTTATCACATCAAGGATCAGATTGTGGAATTGCTAATGTGAATATAGGAACATCAGGGGCTGAAATAGGAGGGGCTTTTGGCGGTGAAAAAGAAACCGGAGGAGGTAGAGAATCTGGTTCTGATGCTTGGAAAGTTTATATGAGAAGACAAACTAACACTATAAATTGGGGAACATCTTTACCTTTAGCACAGGGAATAAAATTTGAACTTTAAATATTATATCCTAATGTTTTTCTAAATCTATTTAAGGTGGTATTTGCCACCTTTTTTGCTTTTTCTGCACCTTTAATTAAGACGTATTCAACCTCAGATGGATTATTTAAATAGTAATTAAACTTTTTTCTTTGTGGAGCAAAAGAAGTTACTAACTCATCAACAAGCTCTTTTTTTGCGTGCCCCCAGCCATACCCCCCAGCTTTTAAATTTTCTTTCATTTTTAAGCTTTTTTCAGATGAAGCTATAAGTTGAAATAATTGGTAAACAGTAGAACTTTGTGCATCTTTAGGAGCTTCTAAAGGGGTATCATCGGTAATAATATTCTTATTAATAATTTTTTTAATTTGTTTTGAATCTTGAAAAAGATCTATTGTATTTTCTCTGGATTTACTCATTTTTTCCCCATCTGTGCCTGGAACTAATTGTGTATTTTCTTGCAGTTTAACTTCTGGAATCACAAATATTTCCCCGTATTTATTATTAACTCTAGAGGCTACATCTCTAGTCATTTCTAGATGCTGGAGCTGATCTTTTCCAACGGGAACATAATTAGCATCATACAATAATATATCCGAAGCCATTAACATTGGATAGGTAAAAAGTCCCGAATTAATATCTTCTAAACGGTCTGATTTATCTTTAAAAGAGTGAGCTAGCTTTAATCTTTGATATGGAAAAAAACAGTTTAAATACCATGCGAGTTCAGTACACTCTGGCACATCAGACTGTCTGTAAAAAGTAGTTTTATTTGGATCTAGACCACACGCTAACCAAGCCGCGGCAACCTGTAAAGTATTTTCGCTAAGAGTTTTTGAATCTTTAATTTGTGTTAAAGAGTGAAGGTCTGCGATAAAAAGAAAAGAATCATTTTTAGGATTATTTGCTAATTCAATAGCTGGAATAATTGCACCTAGTATATTTCCCATGTGAGGTCTTCCCGTACTTTGTACGCCAGTTAGAATTCTTGACATTTTAATTTTTTAATATAATTAAGTAAATATAATTTGAATTTAGATAATTAATAAAACCATTTTAAAATCTTTTTTCCAAATAGCGAAAAAATTAATTTTAACCACCATAATATAAAGTAGTGGAAAAACTAATATTACTAATTTATTGTATTCTAAAGTCCTAAAAAATCCAAAATGGATTAGGTGAATCATTGCTCTCTTCATCCCATATCTATAGCATTCTAAATTAAAAAAAATCTGAAAGACATGCACTTTGTCCTTGGTTAAAATAGTCAGAGGGTAAAAAGAATAATATTATGGCCTAAACAAAAACAATTCCTATAATTCTAGTTACTATACCAGATATAGTCATATTTTTTCCTTTATTTTTTTTTGGGGGCTTTTAATTTTAGTTAGAACAATTCCACCAAATATTTTTCCAAGTGTTTCGGATAAAAAAATGAGTAACTAATAAACATAAAATTCCGCAAATCATGCAAGTTAATGCTGCCCAATGTACTTTTGGCTTTACAACTTTACCATCTAAGCTAATGGCTTTAAAATCTTTTTTCAACTTTTTTTAATAAAACCGGATCACTAACATTAATAATTTTGTTAGATTTCTTTTCATTAATCAATAATCTATTTAAGTTTTTCAATTCTGTTTTAAGAGTATGATTAGCGATAGTTTGTTCAATAATAACACCTTCTCTTGAAGCTAAAAATAAATTAGTATTTTCATTCACATTATTTTCAGAAGATACTTTAGCATTTAATTTAGAACTGCTTTGGTCTTTAAGTGCAAGACGATAGTTATTTTTTTTTGAGATTTAATATTAAATCCTTTAGTGTGTTTTCTCTTTTCAATTCTTTTATTAGAAACAACATCTGAAGTTGTATTTCACGAAGCAAAAATTGCCACTATTAAGTTTAAAGGGTGTATTTTTTTATATTTTTGGTATAATATTTATTAATTTATGAACACAATTTAATTTTTTTTTTGAAGCAGCTATTCTCAATTTTATATTATTTATATTTTGGATTTGTGTACTTACTTTTTTGTTTGTTATTATGGTTACCAATTATTGTTTTGGTAAGAGGAAAAAACAAATATAACGCAGCTAGAAAAATTAAATTATTTTGGTCAAAATGGATGTCATTTTTGATTGGAATAAAAACAGAAATTAAATTCCATTTTAAACCAGACCCTAAATTGAGCTATGTAATATGCGCCAATCATAAATCTTATTTAGATATTGTTTTAATGTATTTGGTTATAGATCAAGACTTTTCGTTTTTAGGTAAATCCGAATTGTTAAAATGGCCTGTTATAAATATTTTTTTTAAAAGGGGAATTGATATTCCGGTATATAGAGGAAGCAAAACAAAGGCTTCAGAATGTTTAATTTGGGCAGAAAGAGAAATTAGAAAAGGAAGGTCTGTAGTTTTTTTCCCAGAAGGAGGTTGGGATGATTTAGAACAAGAAATGCGAAGATTTAAAAACGGGGCTTTTAAGCTCGCAATAGATACTCAATGTTCTATTCTTCCAGTAACATTCAAAAACAACTATGACCTTTTTACAGATCATAAGAACATTTCTGGAAATTCTAAACCAGGAACTGCAAAAGTCGTTATTCATCAATCTATATCTACAAATAATTTAACTCGTGAAGATTTAGTAGATTTGAGGGAGAATACTTATAATATTATTAAAACTGAACTAGAAAATGAAGATTGATATTAAAGTAATTGAAAAACTATCAGTTTTGTCAAAATTAAAGTTTAGTGAAAAAGAAACTAATTTAATTTCCGAAGACCTTTCTAAAATGCTAGATTTTATTAATAAGTTGAAAGAAGTTGACACTGCAGATGTAGAGCCTTTGATACACATGAACGAAGAAATTAATAATTGGAGAGAAGACCAATTAGATCAAATGTTAGGCCAAACTAAAGCTTTGGAGAACAGCCCTGTCAAAGATGGCACATATTTTAAAATACCTAAAGTCTTGGATAAAAGTTAGCAGTGCTCCTTAAAAGCCTCTTTAAGGTTGTCAGCAATCATTTCTGCTGGTCTGCCTTCAATATGATGTCTTTCTATAAAATGAACTAATTTACCATCCTTAAAAAGCGCCATACTTGGCGAAGATGGGGGATAGGGAAGACAGTATTTTCTAACTTGATTTGTAGCCTCATTATGAAATCCTGCAAAAACTGTTAAAATTTCATCTGGCTTAACCTCGTTGTCAACTGCCATTTTAGCGGCAGGTCTTGCATTTCTTGCAGCGCAGCCACATACTGAATTAATGACTACTAATTTGGTTCCTTCAGAAGAATTTAAGTGGTTGTCAACTTCTTCTGGAGATGTTAATTCTTTAAATCCTTTAGATGTTAAATCTTCTCTAAATGGCGCTACTACTTCTGGTGGATACATTTTTTTATTTTGATTAAAATTACTTAATAATTTAATTAAGAATTCATTTATTATGTTAAAGTTTTTAAAAAGTTATCTTTTTTGATTAAAAAAAGCTTGTATTAAACTGCTACACTCATTTTCCATAACTGACCTTAGAACCTTGGTTTTTGGATGAAGAATATTTTCTTTTATTCTAGTAAATCCTCTTTTTCTGTCATGAGCCCCAAATACGATTGTTCCAATTCTAGTCCAAAATGTAGCTCCTGCACACATAGTACAGGGTTCAAGAGTTACGTAAAGAGTACATTCATTAAGATATTTGTTTTGAAGAAAGTTACTGGCAGAAGTTAAAACTTGCATTTCTGCATGGGCAGTAAAATCGATTAGTTTTTCACAAAGATTGTGGCCTTTAGCTATAATTTTATTTTGGTGAACTATAATTGCCCCTACCGGAACTTCATCATTGTCAAAAGCAATCTGAGCCTGAGTTAATGCAATTCTCATAAAATATTCGTGGCCGAACATATTCATTTTAAGTATGTTTTTTCAAATTTAAAACAAATTTTCAATAGCTTTGAGGAATAAATATTAATGAATTAAAACCAATAAATATGCCTTTTGAATTACCAAATTTAGATTATAGTTATGATGCCTTAGAGCCTCATATAGACAAAAGAACAATGGAGATACACCATGGTAAACATCATGCTGGATATACCTCTAAGCTAAATGCTGCTTTAGAAGGAACTGGTGATGAAGAAAGATCTATAGATGATTTAATGAGCACCATGGATATGAATAATGGAGCAATAAGAAATAATGGCGGTGGATTTTTCAACCATTGTTTATTCTGGAAATCAATGTCTTCAAATGGTGGAGGATTACCTTCAGGGTCATTATCTGCTGCAATTGACAGAGATTTTGGCTCATACGAGAATTTTAAAAATGTTTTTTCTAAAGCAGCTGCTAGTCAATTTGGGTCTGGATGGGCATGGTTATGTCTTAAAGATGGAGGAAAATTAGAAGTTTGCGCTACTGCAAATCAAGACAACCCATTAATGCCAGGAATAGGCTGTGGGGGAACCCCAATTTTAGGAATTGATGTTTGGGAACATGCATATTATTTAAATTATCAAAATAGAAGACCTGATTATATTGAAGCTTTTTTTAATGTTCTTAATTGGGACGAAGTACAAAAAAGATTTGACAGTTAATATTTTACAAATATTAAAATTAAGCCACCTTGCGTGGCTTTTTTTGTTTTTTAAAAAAGGCATTTAATAGTATAGATCCCACCACAATAAATGAACCAAAATAAAAATTAAGACTCATAAATTCAGAGTCTTTGAATATTAAAAGCGCAAAAATTATTGCATATATAGGTTCTAAATTAACTGACAGATTTACTGTGTATGGAGCTATAAATTTCATCACATAAACTCCTAGTAAAAAAGCAAAAGAGGTGCAGGCTACTCCAAGAACTAATAGCCAAAAAAACTGAAAAGTATCAATTGAAAGTTCGTTAATTTTAATATCTCCATTCAAACAAAAAAGAATTGTGATTACCCAAAACCCACCCATTAACTCATAAAAAGATATTATAGCTGAATCATTTTCTTTTACTAAAACACTATTAATTACAGAAAAAAAAGCAGCTAACAAAGCAGCTGTTAATGCTAGAATAATGGCTTTGAAGTATTGAGGTTCGTTCTCATAATTTAAATCATTTATTATTATGGCTACTCCAAAAACAACTAAAAGCCCAGTAAATAATTCTTTAATATTTATCTTTTTTCTGTAAATAATCAATTCTGCGAACGATGTGAAAAAAGCAGTAGTTGACATAAACACTAATGCTATTGAAACATTTGATAAAGCAATAGCTTCAAAAAAACAGTACCAATGCATTGCAATTAAAACTCCATTTCCTAAAAGTTTAAATAGTGTTTTTCTAGAAACAATTATACTTTCTCTTTTTAAAATAAGATATAAAAGCAAAGTAACCCAGGCTATAAGCATTCTCCAAAAGACAACTTCGCTTGAATTTAATCCGCTCAAAAACAATAACTTACCGATTATGCCAGTAAATCCCCATATAAGAATTGTAAAATGGAGAATAAAATGATTGCGGTACTTATCTAACAATTTTAAAATTTTATTTGTCAACACATCAACTTTTAAATTCATTTAAAAGGTCCCTAAAGTATTAAAGTTTATCCAAGAAGATTTTATCAATCGAATTAATTGTTGGAATTTCTGTAACTTAGCAAATTATTAATATATGAATAGTTTAAAATATATATTTTATTTCATTGCAATTTTTTTACTTTTCCTAACATGTAAAAAAAGAGAGAAGCTTGATTTGTCAACTATACAGACCTATCATCACCTTGCTATTCCCTTAGTTAACGCTCAAATAGGCATTGAAGAATTATTGAAAAAAGACACAGGTGGTTTAGTAACTACAAATCCACAAACTGGTGAAATTTTATTGGCTTACGAAAGTTCTGCAATGTCAATTGATGCTTCTGAAATAATAGACATAATAGACCAAACATTTTCAGCTTCTATCCCTGCTGGCCCCACTTCTATAATTCCAGTTGGCAGTTCCATAGATACTACAATAACATTTAATCAATCATTTGTTGTGCCAAATGGTGAAGAGTTAGATTCCATAGACTTTTCTTCTGGTGTTCTTGATTATTCAATTACTAATAATTTACGTCATGAAGTAGAAGTTACAATTAAAATCCCATCACTTGTTTCAAAACTTCTACCAATTACTTACAGTGATTTTACTACAGTAGATTCTATTGGCCATCCTACAGGAAATATAAAAACAGGACAAACGGCTTTGAGTAATTATATATTTGACTTAACAAAAGGCAATTTAGGATATAATCAAATAGCTGTTGAATTTATTGTTAAAATTAAAGGTTCGGGAGCTTCTGTAACATCTGCAGAAGATTTAAACATTGTTCTATCAATGAATGGTTTGGAATTTGCTAGAATTGATGGAGATCTTAAATATCAAAAGTTTAATTTGGGCTCTTCACCTGTAACATTATCTATTTTTAATATTTCTGATGGTGCTTTTGATTTTTCCCTTACTAATCCTAAAATTGAGCACACAATTGTCAATAGTTTTGGATTTTCTGCAAATATGGGAATGGATTCGATGTATTATGAAGATTTATCTGGAATTAAAATTGATGATATTAAGTATGATTCAACAGGGTTATCTCCTAAAATAGCCCCATTTTATTTTCCCTCAATACAACAACCTATTAACGCTTTTGATAGTGCAACAACTATTATTTTTATGGACAATACGAATAGTTCCATATCATCTTTAATTAATGCTACTCCAAAAACTATTATAAGTAAGCCATTTGTTGAAGTAAATCTTGCCCCAACAGCTTCAAATAATAACTATATTTTGAGTTCTAGTAAAATCTCTGTTTCAACTGAAATATCATTGCCATTAGAAGGTTATGCTCAGGGGTGGATCATGAAAGATACGATACCTTTTAATGCAAAAGTTGATGAATTATTTAGCTCTGAAACTAGCATAGATTCTGCAATTATTAAGTTTACAACCACCAACTACTTTCCTCTTGATGTTAAGATAGATTTAATACTTTTGGATAGTACATCCACCACAATTGATACGATAGCAGATAGTGAATTGATCATTGCTTCGGGTGTAATTGACGCAAATGGAAAGATTACAACTGCACAGGCAGTCCCTACCAAGTTGCCCTGCGACGGAACTTGTGTTGATAATTTAAATAATACTAGATTTATTATTCTTAGATTATCAATAGGTACAACTGGTGTTAGTAGTCAAGAGTCAGTTAAAATTTATGACGATTATAAAATTGAACTTGACATAGCATTATTGATTTCAGGAAGAATGTTTTAATGAGGTTATTAATTTTCATATCCAGCATTTTTTTACTTATTAAATCCTATGCCCAGCAAGATTTTATTTTATACCACATGCCGTCTATCCCTCAAATAACGCAGGTAGATCCAGCATCTATTCCTGACTCTAAATTCAATATTGGATTGCCAATAATTTCCAGTGTTTATGGTTCAGCTTTCAATACAGGATTTTCACTAGGGGATATATTTTATAAAAATGAAAATGGTATTGTTATGCCAGATGTTGAAAATGCAATTTCTAAAATGAAAGCTGATAACTTTTTTATTTTAAATGCCAGCACAGATTTACTTTTTGTTGGATTTAAAAAAGGAGACGATTACTATTCATTTAATATTACAGAAAAAATAGATTTCACTTTTAATTATCCACAGGATTTAATTACCATGTTAATGGAAGGCAATGGCAATAACCTTTTGGGTAAAAGAGCGTCGCTTGATGGTCTAGGTTTTGATTTTACACACTGGAGAGAATATGCAGTTCATTGGGTACATAATGATGAAGAGCGTCATTTTTCTTATGGGGCTAGACTAAAGTACTTATATGGTATGGAAAACTTCACTACTGATGTAAGTGTTATGGGGATTGAGACAAATGCAAATACTCATGGTCTAGACTTTGATGTCTCCCTAGATTTTAGATCAGCTGGTCTTCCAATGGTCACCTTTGGAACAGACACAGCAATTGGCGGTTTAAATACAGATGATACAGATGAGATGGAAAGAGCTGGGTTTGCCGAAGGTTCCATTAGAAATTATTTATTTAATAGAAATAACAAAGGAGTTGGTATTGATTTTGGATTTAACTATCGATTAAGTGATAAACTTCTTTTAGAAGGTTCAATTTTAGATTTAGGCTTTATAAATTGGAATGATTATACTGCTAATTCTCAGCTAAAACAGTGGAATTATAGTTATAGTGGAATTGGAAATCCAATACCTGTTCTTGGAAGTGAATCCACTTCAAGTGTTAGTTTTTTAAAAGATGTTTTAGAAGATTCTACTGAAGGATCTTTATTAAATAATTATCAATATTCCAACCCAAGTTACTCAACTGCTCTAAGAACTAAAATATACGCTTCTGTTGAATATACGGTGGATCATAATAATTTTGTTTCACTAAGTTTATATTCTTCATTTGTAAGAGGAAAGTGGAGAAGAGGTTTAGGCTTAGCTTACAACTACCATTTAGGGTATAACTTTGCTGCAACTGCTAGTTATTCAATTTATAATAGAAGTTATTCAAATGTAGGGTTGGGTGTAACTGTAAACTTTGGCCCATTAGAAATATATTGCCTTACAGACAATATTCTTTCTTTTGGTATGCTTAGACAAGAATCCAATTCTTCCACATCATCAGGGTTTACTGTCGATGACAGAAAGGTTAAAAATGGACAAATACATTTTGGTATAAATTTAGCTTTTGGAAGACCAAAAAAAGAAAAGATTGATGAGCCTGAAGAAGATGAGAATAGGGCTAGAGCTGTTCCTAATGAGTCCTCAAAAGCAGTTAAAACAACTAAAACAAGTACTGGCATAAAGACTGTCTTACCAAAGAAAGATAACTCTAGAAAAGGAGATTCGAAAACTAAGGTTCAAGAAACAGCACCAAGTCGTAGCACTCTTAGAAAAGTCACTAGAAAATTATAGGGTTATAAATTTTTCATCTAATATTTTTGTGGTGTAAATTAATATCTGTAATTTGCATTACACCACAAATATTTATTTTGTCTAGACTACTTAAATACCGCGCTGAAACTGAGAAATTTTTTAAAGATTATTTGCCAGATGAAATGTTTATTAAATTAGGTTCAGCAGAAAGAATTCTCTTTCGAAAGTTTAGAGAAAGCCATAAAATAATAGAGTCAAAAGAAAAAGAAATTTTAATTCTTCAAGATCAAATTAAAAAACACACGAAAAAAGTAAAAAAACTCAAAACCCAAATTGGTAATCCTCAAACAGATTCTTCTTTGAAAGGGAAGATGATAGCTGCAGAAAACAAATTACTTGAAGTTAGTAATGATTACAAATTTAATCTTTCAGTTGGCATAAGATATCACAATTATAAAATTAAAGATGAGAAGAATTCTAAATTTTATTTAAGAGTTACTGCTTATAATAAAAAGTTTAAAAACATATATATTGGTGGAGACAACAAAGTAAAAGCTTTGCTGAAGGAAATACATCATAGTTCATTTGATGAGTTCAATAAAATTCAGCTAAGATCAGAACTATTATTACTCTACACAGTTTACACAAGAAATTTTATTTGGAATAATAATTGGGAAGTTTTTTTTGAAAGTAAACATAGCGTTGAAACTTTAAAAAAATGGGCTAAAGATTTAGGAAATGACATTTACAGATGGTAAATAATAATAAATGCAAAAAATAAAATTAATTTGGGATTTTAGAGGCAGTAATACTTTGCAAATGGCTACTCATTATAATAAGCACACAAAGGAATTTTTCGAGCTGAAAAATATTGATTTAATTGATTCAGGTCATGAAATGATAAATGATAGTCATCATATTTCTTTTGCCATAATAAAAAAGGAAGATGTGAATTTGGTGAAGCAAGTTCTTAAACCCCAAAGAGCATTTTTGTTAAAATAAAATGTTTCTAAGTTTTTAAAAATCAGCATTTTTAAAGAAACGATTATAAATTTTAGTAACTTTCTTTTAAAATATTAACATGAAAAACATATTAATTACTCTTATTTTTAATATACCAATCCTTGGATTTGGACAAGGATTCCAGAATACATTTGGAGGGGACAGTCTTGACATGGGCTATTCAGTACAACAAACTAATGACGGAGGATATGTACTAACTGGTAGCACAAATTCTTATGGAAACGGAGATAGTGATGTTTATCTTATAAAGACTGACGGTAATGGGGATTCTCTTTGGACTAGAACCTTTGGTGGAGAAAATCAAGACTATTGTAATTCTGTACAACAAACCACAGATGGAGGTTATATTATTACAGGTAGAACAGAATCTTACGGAGCTGGAAATAAGGATGTTTATCTTATAAAAACCGATGGTAATGGAGACTCTCTATGGACCAAAACCTTTGGAGGAACAAGTTTTGACAATGGTATTTCAGTTCAACAAACTAATGACGGAGGATATATCATTCTTGGAGGCACAGAATCCTATGGAGCTGGGAATAGGGATATTTATCTTATAAAAACAGATGGCAATGGGGATTCACTATGGACTAAAACCTTTGGAGGTGCAAGTCAAGATTTTGGTAATTCAGTACAACAAACTAATGATGGAGGATATATCGTTACAGGTGTGACAGAATCTTATGGAGCTGGTAATAAAGATGCTTTTCTGATAAAGACTGATGCTAGCGGTGATTCTCTATGGACTAAAACCTTTGGAGGTTCAAAATTTGATTTAGGAAATTATGTACAACAAACGAATGATGGAGGATATATTGTTACAGGTAGAACAGCTTCTTTTGGAGCTGGCAGTTTAGATGTTTATCTCATAAAAACAGACGGGAATGGCGATTCATTATGGACTAAAACTTTTGGAGGGTCATCTTTTGATTTAGGGTTTTCAGTTCAACAAACTACAGACGGAGGATATATAATTATTGGAGGAACAGATTCTTATGGAAACGGAGATAGAGACGTCTATCTTATAAAAACAGATGTTAATGGAGATTTAATATGGACTAAAACTTTTGGAGGGCCAGATTTTGATTTAGGGACGTCTGTACAACAAATCACAGATGGAGGATATATCATTTTGGGAGGAACAAATTCTTTTGGTAATGGAGATAGGGATTTACTTTTTATTAAAGCAGATGGAAATGGAAATATCACCTCTATACTTGATTTTCCAACTCCAAACCCAAATCGAAAATTGGAAAGGATAGTTGATTTATTAGGAAGAGAAATTAAACCCCAACCTAACACATTATTTATTGAAATATATGATAATGGAACAATAACCAAAAAAATTATAGTTGAATAAATAAATATTCTTTAACTGTAGATCTCAAATTCTATTTAAATCCTAAATATTTTCTTTTTATTTCAGTGATTTTAAATAATTAAAAAAGAATATAATTCAAGAATAACTGTAAATTTCAACTACTTATCAATAATAAAATTAAATTTATAACATACACTAAAAAAAAATCATGAAAAAAACCATTAAAATTTTTTTTGTACTGCTTTTATGCTCTTTTAATTCTTTTGCACAGAATAACTATCAAACAAAAAGAGCTACTTCATTTTCTGAATATGCTGCAAAGCAGGTAGAGTTAAGTCAAGAAGATCAAAAATTTCTTTACGATACTTTTATTGCCAAATTTGTAAAACAACAAGAAAAAATTAAAGGAAAAGATTTGTCTGATGAAGAAAAAAAACAAGTTTATAAGGCATCTAGAAAAGAGCTGGTTAAAACTTTAAATGGAAGATTTGATTCTGAAAAAACTAAAGCAATATTGGCTGCTGTTAAAGAAATTAGAAACAAATAATATACATTTTAGTTAGTTTTAATAGCTACAATAAATTTTTCTACTTGTTTGTTTTTATTAATTATTTGATCAGGTTCTAATTTCAGAGTTTACTATTATTGAGGTTCAATATATACATCACCAATCTCAACAATATCTTTTCTGTTGATTCTTTCCTCTCTAATCTTACCTTTTTTGTAGATAGAATGGACTTTTGAGTTAGAAAACTCAGTATTTCGAGGAGTTTTCAATCCCTCATCGTTGAAGATTTTAGAAATCTTTCTATACCCAATAGGGGTAAGAAAATGGTGTTTATACTCACAAATTCTGTTGTATAAATACTGTTGGTATTCACTATAATTTGACTCCCATAATTTAGTAATAGTTATTGAAAATGAGAATCTTACGATGAGGTTTAAGGGGGTAAGGATAACCGGTTGTTTCTGCTACTCCACTGTGATGAAGTTTTCTACTGTGTTCAAAGTTGTAACTCCCTGTTACTTTCCCACATCAA